>Ga0129311_1002705_pt1 | contig 10288 bp, 10 predicted proteins | sample Go1ome_FD_94435 | JGI IMG/M metagenome (GOLD analysis project Ga0129311, IMG submission 94435) | Western lowland gorrila individual fecal microbial communities from Wisconsin, USA - Go1022B metagenome | ecosystem: Host-associated > Mammals > Digestive system > Large intestine > Fecal | place... | reverse complement strand
GCTTTGATTTTGATCCTTGCTTCTCTGTTCCCGCCGCTTGGAGCTTTTTTCAATTCGCTTCCGCAGGCGGTACTTGGAGGATGTACGGTTATGATGTTCGGATCGATCATGTATGAAGGGATCAAGATGCTCAAAGAGTGTGTGTTTGATGACAGAACCATGATCATCGTATCGCTGGCATTCTGTATCGGTGTCGGACTGACTCAGACTTCCGGAAACTTCTTTTCCGCATTTCCGAAGGAGGTAGGAGATATTTTTAATGGAAATGCAGTTGCAGGGGTGTTTGTGGTGTCATTGATCCTGAGTCTCTGTCTTCCGAAGAAAAAAACAACAGATTTGTAAAGCACCAGTCCGCGTCGGGTCGTTACTTTTTGTGACTGCCTGTGTAATGAGCCGTCCCATCTTTCCTCTTGGGACCAATGACAATTCCTTTCTCCCTTTAATTTCTTGCGTTTGAAGCAATCGGACTTGACCGGATCCGCACGACAACCTATCCGATGCTGAAGTATTTTATGAAAAAAGAGGAGCAACCAAATCAGAACGGATTGCGTAGCCTTCCGGTTCCGGAACAGCGCCCTTGTAGATCGTGACAGAGCGCATTTTGCAGGTAAAAGAGAACGGATGATTCCGATTGTAAGAACAAAAAAAGCGTGCTATACTTACGGCAGATGAAGAACTGACAGGATAAGACAGCAAAGGAGAGGCACATGAATTCGAATTTTGAATATTATAAAGTTTTTTATTATGTGGCAAAGTACGAGAATCTTACAAAGGCATCCAGCGTTCTGAAGACCAGCCAGCCGGCGGTGACGAGAACCATACACAATCTGGAAAATGAACTGGGCTGCCGGTTATTTACCAGAAGCAAATCCGGCATGAAGCTGACGCCGGAGGGAAGAACCTTTTACAGCTATGTATCGGCAGGGTGCGCCCAGTTTTTTAAAGGGGAAAATGATCTGAGCAATCTGATCAGTCTGGAAAACGGGACAATTTATATCAGTGCGACCGAGACTGCCCTGCATTGTTTTCTGTTCCGTGCAATGGGAGAATTCAACAGCATTTACCCGAATGTACATTTCAAGATCTTAAATAACAGTACGACAGATTCGGTGAATGCCGTAAAAGAGGGAAAGGTAGACCTTGCGTTTGTGTCAACGGATCTGCAGGTGAATAAGCCGCTCAGGATGAAAAAGCTGCGGGAGTACCATGAGGTATTGATCGGCGGCAGCCGTTACACGGAATTAAAGGGAAGAAAGATTTCTCTGGAAGAGTTATCGGCTTATCCATGGATCAGCCTGACTTCAGAGGCGCTGACCAGAAAATTTCTGAATAATTATTTTACAGAGCATGGTCTGCAGTTCTCGCCGGATATGGAGCTTGCGACAACAGATTTGATTCTGCCGGCAGTCCGTCACAATCTTGGAATTGGATTTGTCCCGGAAGAATTTGCCGAAGAAGAAAAGAAGGCGGGAAATGTATTTGAGATCGAAGTGGAAGAGAAGCTTCCGACCAGAAATATCATTTTGATCTATGATACGGAGTACCCGCAGAGTATTGCATCGAAGGAGTTTCAGAAGTTCTTAAGTAGTCAGAACTAAGAGAAAAGGGATTTCAAAGCAGATGTCTGCCGTGTGGGTGTGGCAGCATGTAAAGAAAGGTAACGCTAAGAAGAATGCCCCGGAATTTTATGTGTGGATCATAAAATTCCGGGGTATTTCTATATTTGTAAGTATAAAGTAGAATTTTGGATTGAAAAACGATTGGTGTTATTTATGCCATTCCCAGTTTCTGATTTCTTCCAGATCCTGTCCGTATTCAGCAATGTACTGTTTGTGTTCAACCAGTTTGTCGTTCATCTTCTGAATCAGGAATGAGCCCTTGTTACCAAGCTGTGGCAGATGCATGATTGCATCTTTTACCAGGTTGAAACGGTCGATCTGGTTCTGTACACGCATATCGAATGGTGTTGTGATCGTACCTTCCTCCTGATATCCATGAACGGAAATGTTGTGGTTATGACGTTCGTAAGTCAGTTCATGGATCAGTGTCGGATATCCGTGGAATGCGAAGATAACCGGTTTGTCTTTTGTGAAGATTGCATCGTATTCTGCATCACTTAATCCATGTGGATGTTTGTGGTCTGATTCCAGTTTGAACAGGTCGACTACATTGACAACGCGGATCTTGAGTTCTGGCATTTCATCGCGAAGGATGGTAACAGCAGCCATGATTTCAAGTGTCGGTGTGTCACCGCAGCAAGCCATAACAACATCCGGTTCTTCACCGCAGTCATTACTTGCCCATTCCCAGATACCGATACCCTGTGTACAATGCTTAACAGCCTGTTCCATAGTCAGCCACTGGCAGCTTGGATGCTTAGATGCTACGATTGCATTGACATAGTTCTTACTCTTGATGCAGTGATCGAAGCATGAGAGTAAGCAGTTCGTATCCGGTGGTAAATACATGCGTACAACGTCTGCCTTTTTGTTGGCAATGTGATCCAGGAATCCCGGATCCTGATGTGTAAATCCATTGTGATCCTGCTGCCATACGTTGGATGTCAGGATAAAGTTCAGAGAAGCAATTGGCTGTCTCCATGAAAGTTGGTTGCAGACTTTCAGCCATTTTGCATGCTGTGCTGCCATAGAGTCAACGATACGGATGAATGCTTCGTAGCTTGCGAAGAATCCGTGACGTCCTGTCAGAAGATATCCCTCTAACCATCCTTCACACATATGTTCACTCAACATACCATCCATGATACGTCCGTCTCTTGCAAGACAGTCATCTGTGTCAAGCAGATCTGCCTGCCAGTCACGTTTCTGTTCTTCAAATACTTTGTACAGACGGTTGGACATACTTTCATCTGGTCCAAAGATACGGAAGTTCTTGCTGTCTTCATTTAATTTGAAGATATCGCGGATGTATCCGCCAAGTTCGATCATATCCTGTGCTTTTGTCTTTCCAGGTTCTACTTCGATTCCATAAGAACGGAAATCTGGGAGACGAAGGTCTTTCAGGAGAAGACCACCATTTGCATGTGGATTTGATCCAAGACGGGCATCACCCTTCGGAGCAAGTTCTGCAAGTTCTGGGATCAGGCGGCCTTTTTCATCAAAGAGTTCTTCTGCATGGTAGCTTTCCAGCCATTCTTTCAGAAGATCAAGATGCTCTGGTGATTCCATAGAAAGCGGTACCTGATGTGCACGGAAAGATCCTTCGATCTGGAGTCCGTCTACAACCTTCGGTCCTGTCCATCCCTTTGGAGTCCGAAGAACGATCATTGGCCAGAACGGACGGGTAGGATCGTTGTTTTCACGGGCATTTTTCTGGATTGCTTTGATCTCTTCGATGCAGGCATCCATGGTCTCTGCCATTTTTCTGTGCATGGTCATCGGATCATCGCCTTCTACAAAGTAAGGTTTCCATCCGCAGCCTTTGAAGAAGTTTTCCACTTCCTCATGGGAAATACGTGAGAAAATGGTCGGGTTGCTGATCTTGTATCCGTTCAGATAAAGAATCGGAAGAACAGCACCATCTGTAATCGGGTTCAGGAATTTGTTGGACTGCCATGAAGTAGCAAGTGGTCCGGTTTCAGCTTCTCCGTCACCGACAACAACAGTAGCGATCAGATCCGGGTTGTCCAGAACAGCACCAAAGCCGTGAGCAATTGAATATCCAAGTTCTCCACCCTCATTGATAGAACCTGGTGTTTCTGGAGCACAGTGACTAGGAACTCCGCATGGGAAGGAGAACTGCTTGAACATTTTCTTCATACCTTCCTCATCCTGGCTGATGTTTGGATAAACTTCGCTGTAAGAGCCTTCCAGGTAGGTGTTGGCGATCAGGAAGTTTCCGCCATGTCCCGGACCGGAAAGAAGGATCATATCCAGATCATAACGTTTGATGACACGGTTGCAGTGTACATAGACGAAGTTCTGTCCAGGTACGGTTCCCCAGTGTCCTACGATTTTTTTCTTGATCTGATCCATTGTTAATGGCTTCTTCAGGAGCGGATTGTCAAGAAGGTATAACTGACCGGCTGACAGATAGTTGGCAGCACGCCAGTAGGCATTCATTTTGTTCAGCAGTTCATCAGATAATGGCTGCTTCTCAAGACATAATTTGTTGTCTTCCATTTTGGTACCTCTCTCTTTCTCTAATTCGTTTTGTTAATTTTTTAACTGGATTCATCTTATCATGAGAGGAAGGAAACGTAAAATAGCAATAGTGGATTGCATTCATATCAAAATGTTATGGATGGAAAGGAGGGGGATTCCTTAATTTCGTAATAGGTGGTAGACATTGCGAAAATTTTGAAGTATAATTACGAATGGCTGTTTTTATGTAAGATTTTTGGAAAACACTTTTAAAATGTAATGATTTAGCGGAAAAATCAAAAAACAGTTTATATAATGCAGATTAACAGTTTTTAGTGAGGGAGAATTTATTATGAAGACAACTCTGATTATTATGGCAGCAGGAATCGGTTCTAGATTTGGTACTGGAATCAAGCAGCTTGCCAAGATGTCTCCAAACGGAGAGATCATTATGGATTACTCTATTTATGATGCAAAAGAAGCAGGTTTTGACAAGGTTGTATTTATTATCAGAAAAGATATTGAAGAAGAGTTCCGTTCTGTAATCGGAAACCGGATCGGCGATCAGATCGAGGTAGAATATGTATACCAGGATCTTGCAGATCTTCCGGATGGGTTCGAGGTTCCGGCAGGACGTACCAAACCTTGGGGAACCGGTCAGGCAGTTCTGTGCTGCAAGGATGTAGTAAAAGAGCCATTTGTGATCATCAATGCAGATGACTATTACGGAAAGGAAGCGTTTAAGCTTCTTCATGATTATCTGGTTGCACATGCAGAGACAGCAGATAAGATGCAGATGGGCATGGCTGGATTTATTCTGAAGAATACGGTCAGTGAGAATGGAACAGTTACCCGTGGCGTATGCGTGGTAGATGAAAATGGAATGCTTGAACAGATTCATGAGACAACCGGAATCAGTATCCAGGCTGACGGGGTACACTGCGACAGTGAAGAGGTTCAGAAGTGGATCACACCGGATTCTAATGTATCTATGAATATGTGGGCTGGTTATCCGGATTTCATTCAGGTTCTGGATGAGAGATTTGCAGAATTTTTAAAAGATGAAGCAGGAGATCCTCTGAAAAAAGAATATCTTCTTCCAAATATTGTAGGAGATCTTTTGAAAGAAGGAAATGTGGATGTAAAGGTTCTGGAAACACACGATAAATGGATCGGTATTACTTATAAAGAAGATACAGAACTTGCACAGGCAGGATTCAGGAAGATGACAGAGGATGGTGTTTATCCGGAAAAACTGTGGAATTAAATGGGTCCCGGAAGTAAAAACAGAAGAGGAAAGAAAAAATATGAATGAATTAAAACAGTTAGAAGCACAGAAAGATGATGAGATCGAGATTGATCTTGGCGAGATCTTTCATTTACTGCTGAACAAGTTATGGATCATTGTTCTGTGCTTTATCGTAGGCGGAGTGATTGGGTTTGCCGGAACAAAGATTCTGGTGACACCGCAGTACTCAGCTTCATCGATGATTTACATTTTAACAAAGACAACAAGCGTGACATCCCTTGCGGATATCCAGATGGGTTCGCAGCTGACTTCGGATTTTGGAATCCTTGCAAAAAGCCGTCCGGTTATTGAAGAAGTCAATAAAAATCTGAAACTGGACTATTCATATGAGCAGCTTGCTTCGATGGTACAGGCAACGAATCAGTCCGATACACGAATCCTACAATTTACAGTGACAGATACTGATCCGGTTGAAGCAAAGAAGATTGCAAATGAGCTTGCAAATGTTACAGCAGAGCGTGTAGCTTACGTTATGTCCAGTGACAAACCGAAGATCGTGGAAGAGGCGGTTGTTCCGAAATCCCCATCTTCACCAAACACAAAGAAGAATGCAAGTGTCGTGGCTCTTGTGTTTGCTTTTGCGGCAGCAGCAATCATCGTACTCGGATATTTGCTGAATGATACGATCCAGAATGAGGATGACGTGAAAAAATATCTTGGACTTCATATGCTTGCAGCGATTCCGACAGAAAAGAGGAAATAGATTTGAAAGACAGGGCAAGAAAGATCATTGTTGTAATGCTGTTTGTGATAGCAGTCTGCTGTGCGGGGTATCTGATCTGGTATTACGCTACGGCGGCAAAGACGAAGCAGTCGTATGATGATGCAAAAAAGCTGGCGACGGAAAATGTGAGACCGTCAAAAGCAGAAAATAATGACGGGGATCAGACAAAGCCGGAGATACCGATTGATTTTGCATCCCTTCAGGAAAAAAATCCGGATATTTACGCATGGATCAAGATTGACGGAACAACCGTAGATTATCCGATCTGTCAGAATAATGAGGATGATAATTATTATCTCTCGCATACCTGGGAACGGGCAGAAGCAGCAGATGGTGCGATCTTTACACAGGCATGCAACAACAAGAATTTTACAGATTTCAATACGGTTGTTTACGGACATCAAATGGGTGAGGGTGTAGATACCATGTTTCATACACTGGATCGTTATCTGGAAGAAGGATATATTGAAAAATATCCAAATGTGATCATTTATACACCGGAACATATTCTGACCTATCGGATTTTTGCGGCAGTTATTTATGATGACCGTCATTTGATCAATTCCTTCAATTATGTAATGGACGATCAGAGACAGGCATTTCTGGATTCACTACAGGATTCCCGGGATCTGAGAAGCCGTTACAGTGATATAGAAAGCGTAGGGACAGGAGACAGGATCCTGTCACTCAGTACCTGTGTGACGGGAGAATCAAACCATAGACTTCTTGTGGAGGCGGTTCTGACAAATGAAGAATAGAAATCTGGTAATCGTGATACTTGCAATTATCTGCGCAGGTCTGCTGGCGGGTGTCGTATATACGGTTACAAAAGGAAAAAGCGATACACAGAAAAAGCAGGAGGCATCGGCAGAAGCAGGTGCAGACGAAGCAGAATCACAGTCCGGAATTATCGAAGAAGACGGAAAGAAATATAAACTGAATCCGGATATCAAGACCGTTCTGTTTATGGGTGTTGACAAAGAGGAAAAAGCAGATCTTGGCAATAATCCGGGAGAAAACGGACAGAGTGACAGTTTGAATCTTCTGGTTCTTAATAAAGAAGAAAAGACCGCGCAGATCATTCAGATCTCCAGAGATTCTGTGGTAGGAATTGATATTTATGATGTGACAGGTAACAGGCTGATGACGGAAAATGGGCAGATCGCACTTCAGTACGCATATGGGGACGGGGCAGAAGAAAGCTGTCGGCTGACATCGGAGAAGGTGTCAGAGCTGATGTATGGTGTGAATGTAGATTCTTATTTTTCCCTGACGCTGGAGGGACTGGTTGCGGCAACCGATGCGGTTGGAGGAATTACTCTTACTGTACCGGAGGATTATACAGCAATCGATCCTGCATTTGAAAAGGGTACGGAAGTTACTCTGAATGGAGAACTCGCTGAAAAATATGTCCGCAAGAGAGATATTGAAGTTCTTGACAGCAATAATCAGCGCATGGAACGTCAGTCACAGTTTATGGATGCCCTGATCGAGAAGATGCAAAGTATTCAAAGCAAAACAGAATATCTTTCTCTGTACCAGAAGTTGGGAGATTATATGACAACCAATATGACGGCGGATGAGATGGAAGAGCTGACAGAGTATAAGATTGCAGAGGATACCGTGAAGATTCCGGGTGAGATTATAGAGAAGGACGGACATGCGCAGTATCTGGTAGACAATAAAGAATTAAAAAAAATAATATTAAAAATATTTTACAAAACAATGTAATTGTAGTATAGTATAGTTTGATATGGCGAATATCAAATAAACTATGTGAGGAGGTCAAAGGAAATGAAGTCAAGAATCTTAAAGACAGTTGGTCTTATTGCAGCTATGGTATCCTGCATCGGAATGACAGCATTTGCGGCACCAAGCCCGGCAGCTTCTACAGTTGTTACAGCTGTAAGCAGCGCAACAGATACAGACGGTAATGCAGTGAATGTCTCTATCTCATCTGAGATCCCGGCAGAATACACACAGGCAGTTGCAGATATTAAGACTGAAGCAAAACTGAAAGAAGTACTTGGAAGCGATTTCAATGCGAACATGACAGTTGCTGATGTTAAGGAAGTTACAGCGCCGGAAGGAGCTAAATTCCCACTTAAGATCACATTCGCAATGAAAGGCGTAACAGCTTCTTCTAAAGTTCAGATTCTGCATTATAATGCTGAAAAAGCAGCTTGGGAGAAGATTGATACAACTGTTGCAGATGGAACAGTAACAGGTACATTTGGTTCACTGTCACCGGTTGCATTTGTTGTTGACAAGACAACTCTTACATCCGCTACAGGAACAGCTACTTCACCGGCTACAAGCGCAACAGCTGTATCAGCAGTTGCAGTACTTGGACTGGCAGCAGTAGCAGCAGCATTCGGTCTTAAAAAGAAAGCTGTTAGATAATTTACAAACATATGTTGAAAGCGCTTCTTTGCGGCGGTAATCACCGTGAGGGGCGTTTTCTTTTTGACAGGAGAGATACGTTTTGATGTTGGTAGATATTCATTGTCATATTCTTCCGGGAGTGGATGATGGAGCACCGGATATGGAGACTTCCAGAGCCATGATACGGGATGCCTATGAGCAGGGAGTACGTTATATCATTGCGACTCCACATTACAGACCGGAGATGTTTGAGCCTTCCATGAAAAAGGTGATCCGGGTATACCATGAACTTCGCGATTATGCTGAAGAAGTTGGGATTGGACTGAGGCTTGGCTGCGAGTATTACCGGAATGAGCAGATGATCCGGCATCTTGATAAGAAGCTTCGACCGACGATGCTTGGAAGCAGATATGTTTTGACAGAGTTTTCAACCAATGACAGTTTTGTCACGGTCCGTAATTACATTTATGAGCTGATCACCAAGGGATATCGACCGATCGTTGCACATGTTGAAAGGTATTTTTGCTGTCAGGAACCGGAGAGAATCCTGGAACTGAAAAAACTTGGAGCACAGATCCAGATAAATGCAGATTCCGTATTGGGATATGAAGGACATACGATTAAAAAATTCTGTGCCGGTCTGATGAAAGATAATCTTGTGGATTTTATAGGATCAGATGCACACAATCTGGAGGACCGGAAGATGAACCTCGGGAAGTGTGCCGTTTACGTCAGAAAAAAGATGGGACAGGATTATGCGGAAGAGATTTTTGTAGATAATCCAAGACGGATATGGAAGAGCAGATAAAGAGATTCAGATAGCCCCGCATGGGGAAGAAAGCAGGTGTTTTGGTGAAAAAGGTTAATTTATCGATTGAAAAGAAAAGCTATGGGGTGCGTGAAGCAATCCGGACATTGCGTACCAATCTGCAGTTTTGCGGAGATGATAAAAGAGTCATTCTTGTAACAAGCTGTGTGCCGGGAGAGGGAAAAAGCTCTGTTTCTGTTGCGCTGGCAGAATCAATTGCAGACATGGGGAAATCCGTTATTCTTGTTGATGCGGATATCCGGAAATCTGTTATGGCATCGAAACTTCAGATTACCGGTGCAGATAAAGGGCTGTCACACTTCCTCTCCGGACAGTGTGTGCTTGCAGATGTGATTATGGCGACAAATATTCCGAAATTTCATATTCTTCTTTCCGGACCGGAGGCTCCGAATCCGACAGAGCTTCTGGAATCCAAACGTTTTACCGGTATGCTGGAGTCCATGAAGAATGTCTATGATTATATTATCATTGACTGTCCGCCGCTTGGTCTTGTTATTGATGCGGCAATCATTGGACGGCAGAGTGATGGCGCTATTATTGTTGTCGAAGCAGGTAAGACAAAATACCGTCTGGTGCAGAATGTAAAAGACCAGCTGGAGAATTCGGGAGTGTCCGTTCTTGGTGTTGTCCTTAACAAGGTAGAGCGTAAGAATCAGAAAGGATATTATAACAAATATTATGGCTCCCAGAAGTATGAGGGCTATTACGGACACAATGAAGAAACAAAAAATGCATAAAAGTGAAAATAACACTTGCAATTATTAAAAGCTTCTGTTAAAATAGCTATTGTTGTGAGTCTGCAAGATATGTAAGCAGACATTTCAGATCGTTAGGAGGTGCAATCATGGCTAAATGTGCTATTTGTGAAAAGGGTGCTCATTTCGGAAATAACGTAAGTCACTCTCATAGAAGATCATCTAAGATGTGGAAATCTAACG
>Ga0129311_1002703_pt1 | contig 10291 bp, 7 predicted proteins | sample Go1ome_FD_94435 | JGI IMG/M metagenome (GOLD analysis project Ga0129311, IMG submission 94435) | Western lowland gorrila individual fecal microbial communities from Wisconsin, USA - Go1022B metagenome | ecosystem: Host-associated > Mammals > Digestive system > Large intestine > Fecal | place... | reverse complement strand
CGGATTTTTCAATCCGCTTGCTTGCCATGCTCTTTTTACAGAAAAAGTGCATCCCGCACGGGATGCACTCAATCTCTGAAGGTGTGGCCTTTAGCCTTATGTCATTATCTTAATGACATTGGCTGGAGGGCGGTTCCCATTTTTTGCTGTGCTGTCGTAGAATTTGCGTTGTAACATAATTCCAAGGTTTCGCCCCTGTCTCTGTAACATAATTCCGACCTTTTCCCCCGCCTTCTGTAACATAATTCTCACCTTAGCCGCCGCACATGGAAAATGCAGATGCACAGGGGGGAGCGGGAAACCTACTAGAGCGTATCCTTTAAAACTTTAAAACCTCATTAGTGCAACGAATTTTTGCGGCAGTAATTCAGTGGCACCGTCTGCGTAGGGGCGGATATCATCCGCCCGCCAACGCGGCAGGTTTTTGGCCAGAACCGATTTGGCCCGGTAATGTAACAATATTGCGAATATTCCATGTTTCGACATGATACCACCGAATTTCATTTACAAATGTTCGGTGGTGCCATTGTCGGCGCATTGCGCCGACATTGTTTTCCCCATGGGGAAACAACCGGGCGGATAATATCCGCCCCTACGCGGTCTGTGCCACCGAATTTCTGCCAGGGTAATTTCGGAGCGTTCGTAGTAGAGCGTATCCTTTAAAACTTCATTCTTATAGAAATGCAGTTTGCCTTTTCTGCGGATAATAGCAGCGCTAAGTTAAACCGCATTTATGAAGTTTTAAGAGATTTGCTCTACTACAGGCAAATGGTCATATACGGCGGAATGCAGAGAATATCATCATTTACAATCAGATTCCTAGGATGGATGATATAGCAGCCGCCAATCCTGGTTTTGTACTTCTCCCTGAATTTCAGCAGCGAATCCATCGTATAGCGTGTGCCGGATTTGACCTCAATGGGGTTCATTTTGTATTTTGTCCTTCCTTAATGGAAATGAGAGCGCCGGTTTCCATATAATCATAACGCCCATCGGCAAGCAGGTACCGAATGGCCTCTCTGGCTTTGGGGAACAGCGATACGCAATATTAGAATTGCAAAAAGTTTCAACAATACGCAGGTTTACAGAAGCAGAAATTTCCGGCAATACGCAAGTTCGTCAAATTCAACCCCCCACATAGAAAAAGATCTCCGTAATGTACTCATTTTCATCCCCGGAGGAGATGTAGTCGTTGATGCAGAATTCGTAGGCGTCGGAGAGGATCTCGTGGCCATTGTCCCGGCAGAAGGACAGGCGCTTGCGGTAGGAGGTGTCTATGGACTGGTAGGTGCCCCAGTGGTAGATGCAGGCGGCTTTTCCCCGGGGAAGATGGCATCTGTACAGGAGTCGGGCTTTTTTATGTGCAGGGCGGCTTTTTGCCGGGTCTGGCAGACTTTAATCCCGGGCTGCCGGGTACTCGGTGCAGAGCAGACGGTAAGGCGCCTCGTCCTCCTCGATGGCCGGGAAGCGGCCCATAGGCGGGTTGAAGCGGTTGTCCTTGCTGTCGTCATTGCACTGGCTGACCTCTCCCAGCAGCACATTGCCGGTTCCCGGCTCCACTTCAAAATCGTGGTACAGGTACTGCTGGATATAAATGGACTGGCCGGGGGTCAGGCGGATCTGGGTACCGGCGGGAACGGTGTAGGTTCTGCCGTCGGTATGCACCGTCACGTCGCTTTCGTAGTCAATGGACTCATCCGGCAGGGAGTTGTAAACCCGGATCAGCACATTTCCGCCGCCCCGGTTGATGATATCCTCCGTCTTATACCAGTGGAAATGGTTTGGGGAATACTGTCCTTCCTTTAGGTACAGCAGCTTTTCCGCATAGACCTTGGGATATTTGTCCGGCATAGTCTGGCTGCCGTTGCGGATGGTAATCAGGGAGAAGCCCATTTTGTCAAAGTCCCCCATGCCATAGTCGGTGATATCCCAGCCCAGGCAGCAGTCCCGGATCTCATCGTATTCATGGCCCTTGTCCCGCCACTGCTCCGGGGTAAAGTGGCAGAAGGGAGGCAGGTAGCAGCGATACTCCCGGCACATGGCTTCCAGCTCTTTTAATGCCTTGTTGATTTCGGAACGCTTCATGTTTTATCCTCCTTTATATCCCGCCCCGGATTGGATGCTTCGGGGCTTTGAAAAGAATTCTCATCCATACCGTACCATTCTCCCGGGTTCTTGTCAAGGGAATAGATGGATTTGCCAGTAAAGCAAAAACGCCCAAAGGGTTTTCCCAGGGCGCTCTTGTGTTCGTTTATACTTTGGGGCGCAGGGGGAGCATCCGGGCGATGACCACATAGCGGGCCTCGTCAAATTCGTAGGAACAGGTGGATAGGCTAACGAACCGATCTGTGGATTGCAGCTGGATGTCGGTCTGGAAGGTGGAATCCTCCCGAAGACGGGTCACCAGGTCATAGGCCTGCTCCGAGGACAACTCATAGGAGAAGATCTCGGATACATCCGGGGTAACCACCCCCACCACCGGCTCCAGCTTGTAGTCCTGCTGGGGAGTCAGCAGCCACAGAACCGGAAAGTATATTAATTTTATTCAGGAGGTTATGGTGAAGGTGCGGGTTTCTCCAGTGCCATCTAACTTCAAAGTTTTGGGAGATGTTGCAGTGAAGCTAGCCACATAACCCTTGGAATCAACCTCAGTGATGGTAACCATTACACCATTGGGGATATTCTGAACTTTATACTCTTGATCCTTGCCCAGTTCCAAAGTAATAGGCTGTTCAAGGCTGGGATAGTTCACAGTAAAGCTAAACTTGGCTTTCTCATCGTACATATTGCCGGAAAGGGTCTTCTGGATGGTCAGGTCATAAGATGCACGGACATAACGGCCGTAGAAGATCACACCAGTAGATTCCTTTTGCTCCTTTGTAGGGGAGTAGGGCATATCCGCCTTTTTTGTGAATTCCTTGTCAGTGTACCAACCATCGAATTTGTAAGTAACACCATCTACTGTTTTTGTAGTCTTGACTTCCTCGGTCGGCCCCTTTACAGGTTCATTCCACGGATAGTATTTGCCATCTCCGAATTTGCTGAAGCTATCCACACCAGGTTCCTGCACTTGGAATTCAGCATAGTATGCAACACCAGTGGTTTCAATTTTCACCCGGCAGTCCACATGCAAGTCTGGATTCGTTCCATTGTTCCTGGAAATCTTATGCGGGATCAGGTAGATTGTCCTTACATTGCTAATGTCAATATTTATCGTAATCCCTGGATAGTCCTTCTGCAGCTGCTCCGTCACTTTGCCTTTCCACGCCTCAAAAATGGCATTATAGGCGGTTGAATCATCGGTCCGTTTCAGCTCCCATCCCTCAGAAGCCTTTTGCAGTGTACCGAGCTGCTCCACATAGTTTTCAGGGTTGTACAGGTTTTTACTCTGATCCTGCCAGTTCGCATCCGCAGGGATCCGGACTGTAGCACCGCCTGCAAGCGGGCCTCCCCATATCTCCGTTGCGTTTCCATCGGGGGAAGCGTTAGGCGTTGTCAGATAATACACCTGTGCAGCCTTTTGTGCAGGTTTGGTAACCGTTACGGTAACGGTGTCGGTATATTCGCTGAACACGAACTTATATAGGACATCATAAGAAACCGTGAAGGTGTAGGTACCTGCTCCCACACTCGCCGGTACTTTAACCAAATAGTAGCTGTCGTTTCCTTCCACTTGGATTCCACCTGTATTTCCTGTAACAGAAGGAGCCCCCTTGATTTTTCCCGTTACCAACGTATATGGTTGCTCTACCTTAACTTCCTTAAAACTGCCCTGTTCAATCGTGAGGGTCTGCGTTCTCGTCTCGGCAGCCGCTCTATCCTCCAGCACATCTGCAAAGGCAACCGTTTTTGCCGCCAGAGCATCCTTCTGCTCCTGGGTGAACTGCTCCAGCAGCTGGCGGGTCTCCTCGGTCAGGCTCTTGATGATCTCCAGGAATTCCTTGTAGGAGGTGCAGGCCATGAGGCGGTCAAACAGGCTCACCACATCGGTGGGCTCTGCATTCTCCTGGGTAGGCTCAGTGGTCTCCTCAGTGGGCTCGGTAGTCTCCTGGGTAGGCTCGGTGGTCTCCTCAGTAGGCTTGGTAGTCTCGTCGGTGGGCTTGGTAGTCTCGTCGGTGGGCTTTGTCGTCTCCTCAGTGGAAGCCTTGGTTTCCTCAGTGGGAGCCTTGGTTTCCTCCACAGGAGCCTTGGTTTCCTCCACAGGGGGCTGGGCCGCAGGCTCCGTGGCAGCCGCAGTTTCCTCTGTGGCTGCATAGGCCTTCAAGGCGATGGCCGATCCGGACACCGCGCCAAACAGGCACACACAGCACAGCAGCAGCGCAATCAATCTCCGGGAAACGCCCCCGGTTTTACCGCTTCTCTTGTTCATCGAAATACCTCCCGCTTGTTCCTACGGCACATACTGCACGCAATATTCTATGTATTCGGCGCACATCCTCAAAAAACGATCCCCCTTACGCAAGGGAGAAAAGCCGATCCAAGGTCTGTGCGCTGCGCTCTATATTGGTAAAGATGTTGTTATTAACAGTATAGACACATAATGTGCAAATGTCATGCCCCATTCCCGTCAAAATAACGGCTAATATTTTATTTATATGGCTTTTTTCGTGCTTTTTTTCCTTATTTTTTATATATAACTTTAAAAAAGTCCGCTCCCGCCCAGGCATTTCCCCGCAAGCATGGGCCATACTGGTATATATACCAACATCCCGCAAAATTTGTGCAAATTGCCAGCTTCGCTGCATACTCCCCTTTTTCAGCAAACACCGTCGCCGGGAAGCCATCCCAAGGAGCGACCAGAAACGACTCTCCCTTCCCGCTGCCGGCCAGACACGGCGCTTTCCCCTTAGGAACCGTGCGCTCACCAGGCCCACGCAAAAACCACGCCCATCCCGGCCATGAAGCGGGATGGACGTGGTGCTGCGTGGGGGCTGCTGCCAGCAGCTGCAACTGTATTTCCCGGATTCTTACTCCTGTAGCAGCCAATCCGCTATATCAAAAATCTCAATTCCTTCATAGGTATATTTCGGATGCCTGGTTCGGGCAAGAATCATTTTGGGGTAAGCATCTCGAATCTGAAGCAGGGGAGAGCATTCTCGGTCAAATGTTTCCTGCCCAGAAATGTTGTCGCTGACCTGTATATAAATCTTCTCGCTTCCCCTTTGTGCAACAAAATCTATTTCCTTTTGATAGAGCTTACCCACATAGACATCATATCCACGGCGAAGGAGTTCAATGCAAACGATGTTTTCATATACTCTGCCATAATCCATATTTCTGCTTCCCAGGATTGCGTATCGAATACCGCTGTCACACAAATAGAACTTTTCAGAGCTTTCAAGATATTTCTTGCCACGGATGTCGTATCTCTTAACATCATAAAATACAAAAGCATTGCACAAATACTTAATGTACTTACCGATGGTTACATGATTGGTTGGGGTCTCATTCGCTGTCAGCATCTGACTGACCTTGTTCGGAGAAGTCAGGTTGCTGATGTTATCCATAAGGAACTCGCTCAGACGTTGTAAAACCAAAGTGTCTGGCAAAGCATACTTCTGCACCAGGTCTCTTGTGACAATGGTTTCATAGACTTCCTTAATATAGTTCGTTCTGTCTTTTTCGGTTCTATAGGCATAGGAACCTGCTAAACCGCCCTTGATGGCGTAATCATCAAAAAGCTTATCTTTATCACGAACATCATCGTAATATTGGCAATATTCTTGGAAGCTGAAGGGAAACACATGAATTTCAATATAGCGTCCGGTAAATAGCGTTGCCAGATCCGCACTCAGCAGGAACGCATTAGAACCTGTTACATAGATGTCGTATTTTCCCTTCGCATACAGGCTATTGATTGCCAGCTCAAACTTGGGGCACATCTGAACCTCATCCACAAACAAATAGTTTGTTTTCCCTTCCTGATAATGTTCTTCCACATAGGCATGTAGGGCATGGTATTCCTTGATTTCTTCATACGCCAAATCCATGAAGTCAATGAAGATAATATTGATGTTTTCAAAATGGCTTTTCAGATACGCAATATACGCCTGCATCAGTTTGGACTTACCGGATCGACGAATGCCGGTGATAATTTTGATGTCAGGCGTGCCATTCAGATCAATGATTCTATCGAGATATTTTGCTCTGGTTATTATTTTCATCTGGTCACCCGCTTTCAAAAATTAAAGTTTTTTTATTTATTGAAACTGCTGTGATATATTTATTATACTATTCAGCAATAGTATATGCAAGATATCGTTTTCAAAAACACAAATTTTTTTATTTTTTGAAAGCGGAAACAATGGCAAGTACGCAATCGCATATCACCCATAAAATCACGGCAGATCCCGCATTGGTGGTCTGCCGTGATTTGTTCATTCGTGTTCAATACACCAATCAAGAGGTTTCCTACAGCTCCACCGCACTCCCCCTATCCATCCGCAGCATATCTTTGCAGCTGGCGGAAGGCTGCGTTGGGGTGGCGGGAGAATTCTGCAATGGTGCAGCTTCCGACGTTTTTTCCATCCCGGAATATTTGAATTTTCCCATCGTCAAACAGGACCTTCGTATCCCCCAGTTCAAAGCCGCCGGGGGTGCTTTCGCTGCTTTCCAGGGCAAGTCCGGTGCGGCGTTTCAGTTCCGTATAGAAGCGGTATTCTTCCTCGGAGCCCAGGAGAAGCTCGGGAACGACCTGGGCGTTTTCCAGGAGGAACCGATTGGTAAACTCCCGGACGAAGCCGGATTCTTTGGGGAGGATGGGCTTTTCCAGCGGGAGCCATTCCCGGATCTGGTAGCGGTAGTACAGTTCCTCCGGATTTCCCCGTGTCTGGGGGACCTCCCGGATGTTCTTTCGCTTCACCAGGGCACTGCGCAGAACCTCGCCGTAATAGCGGATCCCGGCATCCTTGGGGAAGATCCGCGGGGTCTGGAACAGAGCCACATAGTGGATGGGCAGATCCGCTTCCTGGATCAGCTGGGCGGGGATGTAGTAGAAGCAGCCCTCTATGCAGGCTTTCAGCTGGGCAAGGCTGCGCAGGGTGCCAATCAGCACATCCCGGCGGTTCCAATCCACCTTGGCCAGGCGGGCTTCCATGCCGGTGGGCAGCGTTGCCCGCTGGAATGCGGATTCCGGCGAATCGGAGATCAGCTCATCCAGCATTTCCGTCACCAATGTGGTGGCAGAGGGCAGGAAGGGCAGGGCTCCGATGTTTACCTTTTCGATGCTGCGGTAGAAGTGGTGGGCGCGGTATTCCTCCTGATCCCGGTAGGGGAACAGGACGTAAGCCCCGAACATGGTGCGCGCATAGGGGGATGCCTCATGCTGATAAACGATGGCATCCCGATAGCGGTGCATGGTGTTGATATCTTCTTCCTGGGGGCCGGGAGTCCCATACAGCATCTGGTAGCGGCTCCCCTCCCGGGCAGGGTCAAGCTTGTATTTGGCATCAAAAACATACTCGTAGTCGTTTTTTGCCCCCTTCTTTTTCAGGCAGAGGACACAGTCCGGCCTTTGGGGGACCGTTGCACCGGAATCCTCCCTTGGGTTGTAAGTCAGGGTGATGAGCTCGCCGTTTTCGGGGTTGCGGTACCGCACACGGCTGCGCTGACCCTTGATCAGGGACACGCACAAACCGTTCCCGGCCACCTTGATGATATCCTGAGAAAGAAGCTGATACCGCTGTTTCATCAGGCTGTTCAGCTTGATGAAGCACCAGTATTCGTAAAGCACCGCCAGATCCTTCACCGAGATCTGAAACACACTGCCGGTCACAGACAGTCCGTGCTGCAGGAGCAGGTAGCAGCGATACAGCTCCCGATAGCCGGGGGCCATGCCGAATACCAGAGACATCCCGGAATTGGCCGGGGCGGCTTCCACCTCCCGGAGAAAACCGGTGTTGTATCGGCGCCGGATGCCCCGGATCATGGTGTCAAGCTGGTCTGTCACGGCATCGTCCCCTTCCCGTCCCAGGGTTTCATACCGTTTCCGGAAATCCTCCAAACGCTTGACGGTGCTTTGGAGCATGTATTTCGTCAGGCGATTTTCTTTTGTGTCATAAGTGACGTACTTTTTTACGGCAAGGGCTTTGTCTGCCAAAATTCGGTCGCCGGAACGCATGGCATGATCCGGATGCTTTTCGATCCACCCCAGGGTTTTGTTGTCTGTCCGCCGAATCTTGTGACCGGGCAAAAGGGTATGCTCCGTCTGCAAAATGTGGTGGGGTTTTGCCAGCACCATATCCGATGCGGCCAGAAATTCTGCGTAGATCTTTCGGATAATGGCAAAAAACTCCACAGGCGATGCCTGCCCTGTGGATGCGATATCGAAGGAAGCATAGGTCTTTTTCAGGAAGTCAAACACCAGATTATAGACCTCTGCCGTCACATCCGCCACGATGGCCTTGTAGTCATCCTTGTAGCCGATTTTGGAGGGAAACACCTCGATGGTCAGCTTCAGATAGTTCTTCCCATCCACCCGGACGATGAAATCAGACAGCCCGATGTCATTGCCGAAACGGATCACCCCGGAGCGCATTTCCCCTCTGCGGCCCACCGGGGTGACATTCTTGCGGATGTTGTAATTTTCGTGCCAGAATTCCACCTTGTGCCCGCTTTCCGGCTCCAAAAGGATCTCATAGCTCTGCTGTTCAAAGAACAAAGGCTGCATACGGTACTGCGTGCAGACAGCCCGCCCAAAGGTCTGCAAGGACACCGTTTCCGCATCCCCAGCCAGCTGGATTTCAAAGGGATCGTCACAGGAAACCCGGAGCATAGCCTCCTTTTCCCGGAAGGTCACCCCCGGAAAAGCAGGATGGGAGGCCACCCCCTTGATGGTCACAGTCAGAAGATCCGTCTGCAAATAGACCAGTTCCTCTGCCACCGCATTTTCCTCCATGGGTCAGCCCCCCTTTTTCATTTTTGTGATCTAAATTACAACCAGTAGGAGGTAAATCCGTCCTCTTCAAATCTGCGCACCATCAGCGCCAGCTTCCCGGCGCTCTTGGGATAGCGGCAGGGAATCGCAGCATCCTGCAAAACCTTCCGCATTTTCTCGGATTCGCTGTCTCCGTTTTTCTGCTCATGGTCAGAGGCACAGATAACAAACAGCTGGCAGAGCATATCCCGCACAGATGCGGAGCTGCCCTGAATCCGGGGCAGGATCTTCTGCATGATGGCGTTGTCCATCGCCTGGTCGTGGGACAGAAGGCCGCCTTCGGCTTTGTTGTTCAGCAGATAGAAAACGATCTCGTCCCGGACACGGTAGCCCACATGGGCGTTGGCCTTCAAAAGGATCTCATTGATTTTCTGAAGCTCTGCGCAGATCTCCATGACATACTGCTGCTCCTGGGCGCAGTCGGCGCTCAGGTTCAGATACTCCGTTCGCAGGAAGCTGTTGGGAAGCAGCAGCTTTTCCGGCTCTGCATCGGCAGATTCAAAGCTGGGGATCAGATCCACAAAGCTGAATTCGATGGTATTGGCCCGATCCAGAACCTTCTTACTGAATGGGAAGGTGGTTTCGTCCATGTTTACCGTGCCCACAATGTAGAGATTATCCGGAATGCCTTTTTCATACTGGGCGATTTTCTCTGTGGTGATGGTTCCGTCCTCCTGCTTTTCCCGGGTCTCCAGCACGGACAGAAAATCGCTGAGGTAATACTCCACCCGGGCCAGATTCATTTCGTCCAGGCAGAGAAACACCGGCTTATTGGGCTTTGCGTAAGCCATCTCAAAGCATTCGCACACAGGCCCTTTGATGAAGTTTCCGCCGAGATTGAAATGCCCGAACAGGTCACTGCCGTCACTCCAATCCGGGCGAACCGGGATCAGCTTACATTCCGCCCCAATGGCCTGGGCAAACAGCCGAACCAGCCGGGTCTTTCCCGTGCCGGACACCCCCGCAAGGATCACAAAGGGCTTGCTTTTCAAGCTGAGGAAGAAATTCTCGATCAGTTCCTCCGGATAGCAGAACCCCCTGGCGGCGATGTACGCCTTGATCTGCTTCATCGCACCCTTTGTAGATATAGGCATTTCTTCCTCCCCCGCTTTCTTCGGCAGATATTGTAAGATGTCAAAATCGGTACAGGCATCAGCTTCCCGGTAAGGGCGGCCCCCAGTGTTTTGGATATCCGCAGTGGGATCCATAAGCCTTCTCCTCCTCTTGGGAAATAATCGAGTAGGAGGCTAGTTTCCTAGCCGACCTCTCACACCACCGAGCGTACCGTTCGGTACTCGGCGGTTCAATCGCATAAGTGCAAGGACTCGTACCGGTCAAGGACGCTGTAGTATCCGG
>Ga0129311_1002701_pt1 | contig 10298 bp, 9 predicted proteins | sample Go1ome_FD_94435 | JGI IMG/M metagenome (GOLD analysis project Ga0129311, IMG submission 94435) | Western lowland gorrila individual fecal microbial communities from Wisconsin, USA - Go1022B metagenome | ecosystem: Host-associated > Mammals > Digestive system > Large intestine > Fecal | place... | reverse complement strand
GCTGGTCAGACAGTGCATCATTTCCATATTCATATTATTCCAAGATATGAAGAAAATGATCCAATCAAGATTGAATTTACTGATCGTTCAAGTGTTGTAAATCTTGATGATATCTACAACGAAATCATGAAATAGAAAAACAGGGATTTTAAAAAAATCCCTGTTTTTTTAGTACACACAATGATATGACATTCCTTTATTTTATGATGTGATTAACCTCTCACAAAGTAGCGTGAAACAAATTCCATATTAATTTCTTTGATTTCTCTTTTACCTTCTATATAATCTTCATACATTTCAAAGGGATCTCCAGCCCCAAACAAGCCGCATCCACTGCAGTTTTCACATCCTGCAGAATCATTACAGTCCAATGCTTCTTGTATGATTCTTTTTCTTTCTTCTCTTGTTGTATCTTTTATGAGTACACTCTTCATATCCATCACCCACTTCTAGTATAGAATAATGAATACAAATAGCAAGCAATATACCTATCTTTTTAATATGTTATAAATATAAAGAAAAGAGATAGCATTTCTACTATCTCTTTCGTATGAATTATTCAGCAGCATCAAAATCTTTAGCAAGTGCTTCTGCTCTTGCACGACGACGTTTAGCATCTACTAGACACTTATCAAATAATGCTTCTGCATTTTCAGGATTGATCTTAACTAACTGAGAGAATCTGTTTTCACTCATTAAGAAGTCTTTGAACTTAGAATAATCAGGAGCCTTAGAATCAATTGTAAGTGGGTTCTTACCTTCTTCAGTTAAACGTGGATCGTATCTTAATAAGTTGAAGTAACCACATTCAACAGCCCATTTTTCCTGTCTTGAAGAGTTAATTAATCCACCCTTGATATGATGTTCATTACATGGTGCATAAGCAATAATTAATGATGGTCCATCATAAGATTCAGCTTCCTTCATAGCCTTAATAGCCTGCATTGGGTTAGCACCTAAAGCAATCTGTGCAACATATACATGACCATAAGCCATAGCAATCTGAGCTAAGTCTTTCTTAGCAACCTTCTTACCACTTGCAGTGAACTTCGCAATAGAAGCAGCCTGTGATGATTTAGAAGACTGTCCACCAGTGTTAGAATATACTTCTGTATCAAGAACTAATACATTGACATTCTGATCATTAGCAAGAACGTGGTCTAATCCTCCGTAGCCGATATCATAAGCCCATCCGTCACCACCGATGATCCACTGAGACTTAGTCACTAATTCACCCTTCATATCAAGTAATTCCTTGATAGGTTCATTAGCTGAAGCTTCAACTTTTTCTACTAATTCGTTATAAAGAGCCTTTTCTTCTACTCTCTGACCCTTAACAGCTTCATATTTTTCAAGAATTTCTTTTAATTCTGGTTCTACATCATTCTTATTTGCTTCAATGATTTCTAAGATATGTTTAGACATGTAGTTTTCTGCAAGCTTCATACCGAAACCGAATTCAGCATTATCTTCGAATAATGAGTTAGCCCAAGCCATACCATGACCATTCTTATCAGTAGTACATGGAGTAGATGGAGTTGAACCAGTATAGATTGATGAACATCCAGTAGCGTTCGCAATTCTCATATCAGAACCGAATAACTGAGAAGCTAAACGATAATATGGAGTTTCACCACAACCAGCGCAGGCACCAGAAGCTTCGAAATAAGGCTTCATGAATCCAACACCCTTCACTGTAGTTGTAGGATACTTGTCATCTCTATATTCTACATTGTTGTATACATATTCAGATAAAGCAGAATGTTCTAATTCTTCCTTAACTGGAACCATTGCAAGTGCCTTTTCACCACGTTTACCTGGACATACAGCTGCACATAATCCACAACCTACGCAGTTATCAGGAGAAACCTGGATACGGAATGATAATCCTTCAACACCCTTACCAATTGGTTTTAATACATCATTAGTAATATCTTCTGGCGCATTCTTGATTTCTTCTTCAGTCATTAAGAATGGACGGATAGTTGCATGAGGACATACCATTGCACACTGGTTACACTGGATACAGTTGTCTTTTTCCCATCTAGGAACCTGGATTGCGATAGCACGTTTTTCTTTAATAGCAACACCATTCTGCATAGTACCATCAAGCTTATCTAAGAATGCTGAAGTTGGAAGGTCATAACCTTCAAGTGCATTGATAGGAGCTACGAAGTTATCAAAGTAATCATCACCAGTTGGTTTTCTTAATGGTAATACAGTTAAGTTAGACCATTCTGGATCTACAGTTACTTCTTCAATCGCATCTTTACCAGCATCGATAGCCTTATAGTTAGCCTGGACGATATTTTCACCCTTATTGCTGTAAGACTTCTTAGCCATTTCTTTCATCTTAGTAACAGCTTCTTCAATTGGAAGAATCTGTTCATTTAATGCGAAGAATGCTGACTGTAGGATAGTATTTGTACGTCTACCCATACCGATTTCACCAGCAATCTTGTTGGCATTAATAATATAGAACTTAGCATGTTTATCTGCTAACTGTTTCTTTACTCTATTTGGAAGATAATCAGCGATTTCTTCTTTAGTAAATTCAGTATTTAATAAGAAACGTCCACCATCTTTTAAGTTCTTCAACATATCATACTTTAAGCAGTAGTTGTCTAATGAACAAGAGATGAAGTCTGCTCTATTTACATAATAAGTTGCTCTAATTGGCTTGTTACCAAATCTTAAGTTAGAACGAGTTGCTCCACCAGCCTTCTTAGAGTCATAAGCGAAATAAGCCTGACAATATAAATCAGTATTATCACCAATAATCTTGATAGAAGACTTATTTGCAGATACAGTACCATCAGAACCTAAACCATAGAATAAGCACTGAGTAACACCAGAGTTGATATGGAATCCATGAACATCAGGTAATGATAAATGAGTTACATCATCCTTAATACCAATTGTGAATCCTGTAAATGGATTGTCTGAATTTAAGTGATCATAAACAGCCTTGATATGCTGAGGTGTAGTATCCTTAGAACCCATACCATAACGACCACCGATAACTAATGTATCAGCATCTCTGATAACTGAACATACATCAAGGTATAATGGTTCACCAGTTGCACCCATTTCCTTAGTACGGTCAAGTACAGCAATCTTCTTAGCAGTTGCTGGTAAAACAGCCTTTAAATATTTTGGAGAGAATGGTCTATAAAGATGTACTTTAATAACACCAACTTTTTCTCCTTCTTTAGCCATTTCATCAATTGTATCTTCAATAGTTTCAGTCACTGAACCCATTGCGATGATAACTCTATCAGCTTCTGGATCACCATAATATGTGAATGGTGCATATTCTCTACCAGTAATGTCAGAAATCTTCTTCATGTAATCTGCAGCGATTTCTACAACTGCATCATAATGTTTGTTCTGAGCTTCTCTGCTCTGGAAATAGATATCATCATTATCAGCACCACCACGTTCTACTGGATTAGTATGTGGGTTAAGTGCATTTGCTTTAAATTTCTTAATAGCATCATAATCAACTAATGAAGCTAAAGTTTCATAATCAAGAACTTCTACTTTCTGAATTTCGTGAGATGTTCTGAAACCATCAAAGAAATGGATAAATGGTACACCTGCTTTAATTGCAGTTAAGTGTGCGACACCAGCTAAATCCATAACTTCCTGTACAGAATGTGAACAAAGCATAGGAATACCTGTCTGACGGCAGGCATAAACGTCCTGATGATCCCCAAAGATGTTTAATGAGCTAGTTGCAAGGGCTCTTGCAGCTACATGGAAAACACCTGGAAGCATTTCACCCTGAATCTTATAAAGGTTAGGAATCATTAATAATAGACCCTGAGATGCAGTAAATGTAGTAGCTAAGGCACCACCCTGTAAAGCACCGTGTACAGCACCAGCAGCACCTGCTTCTGACTGCATTTCAACTACGTTTACAGCAGAGCCAAAAATATTTTTTCTTCCCTGTGAAGCCCATTCTTCAGCATGTTCAGCCATTGGTGAAGAAGGGGTAATTGGATAGATACTTGCTACTTCAGAAAACGCATATGCAACATGAGCGGCAGCAGTATTACCATCCATAGATAAATACTTCTTAGACATAATCTTTCAATCCTCCTTATATACCATTATACGCTGATGTGCAATAAAATACTATAATTAATTCTCAACGTGTATTTTTCTTATAATATATTTGAGTAAATGCTACGTAAATTTATTTCTTGCTTATATATTACATAAAACATATTATTGACTACCCTTACTTGCTATACTATAATTTCCGCAGTCTAATAAGAGGGAAAAAATTATATAGATGAAAACAAAGATGACTTTAAGGCAGTGGCTGCCATTAATTGGTATGACTATTTCTGCTTTTCTAGTCAACACATCAGAATTCATGCCAATTGGTTTATTGACAGATATTTCTAAAGATTTCAATATAAAAGCAGCTCAGGCAGGTGTAATGATCACAGCCTATTCATGGACTGTCACATTATTATCATTACCACTTATGTTAGTGGCTTATAAAATCAAACCAAAGAAATTATTACTTGGTATACTCGTTGTATTTGCGGTATGTCAGGTATTATCAGTTATTTCGATTGGTTTTCCATTTCTTGTTGTATCTCGTATTGGTGTAGCCTGTGCCCATTCGATTTTCTGGTCAATCGCTTCACATTTTGCCGTACGTGTTGTCTCTAAAGATCACCAGGCCAAAGCACTCAGTGCAATTGTGACAGGAACTGCTTTCGCAATGGTACTTGGAATGCCACTTGGCAGAATGATTGGTCTTCAGATTGGATGGAGAATGACATTCTTATGTGTTGGAATAATTTCAATGATTGTGACTGCCTATCTTTTATTCGTATTCCCAAAAATAGAAAATACCGATACTTTCCCAGTCAGTCAGCTTCCAGAACTATTCAAGAATTCAAAACTCATAATTATTCGCTCAATTTAATTAAAATGTTGCTACTAGATCATTAAATTTAGCTTAACGCCTGATTTTCTACTTTATAGCACTCTAACTCAAGTCATGATTTTTTGAATAGTTGTAAAATGATCTTAAAAGGTTAGGTGAGTGCTATGATAACTGAAAACCAGGTAAAAAACTATTTAAGATCTAAGGATAAGGATTATGTAAATAAGCTTATTGAATCATTATATAAACAGGATAATGAAGATATTGATCCATCTCATAAGGCATGCCCTTCTCTGTGGTTCCATTCATTTCAAGAAGAATGGAAAGGACAAGAACGGGCATCAGAGATATATCTGTCTTGACTGTCACAAGTCTTTTAGTGATAGAACTAATACCTTATTCTACTGGTTTCACTTCACTTTAGACCAGTGAATCCACTTCATTGAACTATGTAAAATGACTCTAGATAATGAAGCTCACATCTTACGAACAAGTAAGACAACCTGCTTTTATATGCGTCATAAACTATATCACGCAGCATCTGAAATCATGAGCCATCAGAAATTACCTAGTGAAGTTGAGATAGATACACAGTATAAAAGCATCAACCTAAAGGGAACACGTCCTCAAAATATGCCCAGATATTCAAAGAAGAGAGGTAAACAATCTGCACATAGAGGGATATCCCATCACAAGGTAGCTATTATCTGTGCTACAGATGAAAACGATCATATGATGATGCAGGTATCAGGTCTTGGAAGCGAGTCATTCGATAAATATAAAGCGAATGAAGAATAATTTGAAGATGTAAAAGAATTCATATCAGATTCAAAGGCAAGCATACAGCAGTTTGCCAACTATCCTGAAGCAGTAAACAATAAGATAAAGACATCTCCTATAGAGAAGAGATATCTTACTGATGATGGTAAATCATTAGGCGCTGTCAATCAGATGATGACAGAAGTGAGCTTAATGATCCAGACAACAAGAGGTGTAGGAACCAGATATATACAGGGTTATCTAGATTTTCTACTTCTCAAGAAACAGGCTAACTATAAGTTAAAGAAAGAGGAAATGGCTTCTGAGATTCTTAGAATGATTATAGATACCGAAGCTTTCAGTAATGAAATGGTGAGAGCTACACCTATGCCTATTTCACTTAAGGAAGCGTATTACGAGTATCGTTATGGTATTTTTGCTGAATAAGATAACCTATAGCAACAATTTACTTAAACTGAGCGTAATTATTTACTTAATCACATTCCTTTTTGCCACTGGTTATGAATCAGTAGCGAAACCCCATAGGCTTACCTATAGGATGAAAGCCACATAATTTTTACTTAAGTTTTGTATAGAGTAGATATATAATGTATGTATAAAAACAGAAAGAACTTTTTAATCAGTGGGAAGACCAAAATCAAATAATGTTCAAGTAAATATATCTATTCCTGGAGAGTGGAAAATAGAACTTGAAAACCTTGCACGTATCTATTCTGTTGAGGAAGGCGAGACTATTACATTTCTAGATCTTATGCGTAGAGGCATTCAGGAAAAATATCAGCTTAAAGAGCAGGGGAATGAGTGAAGAAGAATATCACAGTGCTTCACACTGCAAATATCTAATACAATATCATATAGTGTCCTGGATTCAGATTTTCGGTTTTAAAAGGTAATGTTGAAGATGCTTTAAAACAGATATTACAGAAAATTTGTAACGATTATAATTATCATATAAAATCACTTGAAGTAATCCCAGACCATATACATTTTTTCGTAGGTGTGACACAGACTGTCGCTCCTTATGTGGCTAGAACTCTTAAAAGCATCAGCGCTATCGAATTATTTAAAGCGTACTCGTAGCTTAAAAAGTTCTATGCAGGATGTGGAGCTTTATGGTCAAGAGGCTATTTTGTATCGACTATAGGACACATAAGCGAATCTACAGTAATCAAGTATATCGAGGAGCAAAAAAATGATAGGTGACGAAGAATACAAAAAGGCTCTAAAACAATTTCATAAGCTTTCTGATAGGCATATCTTAGCTGCTGAAACTGATATGTCTTATTCTGATATACAAAAAGTTGTAAAGCTTTCGGATAGGATCAGAAAAGCAGGTAACGAACTTGTAGCTCTTATGAGAAAGAATTATGAACAGCTTATGCGTACTAAGAGGTATCGTAAACTGCTTAAATTATATGGTTCTACAGAAGACAAGAAAAAACGTAAATATTTTGCCAATCAGCTCAATGAAATGCAAAAGCAGTATAATGTTACCTGGGATTTTTGCAGAAGATCAATGATATATATTGGTAAGAAGTATAACGTAAATGCGGTCTTTGCCCTTACTAAAGCCGAAGATATTTGGCGTGGCATGGAAAAATGCTTATATGGTAATGGTAATATCTTACATTTTTCTAAATACGGAGACCTGCCTTGTATAAGGGCAAAACAGATAAATCGTGGTATCCGTATATTCGTTAAGGATAATCAGCTGCAATTCAAGCTTGGCAGAACTGTATTTGGAATAAAGATCAATGATAGATTTCAGACAGATGAAGTGAATGCGATATTGGATTATCTTGCTGAACCTGAGACCATGAATAATAAAGCTGTGCAGATACTCTTAGATAAAGCGTACTGTATTGATACATATAGACCCTGCTATGCTACTCTTGTACCAAAATTAATTCGTGGTAAATACAGAGTATATTTGCATTTAACCATCGAAGGCAGGGCAAAACCTAAATATGATAGTTCTGGCAATCCAAGACATAAATATGGCAGAGGAATGATTGGTGCTGATATAGGAACACAGACAGTTGCCTATACTTCCGATACAGAAGTAGGACTTAAGAATCTTTCAGAGCGAGACAAAAGTATTCAAAAATCCGAACGATTAGAAAGATTATATTATCGTGCTATGGATAGGTCAAGACGAGCAACTAATCCGCAGAATTATAATGAAGATGGTACAATTAAAAAGGGTCGCAAGACTTGGAGATATTCTAATCATTATAAGAAGCTGAAAGAAAAACATTCTGAACTATGTCGTATTAATGCGATAAATAGACAGCTTGCTATAAACGAAGATGCTAATCATCTAAGGAGTCTTGGTGATGTATTTATAACAGAGCCCAGAAATGCAGGTAAGCTTATGAAAAGAGCCAAGGAAACTACTGTCAACAGCAAGGGTAAGTTTAATAAGAAGAAACGTTTTGGCAAGTCTATAAAGAATAGATGCCCTTCTGGCTTTCAGGTTGCTGTAGAAGAAAAATTCAAGACCACAGGTGGTACATATATAGAAGTGCCTAATGATTATAGAGCATCACAATATGACCATACAGCGGATGAATACATAAAGAAGAAATTATCTGATAGAATGTATCATCTATCAGATGGAACTCTAGTACAAAGAGACTGGTATTCATCATTTCTGCTGTACTGCTATGATTACAGGACTAAGAATATAGATAGAGATAGATGTATTTTAGAATTTGAAGAGTGTTACAGTAAGGAAGAAGCATTAATTGAAAGAATTAAGGCTAATAGAATCAAAGTATTAAATAGTGGAATCAAAATAGCATAAAATAAACATTAGGGAGATTGATTACACTTCCTTATCGCAAGATAGAAATTTACCGCTAATGTGGTCGTTGGATTGCTTGGTAATAGAAGTTCTTACTCAAATAGATTTATACTTGTATTCCAAAGTCTGAAAATGATGTACGATTACAAGCTAAACTTGACAGTAAGAACCCCACGGGCTTGCCCTTGGGAGTAGTCAGTATACTGCTTATAGTTATGTTGAACCGTTCTTACAGAAGGTCGCAGGATTTTCAAGTAACTTAGTTACTACTACACTTATGTTATTTGGTATTGCTGGACTTTTAGGAAGTTATTTATTTTCTAGATATTATGATGATCATCATTTCGTATTTGTGCAGACAGTTCTATTTAGTTTCGTCGGTACTCTTGCTCTTTTATATCCTGCTTCAATAAATATGTATGCTATCATCCTTGTATGTGCAATCTGGGGTATTGCCTCAATGGCTTTTCAGGTCTGCTTCCAGGCACAAATTATCGGTTGTGTCTCTACCGCCGCTTCATCTGTCGCTATGGCTATTTTCTCAGCTATCTTCAATTTAGGAATTGGCAGTGGAACAGGACTTGGGGGAATGGTTTATACAAACATTTCATTGAACTACATTGGTTTTGTAGGTGCAGTGATTGTGCTTGTTGCCGCAATGATTGGTTTTATAAAATTCCGCAGTGAATAGATATCCTTAGGGGTATCTTTTTTCATATAATTAATTATCATTCTGCAATTTCACTATTAATAGCCATTAAATCTTTCTATCATATGAATTTGATGTTAAAATGGGGATGAAATATACAAAAGGAGCATAAAATGAATACGAAAAACTGTTTTATTGGTCAGTCTGGTGGGCCTACGGTTGCCATCAACGCCTCTCTTGCAGGTATTATTACTCAATGCCAAAAAGAAGGATTTACTCATATCTATGGTATGATTAATGGTATCCAGGGACTTTTAGAAGACCACTTCATGGATCTAGGTACAACATTTAATTCTGAGGAAAAAATTGATGCATTAAAGCATTCCCCAGCGATGTATTTAGGAAGCTGTCGTTATAAGCTGCCTACAGTAAGTGATGATAAAGCCACTTACGACTTGTTATTTAAAAAGTTTAATGATTTAGAAATCACTGATTTCTTCTATATTGGTGGAAATGATTCAATGGACACTGTGGCTAAACTTGCAGCCTATGGTGAAACAATCAATTCCCCTATTCACTTCATTGGTATTCCAAAGACTATCGATAATGATTTGATGGGTACAGATCATACTCCAGGCTTTGGTTCAGCTGCAAAGTATGTTGCAAGCTCTATGTTAGAAATCGCTTATGATTCTTCTATCTACAAGCTAGATGCGATTACTATTGTAGAAATCATGGGACGTAATGCAGGATGGTTAACTGCTGCAAGTGCACTTGCAAGAACTGAATGTAATGATGCCCCTGATCTCATTTATTTACCAGAAGTCGTATTTGATAAAGAACGTTTCTTAAAGGATATTGAAGAAAAGTTCAAAGAAAAGTCTTCTATCATGATTGCCGTAAGTGAAGGTATTCATGATGAAAACGGAAACTTCTTAGATAGTGGTGATTCACAGCAGTATGATGCATTTGGTCATCCAATCCATTTTGGTACTGGTAAGGTATTAGAAAATATCTGTAAGGAACATTTTGGATGTAAGGTAAGAAGTATCGAATTAAACGTACTACAGAGATGTGCTATGCATATTGCCTCTAAGGTAGATATTGATGAATCTTTCTTTATTGGTAAGAAAGCTGTAGAAACAGCACTTGCT
>Ga0129311_1002700_pt1 | contig 10299 bp, 12 predicted proteins | sample Go1ome_FD_94435 | JGI IMG/M metagenome (GOLD analysis project Ga0129311, IMG submission 94435) | Western lowland gorrila individual fecal microbial communities from Wisconsin, USA - Go1022B metagenome | ecosystem: Host-associated > Mammals > Digestive system > Large intestine > Fecal | place... | reverse complement strand
TTGTAGAGTTTTTTGCTGCCGGCGAGGTCGTTCTGGGTGATGGGGCTGGTGAGGGAGCGTTTGGGGGTGTGGGCTATGATGAGGAGGGACCAGCCGTAGCGTTTCTTGAGGTTCATCAGCTTCATCATAAAGAGTCCGGCGTCGACGCCTTTGTCGCTGCTGTTGCAGAGGTAGGTGAGGTTGTCGATGATGATGACGGAGCAGTTTTTCTTCAGGGCGGTGGCTTCGATGTGCTGTATGATTTTTTCTTCGTAGTCTTTGACATCGAGGGAGACGGGATTGATTTCGGCGCGGTAGAGGTTGTCGGGGAAGATGTGGCGTCTGCCTGTTTCCTGGTCTGTGTAGCGCATCTGGAATTGTTTGTCGGAGAGTTCGCAGTCGACGAGGAGTACGGGGCGGTCCATTGCGATTTCGTCTGCCATCTGGACGGCGTAGATGGATTTGCCGAGGTTGGAGTCGGAGAAGAGACAGCAGACTTCGCCTTCATACCAGAGTTCGTGGTAGAGTTCGCAGGGGTTGGGGCGGAGGGCTGCGTCGGCTATGGTTTTGTTGGCTGTCTTGACAGTGAACATTCCGATGCTTTCGGTGCCGGAGAGGTTTTCGATTTCTTCGGTGATGGTGTATTGGATCATTTGTCATTGTTTTGTGTGTTTGGGCTCCGGTGGGGGCTTATCTGCGGTTTTCTCTTTGGTTGTTGATGTAGTCGATGGCTGTGTCGCGGATTTCGTCTTCGGTGCTGTGGTAGCCGGTTTTGAGCCATTGGTCGATTTCGGATTTGAGGAAGCGGAGGCGTTTGCCGTCTTTGTGGTAAGGAACCCGGCGGAGGCATACCCAGTCGTAGACGGTGGCTCTGGCGGGTTTGTCGGGGTGGTAGGCGCAGAGCTGGTCCACATTGAACCAGAGGTCGGCTTCGGGATTGGCGTTTTTCTGTCCTTCGGTGATGATGGTCTTGAGTTCTTTGACTTCGTTGACGAGGGTGCCGATGACTTCGGGGAGTCGGTCGAAGGTGAGCTTTTCTTCTGTGTGTTGCATTTTGTGTTGTGTTAGTTGTTTGTTACCGGGCTTTTCGTTTCGGGGTGCGAAAAGAAAAACCGTGACTCGGTGTGAATCACGGTGCAAATGTATGGGGTTGTTTAGGCGTTGGAGTAGGTGTGGGGTTCTCCAGTGCCTACTCCATATTTCGGTTTTTATTGGTCGGCTATGTCTTTTCCCATTTGGGTGACGATGGAGGGAAACAGTTCTGTGAGGTGTTCGGCTGCGATGCGTATGTCTTTGCGTGTCTTGTTGCTGTCGAAGTCGAAGTTGAGCCGCTGGCGGATGTTCTTTTCGTTTTTCCCGGTGATGCTGTGTATGAGGCGTATCCAAGAGGATTTGTCTGAGTTGCTGAATGTTATGCCGAGTTTGTTGAAGAAGTAGTAGAAGCAGATTGCTATTTGTGAGGTGTTCATTACTCCTTCTTTGACGGTGTCGTCGGTGTCCGAGGTGCAGCGCATTTTTGCGAGTATTGCCTGTGATCTGGCTTGGGTTCTTTCTACGGGTGTGCCGTATTCGCCTGCTACTGTTATGTTTATTATGTCGAAGATTGTTTCTGCGAGGGGAAGATTGCCGGCACAGATGTTCTCTGTGCTGGCGAATAGCGCATCAAGGCTTACGGTTAGTGTCGTGGTGCATTCTCTCTGTATATTTTCATCCATCATCATTTTTGGTTATTTGTCGTGTTTTATTCTGATTCGTTCTACAGCGTCTCGTTTGCTCTTGTCGACGATGTCGGCGTAGATTTGGGTTGTGCTGACATTGGCGTGGGTGAGGAGGTGTGAGACGGTGTAGATGTCCGTGCCGCCGGCTACCTGGAGTGTTGCGAAGGTGTGCCGGAAGCAGTGGAAGGTGATGTGCTTGGTTATGCCTGCATCTTTGAGCCAGTTCTGGAGCGGGTGCTGGGTGTAGTGGCGTTTGAGCTGTTTGAATACAAGCCCGGTGCCCGGTTCTCCGCAGAGGTCGTATGCTTCGTCGGAGAGCGGTAGTGTGGCTTCGGTGTCGGTCTTTTCGGTTTTGATGCGTATGCACCAGCCTCCGTCCTGGGATTTGGTGATGTTTTCCCATTGGAGGGCGAGGATGTCGCTGATGCGAAGTCCGGTGAGGCAGCTGAAGAGCGATGCGTTTTTGAGGTCGGGCGTGTCGCACGGGGTGGCTGCGAGGGTGCGGAGTTCTTCAAGTGTGAGGTATTCTCTGCGTCCCTCGGTGTAGTCGATGGATGTTAAATAGTCGTTTATGTTTTCGTTGATGTATTTTTCTTTGTATGCTATCAGGATCAGGCCTCTGAAGGTGGACCAGTAGCCGGCGGCGGAGTTGTTGGACAGGGTGCGTCCTTCGTTCCTGAGCTGCTGGGCATTGAGGAGGTATTCTTTGAAGCCGTCGCAGAACGGGACTGTGATGTCCTGCATTGTGCAGTGACCTGAGCAGTAGTTGTTGAAGTGGTCGTATATTCGGATCCATTTCTGATTCTTGTCTGCGAGTTTGCTGCGGAAGTATGCGAGGAAGTCCATTTTCTGCTTGGTGCGGTCGATGAAGTCGTATTGGCCTCGGATGATTGCGAGTTCGCGTTCTGCGCGTATGGCTTGTGCCTGGTGCAGTTTTTCTTTGTTGGCTTCTTTTTCGATGGCGAATCTCGGTTTGTTGACGAGGTAGATGCCGAGGTATTCGTGCCGGATGTTTTTCCGTGTGTCCGGATGTCGGAGCGGCGGATAGTAGTCGAGGTAGAGGGTGATTTTCCCGCTGTTGAGCAGCCTCTTGCGTAGTGTTACTTTCGTTGTGGTCATTTTGTATCTATGTTTTTAAATAGTCTGTCGAGTTCTTCTTTCTTGTACCAGATGTAGTTGCCTTCGGTGCGTACTTTGGTGACTCCTGCTGCTCTGGTTTCGTCGGAGAAGCGTTTCTGGCCTATGTGGTAGTGTTTGAGGGCGTCTATGCCTCTGATGTAGTTCTTGCGTATTTCGGCAGGGATTTTCGGGGTCTTGTCTTTGAAGAGGCGGTCGAGGTCTTTGACGGGGAAGTAAACGAAATTTCCTTTTTTGACTTTGGTTATGTCGGTCGCGTTGATTGTATCGTAGAATTTTTTGCCTCCGATGTGATAATGCTGTTTGGCCTGGTCTACGGTCATATAGTCCCTTTCGATGATGGAAGGTGCGAGTTTCCGGTCATCCCAGGCTTCTTTTGCTATATAGCAGACGCTGCCGGCTCTTTTGACTTCGATGCCGAGTTTGTGTGCGGTGGCGCAGATGTGTTTGCGGGATATGCCTTCTCGAGCTGCAAGTTCTTCTGATGTGTACCAGTCTTTGATGTCCGGATATGTCTGTTTGAAGAATGTTTCTTTCATCTGTGTTTTGAGGTACAGGGCTTTCTGACCATAGCGTACCGCTTTGATTCCTTCTCTTTTAATCTCTCTGTGGAATTGTGACTTTGTCAGGGAATATTTTGTGAGGACTTCTTCGCGCGTCATATAGTCACGCAAGTCGTGAGCCGAGAGTTTTTGACGAATCTGTTTGGGCGCGGTTGTCGCTTGGAAGTCTCTCAATGCGCTTACCGGTATCCGGATTGTTCTTGTGCTGATTTGGTTGTAAGGGAGTTCTCCTGATTGAAGACGGGCGTATATGGTCGGACGGGATACGCCGAGGAATGCAGCTGCCTCTGTGATGGAGAGGTACTGTTTTGTTTCAGTATTTGACTTTTTGCCCATATTTTGCGACTCTGTTATATAAGACTTCCGTGAGGCTATCTTTGGGACGAAATATTGTCAATTTATGTAAATCTTTGTAAAATGGCGTAAAGTTGTCCCAGATAGCCGATGCCGTTCTACGGCTTGAACCACGCGTGGTTCAAATGTGGTTCAAATATAAGCAAAATATCCCGAATAATACCAAACTATTCGGGAATAAATATTTTGCCTAATTGGCTGAAAACTTGAATTTTATGCGGATTTCGCCAAGGTTGGAAAGGGGTGTTTCGGGGCTGTTATTTTCCGATGCAGAACTTTCCGAAAATCTCGCCCAAGATTTCGTCGGTTGTCACCTCGCCGAGGATGGTGCCGAGTTCATAGACGGCGATGCGCAGGGACTGGGCGACAAGGTCGGTAGGAACGCCGTCCGTCAGGGCCGACTTGACCTCGAGCAGAGCGTCTCCAGCCCGGACAAGGGCTTCGTAATGGCGCAGGTTTGTCACCATAACTTCGCCGTTGTCTGCCGAACAGGGCCTTGCGCTGACAATCTGCGCTTTCAGTTCCTCCAGCCCCTCGCAGGTGCGGGCTGAAATATCGACAACTATCGGCGTTCCGGCGGAAGATATTTCACAACCGGCCGCAGCTGCATCGCGAACGCCCTCAAAATTGCCATTGCTGTACCGGACGTTTTCGACATCCGAACCGCAGTCAGAAACTTTTGCACGATCCATCAGTCCCGCTAAATCCGCCGCGAGCGACTGCGCTGCAAGCAGCCACGAGCCGCCGCAGACGTCCTTTTTGTTTCGGACAACAATCAGCGACTGCCGCTCAAAATCCACCTTGGACGCAAGTTCCGCGAACGAAGCGCGCAGCTGCTGCAAAGGAAGTGAGCCGTCCAGGACAGCAAGCACTATAGAAGCCTTGGACAGCGATTCCAGGGATCGTCCGATGCCGATGCGTTCGACCTTTCCTGCGTCTTCGCGAAGCCCAGCCGTGTCAACGAAACGGAAAAGGACTCCGTCGAGCAGCATCGTTTCTTCAATGGTATCGCGCGTGGTGCCGGCCTCGTCCGAAACGATCGCCCGCTCTTCCCCGACCAAAGCGTTCAGCAGCGTACTTTTGCCGGTGTTCACAGCACCGACTATCGCGACCGGAATCCCGTTCTTGATCGCGTTTCCGTCATGGAACGACGCCGCCAGCCGGTTGATTCGGCCCAGAGTGGCTTCAATCAGCCCCGAAAGCTCACTTCGGGACGCAAACTCCACCTCTTCTTCGCTGAAATCCAGTTCTAATTCCATCAGCGACGCCATATTCAGCAACTGTTCCCGAAGCGAACGGAGTTCGTCGGAGTATCCGCCCTTAAGTTGCGTCATGGCAACTCTTTGCGCGGCCTTTGAATTGGCGGCGACAAGGTCCGCGACAGCCTCCGCCTGCGAAAGGTCCAGCTTGCCGTTGACAAACGCACGCTGTGTAAACTCGCCAGGTCCTGCCATACGTGCCCCGGCATCAACCAGCAAACTTAAAATACGGTTCGCGATATATCTTGAAGCGTGGCAGGAAATCTCGACCGAATCTTCGCCGGTATAGGACCTCGGTGCACGGAACACCGAGACAAGCACGGAATCCAGCAGGGGAGCGTCAGTCCCGAGGCCATCGTGAACCGAACCCATTTTCAGGGAATAGCCCGCAGAAGTGCCTACGGTGCCCTTCCTTAAACGAACTACCTTATCGGCTATGGCGTGCGCGGACGGACCGCTCAAGCGGATAATCGAAACCGCCCCTGTTCCCGGAACGGTCGCCGGTGCGCAAATAGTGTCAGTAAAATGCTGCATAACGTGCAAAGTTAATAAAAAGCTGAGAGTATCCGACTGTCAAGATGCCGAACCGGAGCCTCGCTATTTCACGGCAAGACTATCTGAGGTCGGCTCATGTCGAACCGAAAAGTCAACCGAATAGTTTTAGAGGAATTGATGTAATGAGCGATGCTTTTTAGTACCTTTGCTCCCTGAATTATAAAGGAAATGAAAAAGATACTCTCCGCCATTTGTTTAAGCATAGTTGCTCTTAGTGCGTCAGCCCAGACGAGGGAGTTTTCGCTTACTGCCGGCTTGAACATTCCCATGGATAGTGGCGTTGAAAGTGGAGCGGTATATCGCTTTAATTACGCGACATATAGCACAAACGGCTTCGGTTTCCGCGCTGGACTGCAGTGGAGTCCAGACGTTGCGGATGTGGACAATGTAGTCGGCATTCCTCTGGCCTTCGTTTACAGGACTCATTCCCGCTCGCGTCAGGAACGCCTGGCGACCGGCGCGTACGGTGCGGCATACACGGCCTTTGACAGCGCATTCAGGGGCGAGAAAGATATCTATGGCAGCGTCCTCGGAGCGCTGATCGTCAACCTTTTCAGCGAGATGGAATTCTTCTTCGGAATCACTCCTGGACACATAGTCGGCGCTTCAAGCCCTGTCTCGGAAGCAAGCTGGGGTTCATCGCCGCAGGTGAGCGAACGCCGTCAAACCGTAAAAAACAGCGCCTGGTTCCTGACCATGGACGCCGGGTTCTGCCTGAATTACAGCTTGTGGCGCGTTGACATCAAACTGATGCCGACTTTCCACTATAATTTCATTGACAGCCTGATCTACACCACGTCGCGGGATGACGGCGAAGGAGTGACCCGTACAAACTCGACTCCGCTCCGGCAGTTCATTTCGATCAGCATTGGACTTTCATATAACTTCTAGTAATATCGTCATGAAAAAATTATTTATCGCCATTGTTGCAATGCTTCTCGGTTTCGGGATGCAGGCAGTCCACGCACAGGTTGCAAGACATGTCAACATGCAGGCTGACACTGATTATCAGTCCGGATTCTCGCCCAGATCTGCACAGGACAGGGAGTTCATCGCAACGTTCGCAGACGAGTATTCGGCGGCGAGGTTCAAAAGCGGACTCAATCTGACAAGTTCAGGTATGATAGTCAGCCTTTCCGGTTCCGTACTGATGGGGCTCGGAACTTCGATTGCGACTGGCAGCGACCCTGAAACAGCTCCCACTACTTATGTATCAGGAGCAGTTATGACTTTCGCTGGAAGTATCGGCATTATCGCGGGCGGTATTATGACTTTCGTCGGCGTTGTGCGGATGAACAAATGGGGCTTCAACGGTCGCGGACTCGTTTATAATTTTTAGGCGGTTCAGCGCTTCAGATACTGATACGCAAGACGTTCGCTTCCGTCTCTGCAGCGGATGACCCCGCAGTAGCGGAAGCCTTCTTTCAAGATGGCACCCTGCATTACGGCATTCTCCCGGTGCGTGTCGATGCGGACCGAGCGGAAACGGTGCAGTGCAAACTCAAGAGCGAGGTGCAGTACGCCACGGATTTCACCGCTGCTCGCGACCCGGTGCAAAGTTCCGTACGGGCCGTTGTCGAGCCACTCTCCGTCATAAATCGTCTCGTATGTCGGATCCTCTCCGCCACGCAGAAAAAACGTTGCCACAACGCGCCCGTTCAAGACAATCACATAACTGTTTCCGCTCTCAATATCCTCGGCAAGCAGCTCCTGTCCCGGATACCCGTCCTCCCATTGGTGCGGATTACCTGTCCGCGCCATAAATCTACGCGCGAGTGCGAAAATCTCAAGCAGACGCGGCAAATCCTGCGGCGTTGACTTCCTTATAGAAACGGTCTGGGTTGTTTTCATTTCTTCCTTCTTGCTAAGAGTCCGCGAAGTTAATCATTTTCAGAAACGCACTGAATGAAATGGGACGATTTTTGCAATGGAGGCCAGCGGTTAAAAACACAAATTTTATGAGAAAGATTGCAGTTATTCTGATGTCCTTGATGACATTCACATTTGCAGCCAATGCAGATGACAGTCCGATAGACTATGCCCAGCTGCCGGCAGCGGCAAAGTCGTTTATCTCCACCGAATTACCTGGCGAAACGGTATCTTTCGTCACAAAAGATGCTGAAATGCACGGAAGCACTTACGATGTGGTTTTTGCCAGCGGGCTCAAAGTCGAATTCGACGGGCAAGGGGAGTGGAAGGAAATCTCCGGCAAACGCTCTCAAATCAACAAGAAATTTGTCCCGAAGGAGATCGTCTCACAGGTGGAGAGCAGGTGGCCGAATACCGGTTTTACCAAGATTGACCGGGACAGACGCGGTTATGAAGTGGAACTGACGAACAATCTTGATCTGAAATTCAACAAAAAGTTCAAATTGGTCGAAATTGACGATTGATTAGGCGTTCAATGCAAGCAAAGCCCGGAGCCGATATCCCGGGCTTTTTTTGTCCCTGCGTTTACAACTGCCTTTGGCGGGCTCCGACAGCCTCTAAATACAACTGATACGGAATTTCAAAACCTGCAGCAGCCTGACTCGCAACGCCTCCTGTGAAACGCGGGTTGCACTCCAAAAGCAGGGCCTCGCCTGCACCGTTGACGCGGAAGTCGAACCCGCAGATTCCGTGATAATCAAGATGTTCAAGTATAGTTGCGGCAGAGCAGCGCATCTTTTCCAGAACTTTGTCTTCCTCCGGCAGGACATTTCTTTCAAGCGCAGGTCCGTTGCCTTTGGGCTTGATGCACAGATAGCCGCCTGATTGCATAGTTCCGTCCGCGAAACGCAGCATATCAAGACTGTAGTCCGCTCCATCGACATACTCTTCGACGAGGTACGGCTCGCCGGGGCTCTGATGGTCAATCAGTTTCTGTAGCGCCTCCATCGTCCACGGCAGATGGACTCCGTGGCCGCCGAACGAAATGTCCCGTTTGAAAACCACCTGCCTGGACGGGTCTATCTCCGCCAAGTCCGAGTATATCCGCGGCTGGGGGATGCCGAGCTCTGCCGCCAGTCGGGCCGTCCGCACCTTGCTGTCAAGCAGGCCTACAACTTCTTCTCTTTCAATGACAAAAGCCGCACCGGCAACGGCATCCTCTGCTTCGAAGGTGATTTTGCGGCTGTTTACTATTTCCCGCAGCGGAACTTTCCTGCCGACGAGATCTTTGAACCGCGACATCGCAACGGTGTTTCCTATCGGCAGAACGACTTTCGGCGTGCAGGCGGTCACGGCGGCGACAAGTGCGCGTCTGTATCCGGATTCGTCTTTAAATACATTCTGCGGAAAAGCAGCTGAGTGTACTTCCAGACCGTGCGCGGAAAGGATCTCCTGCACATCCGCAGCGATAGTTCCCATAGAACCGAAAAGCAGTACATCACAGTTGTGTTCCATATCTGCAAAAACCGTCCATGAACTCAACGCACCCGTTCAAGGTCGCAAACACCTGCCTGCTGCAGTGGATTGCTGCTGCCACTTTTCATTCTGCCGCTTCCTACTTTTGCATGGGCAGAACCACGTTCTCGATTCGTATCTTGAACGTTCCCGCAGGAGCCTTGACTTCAACGATGTTCCCGGCCTTTTTGCCCATCAGCGCAACGCCGATAGGGGAGTTGCAGGATATTTTCCCCTCTTCGAGATTCATCTCGTGGTGGCTTACAATGGTATAGGTCATCCTGCGGTCAGTTCCGAGATGCGTGAATTCGACTCTGCTGAGAAGCGATATGCAGTCTTTAGGCAAAGTCCTGGTGTCAATGATCCTCGAATATTGCAAGACTTTCTGCAGGAACTTGATGCGGCTTATGGCCTTGCCCTGCGCCCTCCTGGCGGCTCTGTATTCGAAGTTCTCGCTCAGGTCCCCCTGCGCTCTGGCTTCTGAAAGTTCGTCCTTTATCCGCGGGTATTCCACATTTATGAGCCGGTCAAGTTCCGCTACGATTTCGTCGTAACGTTCTTTGGAAAGATAGTCCATCCCCTGTCAGTGATTTTTTTTGATAACTCTGTTTGTCCATGGTAGACCGTGACCGCTAAACCCCAGCTGCGGCCTTGTAACCGGAATTCAGCGCCACCGGCAGACCTCCCGAAAGCTGGGTGCGGAACCCGGCGAAATGCAGCCCCTTGACCGTTTTGCAGGTCCTGGGCACGCTGACCGGCCGCACGCCCTTGTGCCACATACTCATCCACGCGCCGCGGTAGTTCCCGCAGTATCGCTCGTAAGTCAGGGGAGTGGCCAGGTCGATGACCTTGATTTTGCCGTTCAGTGCAGGAAGTTCACTCTCGATTATGGAAATGACGCGTTCGGCCACCATCTGTTTGGTTTCCTTGTAGTTGCCGACGTCCTTTGCCGCTTTCCAGAAGTCGTAGTTGTTGCCGAACAGAATCACCGTCAGAGCCGAGCAGCCGGCCGGAGCGTAACCCGTTTCGGTGCCTTTGTAAACGCTGATCATCAGCGGGCCGTGCCAGTCCATCCCGATATCGCTCCGATTCCGGGGTTCGAGCCTCAAAGCCTCCGGCCAGTCTTCAAGCCCCGACTCGACGCCGAGGGACAGGAAGGGCAGGTCTGCGGGTCCTTGAAGAACTGCAACTGCTTGATCCATTTTTCCTTGAGAGGGACTTCGAACATAGAGTCCAGCGCCTGTACCGTATCCGCCGCGACTATGACGTCATCGGCGGGGAAAAACTCGCCGTTGCTTTCGATGCCGGCAGCCCGTCCATCCTTGACCCTGACCCTTTCCACGCGGCTTC
>Ga0129311_1002696_pt1 | contig 10311 bp, 8 predicted proteins | sample Go1ome_FD_94435 | JGI IMG/M metagenome (GOLD analysis project Ga0129311, IMG submission 94435) | Western lowland gorrila individual fecal microbial communities from Wisconsin, USA - Go1022B metagenome | ecosystem: Host-associated > Mammals > Digestive system > Large intestine > Fecal | place... | reverse complement strand
TAAAGTTTTTCGATTTATGTACACGGCAGACCGATGATGAAACGGTCTTGCTCTTTTTTATTTTCTTGCCCATTTGTATCACCCTGTCAGTTATCTCAGCTTCATATTCGGTATACGCAGCTTATTCACTGCATAGGTGTTGCCGTGAATGATGATAACGTACTTTTCGTCTTTAAGCTCCGTTAGAGCATTTCTGACCGTTGACGGCTCGTCCTTCGGAAAGAAAGAACACATTTCCTCAAACGTGCGGTAGTCCCTCTCGGGAACATTGAGCATATTGTCGAGGATCGCATAAGCCGGCAGGGTGAGTACACCGTGGTCGTTCGGAATAATTCGCATAGGAATTGGCATGGATAATTTCCCCCTCACAAGATGAAAAATTTACAAAACATTCAAAAATCATCTTGACGAATCTGATATACTGTGATATAATAACTGAGTCAAGATATTTGACAAATAATTAAATATATTAAGGGCGAAGAATGTGCTGTTGGCAGGCCCTTTGAACATATTTTGAGTATGAAACAAAAAAGCTCCCCATTTCTGAGGAGCGATACAGTATTCGGTTTTTAGGCATAAAAATAGCGTATAGCGCTCCAGATTATTCATCATAGAGCGATATACGCTAATCCAATGATTCCCATTTTTCAACCGTGGTAAACCTCTTTTGGCTTCTACCACGTTTCTACCAACTTTTTCTTTCTACCAGCCTTATTCTCATTACTTTCTACCACACGTCTACCAAATCACCTAATTTTTCGTTTTTTCGGTTTTCCCGATTTTCCGTATGTTTGCATTCGGGAGGCTTGAAAAGCCCTGAAAATAGGGGATAATCTGTCGTATACTGCAACGCTTTGCAACAAATTGCAAAGTTGCCTATAATTCTCAAAATCTGCCGGTAGCAATACCGTACCGGTTCAAGTCCGGTCAGCGGCATAAGGCGCAGTTTCTTTTAAAGAAGCTGCGTTTTTTCTTTTGCCGTATTTTCTGACACAAATATGACAGAATTGTCACTTTAAAATTCACTGTAAAGTCATTCTGGGAGTATATAATAAACTCAACAAAAGAAACGGAGGACAACAAAATGGAAATACTCAGAGTTGAAAATTTAGTCAAGGAATATGGTGACGGCGACACAAAGATAAGGGCGCTGGACGGTGTTTCATTTTCGGTGGAGAAAGGCGAGTTCGTATCGGTCATAGGACCTTCCGGCAGCGGCAAGTCAACACTGCTTCACATACTGGGAGGTGTTGACAAGCCAACTTCGGGCAAAGTCATCATTGACGGCACAGATATCTGTGAGTTGGGCGAAGACAAGCTGGCAGTGTTCAGAAGGCGTCAGATAGGGCTTGTTTACCAGTTTTACAACCTTATGCCTGTGTTGAATGTCGATGAGAACATAGCGCTTCCGCACCTGCTTGACGGCAGGAAGCTGGACAAGGAGAGGCTTGACAACATAGTAAGTCATCTGGGACTTGAGGACAGGCGAGAAAATCTTCCCAGTCAGCTTTCGGGCGGACAGCAGCAGCGAGTTTCGATAGGGCGTGCGCTGTACAGCAGACCTGCTATACTTCTGGCAGACGAACCCACAGGCAACCTTGACAGAAAAACAGGCGAAGAGATAACAGCTTTGCTGAAAGAGTCTAACAGAATGCAGAAACAGACTCTTATACTCATAACCCACGATGAACGTCTTGCAATGCAGGCAGACAGGGTCTTCTACCTTGAAGACGGCAAACTGATAAAGAACGAAACAGTGAGAACAAGAAGATAATACATGGAGAAAAAATGATGAACAATATAGTATTCAGGGTGACAAGGAAGTATATGAGGCTGAATCGCCGCCGCACAGCCATCGCGTTTATGGGCATAGTGTTGATGGTGGTGATGATGACCTGCGTTTTTGTGGGCAAGCAGACTGTCATGGCTTATCTTGACAAGGTGGCTTCCCTTGACAAGGGCAGCTGGCATCTTATAGCTTATGACCTGACACCCGAAGAAGCAAAAAGTATAATGCAGATGGAAGATGTGAAAAAGACAGGCATATCAGAACAACTCTACAATATGGAGTTTCAGGCGACCGGCGACCCTGATGAAAGACCTTTTATAGATGTCAAGGCATACTCTGCCGAATGCTTTGAGATGAACAACATAACTCTTGTTGAGGGCAGATTTCCTGAAAACAGCCGCGAGTTGATAATAAGCAAAACAGCCATCGAAGACGGCAGCAGCATAAAGATAGGTGACAGGATAACAGGTGATTTTTTCAAACGCTCAATAACAAACATAAACGATAAAGGCACGCTGGAGTTTCCGTTCATGGGTATCGAGGTTGAACACGGCAAGACCGCAGAAGTGCCTGTGAACTTCATGTCTTACATCGAAAACGATGATTATGTTGAAAACCACACCCCTACAGGCGTTAAGGGTGATTTCACCGTAGTGGGCATAATGGAAAGACCAACGTTTGAAAAGATCAGTGGTGCAAGCATTTCTGCGCTTTGCGGGCTTGAAGAAGCAACAGGCGATAATGTCAACCTGATGATATATCTTGACACCGAAAAGGCTGTCGGCGCATACGACCTTGAGAGCAGGATAAACTCGATGACGGGCAGAGATAACCGCTTTGAAACCAATGAAATGCTGTTGGCTTTCTCGGCAATGTCGGGCGACAGCAACATAAACACCATAGTCATTTTTGTAGAGATATTCTTCACGGTGTTTATCATGGCGGCATCAGTCATACTGATCTATAATGTGTTCAACATGTCATTTGCGGAAAGAACAAAGTATCTGGGTATGCTTTCTTCAGTCGGTGCAACACGCAGGCAGAAAAGGCAGAGCATCTATTTCGAGAGTTTTGCGCTTCTTTTACCCGCACTGCCGTCAGGCATACTGCTGGGTATGGGGCTTGTGTACGGAGCATCACAGGTGTTAAAGCCGCGTTTTGATACTATGCTCTCCATCATAAAGAGCTCACTGCCTAAGGATATACCGCTGACGCTTTCATTCGGTGTTTCAGAGATACTGGTGATAATCGTCATGTGTGTCGTTACGGTGCTTGTATCGGCGCTGATACCTGCCATAAAGATAGGCAGGATAGCACCTGTCGAAAGTGCAAAGGGTGCGGCTGAAACTGTCAGCAAAAAGCACTACCGCACAAGCGTGAAAGCGCTTGAAAAAGGCAGACCCGAACTGCTGCTTGCTGTCAATTCCACTTCGCGTTCGGGTCACCTGACAAAGAGCATAATCCGCAGCATCGCAGTATTCACCACACTTATAATGGTCACTCTTTACGGCGCACAGTCGCTTATAAAGATAGTTGAAACAAAGACCGAAGAAAACGGCTGGATGCCCGATTTTGATGATTACGAATATGTGATAGTTGATGAACATGCAAAAAACTCCTACAGCAACGTTAAAGAGATACTGGAAAAAGATGAAAATGTAGGTGAGATAAAAGAGATAGTCACAACATCGTTTGATGTCACAGTGCCGATAAATGAACTGACAGATGAAGTATTTGACGCTCGTAAGGCTGTATACATGCAGTTTGACGGCAACACCGAAGAGGACTGGGAGAATAATAAAGAAATTTTCATGGACAGCATGTTTGTCAACACCATAGAGGTAGATGATGAGGAGTTTGCTCTGCTGGCATCAAAGGGCAATGCTGACATGGATATCGCAGAAGATACTTCAAAGCCCGCAGTACTGCTTTACAATGAGAGTGCGTTCTCGACCGACTGCTACATTTCAGGTGATAATTGCAGCGGCTACAAGTATATTCTGGTAGACAATGTATTCAATGTGAAAAAGGGTGATGAATTCATCTTAAACGGCATGAACAGCGTAAAAGGCGAAGTTGAGATGAAGCTGGCAACAGCAGGCTTCGTCGATGCAGATTCTGTCAAGGGCAGGTTCAGGATAGTGCCAAACGGATTTTACATCTTTATAAACCGCGCCGCAGGTGAACTGATATACGACAGCGTTGACAGCATACCCTACAGCTGTATGTTCTTCAATGATGATAACGAAGAGTCCGTAAAAAGACTGAGTCAGGAGTTCTCCCGCGATAATGAGAGTGCAATGAACTCGGCAGTCATGGCAAGGGTATCGGAACTTAATGCAGCGAAAAGCATCAAGCAGGTGATATCTGAGATAGTTAAGATACTTGCTTACTGCTTCACAGCGATGATATCACTGGTTTGCCTGCTGAACCTTTATAACTCGATACGCGGCAGGGCGGCTGAACGCACAAAGGAAACAGCATCACTGCGCTCGATAGGCATGACCGACAAGCAGTTCACCAAGATGCACAATATCGAGAACATTATACTGCTAAGCAAGGGTCTGCTGATATCAGCTGTGTTATGCACTGTGCTTTGTCTGATACTGAGATATGTTATGGTCAGATTTTTCGGCAATGTGCGCATGACTTCACCTCTGCTGCCGGCACTGGGCATATCCGCAGCCGCAGCAGTTATATCGTCAGTAATGACCGGATATTGCAGCCGAAGAAGCAAGGTAGATATAATCAGTGAGATACGCCGCGAAACTGTCTGAACTTGACAAGCTGATGAAAATATAGTAGAATATGTATATCTATTTTGTGCATCAAATGATATGGTTATTTTTTAGACACCACTAAAAATAAAGGTATGATATTGTTAATGTCCGCTGAAAGGCTGTTTATAGCAATCCGCCTTAAAATTCAGACAAAATCCGGTCACAAAACCCATAAATCCCAGCTTTTGCGACTGGATTTTGTGAATTTAAAAAGTTGGATTGCTATAGTACAGTGTGTCAGCGTGATGACCGAATCATATAATTCACCAAGACCCCGCAGTGCTGATGTGCTGCGGGGTCGGGGGTGTTTATGGCTTTTATAGCGATACAACTACTATAATTCGCAAAAGCGGGAGCTATGGGTCGTGTGACCGTATCTTGTGGCGGAGCGCTATAGTTAACAGGAAGGAAGATGGTGACAGCAATGAAGATACTACTGGTAGAGGACGACCCTATCATACAAGAGGGGCTGAAACTTGCACTGACTTCTGAGGGCTGCGGCTTTGCGGCGGCATCTTCGGTGGCTGAGGCTAAGGCTTTGCTTGGCGGAGAATACGATATCTGCATACTTGATGTCATGCTGCCCGATGGTACCGGGTATGATGTATGTGCCGAGATACGCCGAAAAGGCGATACGCCCGTTATCTTCCTGACTGCATGCGATGACGAACTCCACACGGTACTGGCACTGGAAAACGGCGCTGATGACTATATCGCAAAGCCTTTCCGCATGCGTGAACTTATGGCGAGGATAAAAGCTGTTCTGCGCAGGACGGGCAGAAAGACTGACAGCGAAGAACCGGTAAAGGTCGGCAGCAACGATGTGAACATTCGCACAGGCAAGGTATTCCGCGACGGCAGCGAAGTGATACTCACTGCGATGGAATACAAGCTGCTGCTGATATTCATAAATAATCGCGGCGCTGTGCTTTCGCGTCAACAACTGCTGCACAATATATGGGATGTTGCGGGCGACTATGTCACCGACAACACGCTTACTGTATATGTCAAGCGCCTGCGCGAAAAGCTGGAGAACGGCGATGAAGTCATACAGACAGTTCGTGGTCTGGGGTACAGGCTGATATGAACACAAGGACTTATATCAGACTTTTTGCTGCTGCGGCGGCAGTAATTACGTGTCTGATGCTGCGTACTGCTGCGGGCTGCTGTGTGGTACTGGGCGTGCTGGCGGCATTCCTGCTGGGTGAGGGCATCGTGACCGATATGCGCCGCAAGCGCAGGCTTACCGAACTGACAGACTACATCACCCGTGTACAGGACGACCTTTCGCTGGCAGCGCCCGAATGTTCGGACGAGGGGCTTACGGGGATACTGCAAAGTGAGATATACAAGGTAGTGGCACTTCTGCGCGAACAGTATTCGGCAGAAAAAGACCGTAAAGAGTATATGTCTGATATGCTGTCGGATATCTCTCACCAGATAAAGACACCGCTGACTGCCATACAGCTTATGACCGAACTGCTTGAACAGTCCGACCTTGACGCTGAGAAGAGAATGCAGTATGCTGAGAAGATAGACTCGCAGGTGGGGCGGATAACGTGGCTTATACGAAATCTGCTGACCCTTTCACAGCTGGAGGCGGGTGTGCTGAAAATGAAGCCTACAGCTGTCGGGCTGAGTGAACTTATGGGCGATATACGCACATCGCTGGAGATAATGGCTGAGGTCAGGGGCGTGACGCTCGAGTTTGAGATGCCCGATGCCGAGATAGATGCAGACCGTCACTGGCTGAGAGAAGCGCTGATGAACATCATCAAAAACTGCATCGAGCACACTGACGAGGGCGGATATGTCAGGGTGAACGGCACACAGAACAACATCTGCACCGAGTTGACCATCGAAGACAACGGAAGCGGCATCAGTGAAAAAGACCTGCCGCACATATTTGAAAGGTTTTACAAGGCGGATAATTCTTCGCCGCAGAGTGTCGGGATAGGTCTTGCGCTGGCAAAGAATATTATCAATGCGCACAGCGGCATAATAGAAGTCAGCAGTACAAAGGGTAAAGGAACAGTCTTCACAGTGAAATTATACACGGTGTTCTGAGATGAAAATTCAAAAATGCGCCGCAGGAGAAGTCTGCTCCTGCGGCGCTTGATATATGGCAGTATATTATCCCATTATCTCGTTTATGTTCCTCACGATTATGTCGTGCAGAAGTTCAACATCATAGTCGCCTATTATCGGCTCAAGGTGAGAACCGCCAACGCCTGAATCATCGGTAAGGAAAACATAATTGCTGTTGGTGCATATCGCGACAGCCCTGCCGAAAAGTTCAGTCGCGCGGTCACTGTTAGATGCTACTACAGGCACAAGATGGATACCCTTTTCAGCGGCACTCTTCACAGCGCCGAGTATCATTTCTTCTTTATCTTCGTGGGGAGGCGCATCGAATATAAGGAATGCTATCTTGTTGCTGTCCTCGCTCCAGCTGTTGCCTGTCATAGTTTCGTCAAGTATCTCAGCGACTGCTTCGGGCGTATCTCCGCCGCCGTCAGCATACTCGGCATTCAGCAGACCGCGCAGTTCCTTGATGTCAGAAGTGAAAGGATTGCATCTGGTAACATAGTCATCACCTTCATCGCGGTAGAAATTCACTGAGAAAGTCACATTTTCATTGCCGACCTCTTCTGCAATGGAAGAAAAATCCTTTTGCAGATAGGATATCTCGTCACCCATCGAACCTGTGGTATCAAGTATGAACATTACCTCAGTCTTGTCGTATTTTACAGCTTTGCTCTCAGCCTTGAATTCCACCGACTTCGTAGCTTCATCGTCAGAATGACCCTGACCCTCAGCGGCATTTTCGCCGCCGTCTGATACGGTCACCTGTGAAGTCTGCTCGCCGTATCTGACATTTTCGGGCTTGTCATCACCGCTGTAGAAAAGATATGCCTTGCCGTTCTTATCAGTCTTTGCAGACCAGATAATATCGCCCTTGCCTGAAAGCAGTTCGACCTTTTCGTTGGGCAGAACGCCGTCATCGCCTGTTATGGTGACCTCTATCCTGTTTCTTGGGTCAACGCCGTATGCGGGAAATTCCACAGTGCCGTTCTTTACAAGGTTGGTGAAGAAGCCCCAGTTCTCGTTGTCGTTCCACTCGCCCGCAGTCAGCACAAAAGGCATTGAGTCATCTTCTGGCAATTCGGGTTCTGTGATGTCGGTTACATCTGCTTCACCATCACCTGTATCAGCAGTGCCGCCGATCTCAGTTATGCCCATAGCCGCTTCCGCTGCGGCGTAATCAGCCACATCTCCTTTTGCCGTTTCGCCGTCAGCAGACCTTTCTGCCATATCGAAAGTGATATCATCGGAAAACATATTCACTTCTGCTTCGCCTGCGGTTTCGGCAGATGCGCCTGCTTTGGCTTCGGCATCGGCGGCAGGTGTTTCGGGTGATACTGCATCGGCTTTGTTGACCTCAGCATGGTCAGCCGCGTTGTCATCGGGGAGCGCGTTGCTCAACCCGTTGTTTCCGCAGGATGCAAATGAACCTGCGACTATCGCCATTGTAAGCATGAGTATGATGTTCTTTCTGAAATTTGTCTTTTTCATAATGGTTTCCTCCCTGTTATTTCACTGCCGTGACAGTGTGTGATTTTTGTCTGCTGAACTATAGCGATCCGCCTTAAAATTTGGATCTGATATATATACGTTTTGGCAGTGGGATTTTTATGGCTTTTTTTGCATGTAATAGTAAACATATTTTTGATGATGTTTTTGTGCTTTTTAACAAAAACAGCGTGCTTTTCGGAGGTATCACAGAAAACTGTGACTGACGCAGTGTGAAAAAGAAAGAATAAACGCAAAAACGGCAGGACAGCGCTGATACCGTCCTGCCGTTTTCTATTTTCTCAGCCTGTAGCCTATACCCCATACAGTTTCGATATAATCTTCATCAGGAGAACATTCTTTCAGCTTTTTTCGGAGTTTGCTTATGTGAACGTTCAGCGTGTTGTCATCGGCGGAATTTTCATAATCCCACACGGTATCGTATATGCGGCTCTTGGTGCAGGTGCGTTTCGGACTTTCCATAAAAAGTTCCAGCAAGGCAAATTCGTGCTTTGACAGTTCGACCTCTGTGCCGTGACAGCTGACGGTGTGTTCGTTTTTATTCAGTATGATGTCTTTATAGGTCAGCACATCACCTTTTGTCTGTTCGGGCAGAACATTTCTCAGTCTGGCACTGATGCGTGCCAGCAGTTCCTCATTGTGGAACGGTTTGGTCACATAGTCATCTGCGCCGAGTGCGAACAAGTCCACTTTTTTACTTACATCATGTATGGCGCTGGTTACTATCACAGGCACGTTTTTCTTCTCTTTAAGCCCTTTTATGACAGCCTCACCGCTGAGTCCCGGAAGCATAAGGTCGAGAAGTATCAGCGATACCTCTTCCCCGTGAGCAAGCAGACCCTCAGTACCCGAATAGGCGCTTATGGTATCGTAGCCGTTTTGTCTGAGAAGTACGCGCAGCATATCATTGATGCCCGCATCGTCCTCGATTATAAGAATAGTCTGCACTGTTATTACCTCAAATCCAACCTGAATGGGAAAAATACCCCGACATTTATAATAGCACATTCGCGTAAAAATTGCAAGATGTTCCTTTAAAACCGAAAAGCCGCCGCAAAAAACTGCGGCGGCAAGATATCGCTATTTCATCGGGACAAAGTCGCCCCAGTCAAGTTCGTTATAGGGTGCTTCTTTTTCGCCTGTGAGAACAGGCTCGTCCTTTTTATTATCACGTTTGGTTTCGCTCTTGGTTTCAGTCTTTGACTGAGTTTCGGGTGAACTTTCAGGCACATCGGTAACAGTCGGCTTCTTTGTCACCGACTCGGTGGGCTTTTGTGTGACAGCCCCGCCGTTACCTTCATTACCGCCGTTCCCTTGCTCCGAAGGCTTTTCGGTAACAGCAGCTTTGCCCGAAGTTGTCGGTTTCTGTGAGCCATCAGACTTCTTCGTCACCTTGCCTGTGGATCTGCCTGTAGACTTGCCTGTACCTGTAAACAGGTCGGTGAACTGGTTGGGCTTTGATGTTGCTTTTGGCGCAGCACTGCTCGTTTTAGTTTCGGTCTTTGAAGTCGTTGCTGCCGTTGTTGTTGTGACAGCTGCGGCAGGGACCGTTGTCGTTGACTCAGTCACGGAAGTCACAGGTGCAGTGGTGGTAGTTGTTTTTTTGGTGCTTTCAGGCGGAAGTGTAAATGCTATCACATCATTTTCGTCAGCCGTAACACTGCTGTTTACTGATTTTTTTGTAGTCGAAGAAGTTTCGGCAGATGTTTCCGTCTTTGTGGTCACCGCAGTGGCTTCGGTCGTCTGCTCTGTCACATCACCGATAACGCCCTCAGTGGGCTCTTCGGTAACGGAAGTCAGTTTAGATGACTCGCGTTCAGCCCTGCGGGAAACTATGTCATTCGCCATACTTTCATCTCTTGAAATGACACTTCCGCAGCTTGTCATTACCAGAACTGCCATAAATACCACAGCAGCCGCAATTGATCTATTCAAGTCTATCCTCCTATCATAAATATGACTATCCCTTTAGCACACCAACTAAAAATGCGGTAAACAAAATGATAATTGAGCGCCATACGCCAGGAACCCTATAGCAATCCGCCTTAAAATTCAGACAAAATCCAGTCACAAAACCCATAAATCCCAGCTTTTGCGACTGGATTTTGTGAATTTAAAAAGTTGGATTGCTATAAGTTCTGTATAGCC
>Ga0129311_1002695_pt1 | contig 10316 bp, 7 predicted proteins | sample Go1ome_FD_94435 | JGI IMG/M metagenome (GOLD analysis project Ga0129311, IMG submission 94435) | Western lowland gorrila individual fecal microbial communities from Wisconsin, USA - Go1022B metagenome | ecosystem: Host-associated > Mammals > Digestive system > Large intestine > Fecal | place... | reverse complement strand
TGAGAATCTCGGAATCAATTTCTCGAAGGTTTTGAAGGATGCGCTGATTGCAAAGCTACAGGTACAGTAAGACGCATCTCTATCACGTATGCAGCAAACTGCCGCGCAGCGACTGAACCTTATGATCCAGTAGCCAAACGGCAGTTCTTTTTTGCTTCATAGTGATACGGCTTATAGCATTCTTACGGAAAAATATATATTCTGATTCCTAGAAGTTCGAGTCACTCAGCAATTCGCTTCGCAATCTCTACAAGGATCTCCGTGGTTTTCTCCATCGATCCTGCCGGGATGAACTCATACTTTCCGTGGTAGTTGTAGCCACCGGTGCAGAGGTTCGGGCACGGAAGGCCCATGTAGGAGAGACGTGCGCCATCGGTGCCGCCACGAATCGGAACCACGATCGGCTCGACGCCGCAGGCACGCATCGCTGCTTCCGCAGTGTCGATGAGGTACATGCACGGCTCGATCTTTTCCTTCATGTTATAGTAGCTGTCCCGAATCTCGCAGACCACGGTGCCCTCACCGTACTTCCGGTTCAGGAACGCCACTGCATCTGCGAAGAAGCGCTTCTTCTCCTCGAATTTCGCCCGGTCATGGTCGCGGATAATATAATCCATCTGTGCTTCTTCCACACTGCCGTTCATCCCGTCGAGATGATAGAAGCCCTCATAGCCTTCTGTGTACATCGGGTTTTCGAACGTCGGAAGCAGACGCTGGAATTCCATGCCGATGAGCAGTGCGTTCTTCATCTTGAGCTTCGCGCTGCCTGGGTGAATGCTGGCACCGTGAATCGTAACCTTCCCGGAAGCGGCATTGAAATTCTCATACTCGAGCTCACCGAGCGCTCCACCATCGACGGTATAGGCGATGTCCGCGCCGAAATCCGCAACATCGAAACGATCTGCACCTCGACCGATTTCCTCATCCGGTGTAAAGCCAATGCAGATTTCTCCATGCTTTATCTCCGGGTGCGTCAGAAAATGTTCCGCCATCGTCATGATTTCTGCGATGCCTGCCTTGTCGTCGGCGCCGAGAAGCGTTGTACCGTCCGTTACGATCAGATCCTCTCCCTTAAGTTCCGGAAGAAATGAAAAATCCGCCACCTTCATCACGATCTGCTTCTCTTCGTTCAGGACGATATCTCCGCCGTCGTAGTCCTGCACGATCCGCGGCTTTACATTCGCTCCGCTCAGCGCCGGCGAGGTATCCATGTGCGCGATGAAGCCGAGCACCGGTACTTTTTCATCAGTTGTTGCCGGAATTCGTGCGAATAAGTATCCATACTCACTCATACGTACATCTGATGCCCCCAGCTCGATGAGCTCCTGACGAAGCTGCTCCGCAAGTACCAGCTGCTTCGCTGTACTTGGGCAGCTTTCACTCGCTTCATCAGACTCTGTATCGTAGCTGACATAATTTAAAAGCCGGTCGATTGCTGTTTTCATAAAATGATCCTTTCTTCTTCATTTTCAGATTTTCTTTACCATGAATAAAAGAAAGTCGCCGTACGACCGGCGTTTTCTCCGGTCGTACGACGTCCTTTTCTTTATCTCTTATTTCTGACTCTGGTTATAGCATTCACGTAATGCTTTTGCAAGCTGATCTGCACAGGAAGTGCCTCTTTTCCCACAGAGATTCCCTCCCAGAATACCTTCGATCTGGTCTACGGTCATTCCGTCAATCAGTTTGCTGATGGCCTTTAAATTTCCATCGCAGCCTTTCGTAAATACCACATTTTTCACCACATCACCTTCCAGGTCAAATGCGATATCGGATGGGCAGATGCCCTGCGGCTTAACGCTGTATCTCATATGAATACTCCTCTATTAATAGAACATTGGGGAGCCAGGTCCTAATGGAAGTCCCAGCAGATACCATACAGAGAACATTACGATCCAGCCAAGCAGGAAGCAGATGGAGTATGGAAGCATGGTAGAAATAACGCTTCCGATACCTGCCTTCTTATCGTACTTCTGGAAGAATGCAACGGTCAGTACGAAGAATGGCATCAGCGGTGCGATGATGTTGGTCGCAGAGTCACCGATACGGTAAGCACACTGCGTAAGCTCTGGTGAAAGACCCAGTCGCATGAACATCGGTACGAAGATCGGTGCCATGATTGCCCACTTTGCGGAGTCTACCGCGATGAAAATGTTGATAAATGCAGTTAATACGATGAAACAGATAATAAGTGGAAGTCCGGTGAATCCGACAGACTTCAGGAAATCTGCACCGGATACGGAGATAACGGTTCCCAGATTAGAATAGTTAAAGCAAGCTGTAAACTGAGCTGCGAAGAAGATCAGTACCATGAAGCTGGAGAGACCACTGATGGTCTTGTTCATAAGTGCGATCATATCCTTATCATTCTTGATGGAACCGGCACCGATACCATACGCAAGACCCGGAAGCAGGAATAGGAGCATCATGAAGAAGATAATTCCGCTCATGAACGGGGAACTTAAGAAGGAGTGGGTCTCCGGATTACGTAAAAGGCCATTGGTCGGAACAACCAGGGAAGCAATGAAAATAATATAAACGACTGCAGTGATACCAGCAAATCGCATACCGCGCTTCTCGTTCTCTGCAATATCATGTACCTGCTCAGATGCATCTGGAACATATGGGGTCAGACGCGGCTCAACCAGCTTATCTGTTACCAGTGTTCCGATGGCTGTAATCAGGAACGTAGATGCAATCATGAAGAACCAGTTTGCTACCGGTAAAACGGTATAGTTTGGATCCAGTGTCTGCGCTGCCTGTGTGGACATACCTGCAAACATCGGGTCGTTTGTTGCAATCAGAAGGTTTGCACTCCATCCACCAGATACACCGGCGAATGCAGCAGCGAGACCGGCAATCGGATGACGGCCAAATGCCATAAACAGAATCGCACCGAGCGGAACCAGTACGACATAACCGGTGGAAGATGCGATGTTTGACATGATACCGAGGAATACAACAACGGCTGTTACAAGGCCCTTCGGTGTGGACGCAGCCACCTTACGAAGAAGTGCGGACAGGAATCCGGTTCCGTCTGCGACACCGACACCGATCATAATCGTAAATACAGTACCAAGTGCGAAGAAGCCGGTAAAGTTGCTGACAACCGTTGTTACCATGTGACGAATGCTGTCCGGTGCTAAAAGACTTACGACTGCCACTGACATCTGATTGATTTCACCGGTCTTGCTGTCCAGGAAATCATAGCTTACAGATACACCACATGCTGCACAAATCGCGGAAATCACGATAACAACCGCTGTTAAAATGATAAAAATCGTTGCCGGGTTCGGCAGTCCGTTTCCGACACGTTCTACGGTATCCAATGCCCGCAGAATAAAGCCCTTCTTTTCTTTTGTCTTTGTCTCTGACATGTTCATACTCCATTCATACATTTGTTTCGATATCTACTTTTTTGATCCCCTTATATGTAGATACCGTTGTTGTAAAATCTGTTTTACAGGCAGGAATCTATATCGGCCTTATCAATCATGACATTCAGGATTTCCTTATCCGTGGACTTCATACCTACTCTACCGATGTATCCCATATTCTTGATGGTTTCTTCGACATCCATTTCAACGATACCCTCACCAGCCTGGAACTGCTTATCGCTCATACTCATGTAGTGTGCGAGCAAGGCCGCATTTACAGATGCCGCGATCTTCGCCGCACAGCTTCGCTTCGCGCCATCGCAAACGATACCGCCGACATTGGCCAGCGTGTTGGTGATCGTACGACCGATATGCTGGTAGTCGCCACCTGCCATAAAGGTGATCGCTGCACCTGAACCGCAGGCTGCACTTACAGCGCCACAGAATGCGGAAAGAGCGCCGATATAGTGCTTGATATAGACGGAAACCAGATTACTTACGAGCAGTGCCCGATACATCTTCTCTTCTGAGATCTTCCATTCACGAGCATAGACGAGTACCGGCATCGTCACGGTGATCCCCTGATTTCCAGAACCGGAATTGATCACAACCGGAAGCGGACATCCACTCATACGTGCATCCGAACCTGCAGCTGCCGCTGCACAGGCTTCGGTACGGACATCATGTCCCCAGTTTCCGAGGATGGTCTTACCGATCTGTGCGCCCCATGCGTTATCGAGACCCTCCTGAGAAATTCTCGAGTTCATCTCAATCTGACGCTGAATCACGTCCTTGATTTCAGCGAGATCTACGGTATTTGCATACTCGAGAAGTCCCTGAAGACTCATCTTGTTGCGATCTGTACATACGATACCCTGCGTTGCTTCTTCCTTGACCTCATGTTCTACGTCACGAAGAACCTCCTGATCCTTCGAGATATAAACGATGTCTGTGTGATGGTAAGCGATACGTACACAAGCCGTATGCTCTTCAGATTCCATGATGATCTCGATATAGAGATTTGGAACATCCTCTGCCAGATTCACATCACAAATCTTCGTCTCGTTGAGTTTTCTGCACTCTTCACGATCTTCATCGGTGACACCGGCGATGACTTCCAGCTTCTTATCCGGATCACCACCGACCATACCGAGAATTGCTGCAACCTCGATGCCCTTCTGTCCACCGGAATTCGGCACGGTTACACCCTTCACGTTCTTGATCATGTTGCCGGAGCAGTTGACGGTCATGCGTGTCGGCATCTCCCCCAGGATCTTCCGCGTCATCGCTGCCGCATAGGCGATGGCAATCGGCTCGGTACAGCCCATCGCCGGAATCAGCTCCTCACGTAAGATCGCTGTGTAATTCTTAAAGTCATTTTCACTCAGCTTCATACGCTTTTTTCCCTCCTTCTATTTACTATCCGTACGCTCCGGACAGTTGTACTGATAACATGTGGTCTACTATATATGAGCCATTACGCTGCTCATAGCAGTAATCTGACTACTGATATTATCAGATGCTTCGGGATAAATATTACCATATGGAGAAGAATCTGCAACTCCAAAGAATATACAAAAAGAAGTCCCTTCGTTTGTGCATTATATCCTGCATCGTCATGCCTCAAGAGACGCATTTTGTTATTATTTATCATTTCCGAAATAATCGAATATCTTGCAGTCACTTTTTTCTCAGAATCAGCATTTGTAATCTTAAAATATCGCCGTCATATCCTCATCCACGGGCATAATAAAAAGCTGCTGCACCGAAGTACAACAGCTTTTTTCACGGAATCATCTATTCAAATGTATGGTTTTCACTCCCCATCAGTCAAAGGAAGTGGTTTTCCGACCGTGACAAAGATAGAGATGTTATGAAAGCTCCTTCTGGTACTCCTGTACATACTCTACGAAGTACTCAACGCCCAGGGACAGTGCGCTCTCATCGATATCGAAGAATGGGCTGTGCTGCGGGAACTGACGCTCTTCCTCCGGCCAGCCACCGCCGAGAAGCAGGATGCACTTCTCCTGTGGGTACTTTGCGAAATCCTCGCCACCCATCTGAAGCTCCCAATCAGTGAGGTGATCCTTACCGAAAACGGTCTCTGCGGCTCTTCTTCCGGTATCTACACAGGCGTCATCGTTGATCATTGGAGGTGGTCCGAAGTGATAATCCACTTCGATCTCGGTACGAGTCGCCTCACCTACGCCGGCTGCTACACGCTTGATGATCTCCGGATACTGATCACGTGTCTTAGGAGTAAAGGTTCTTGCAGTACCCATGAGGTGTGCTTCTGCCGGGATAACGTTCGATGTCGTTCCTGAATTAAATGCTGTGATGCTGATAACGGATGCCTCAAGCGGATTTAACTCTCTTGCAACAACACGCTGCATCGAAAGAACGAACTCGGAAGCTGCAACAACAGGGTCTACGGTCTGGTGTGGAAGTGCACCATGGCCACCCTTACCCTTCACATAGATATCGAAGGTATCCGCAGCGGACATAACAGGGCCATAACGAAGAGATGCATAACCAGCCGGAATCTTACTCCAGATATGCATCGCAATGAGACGATCACACTCCAGAAGTGCCGGATCATCCTTCATCAGTGCAGCACCACTGTTCTCGATACACTCCTCTGCCGGCTGGAAAAGAAGACGTACGGTGATGGTCAGCTCATCCTCCATCTGCTTCAGAAGCTTGGCTGCTCCGAGGAGCATGGTGATATGTGTATCATGGCCGCATGCATGCATCTTGCCTTCATTCTGAGACTTCCACTCACACGCTACCTGCTCTGTAATCGGAAGTGCATCGATATCTGCACGAATCCCGAGAATCTTATCGGAAGAATGCGGTCCCTTGATAGTGGCGATCACGCCGGTCTTGCTGGACTCCTGGTATGGAATTCCGAGTTCATCAAGATATTCCATAATCTTCTTCTGTGTGTTGAACTCCTCCCATGGTAACTCAGGGTGCTCATGGAAATAACGGCGAAGTTCTACTAATTCGTTCTGAATCTTCTTTCCTTCTGTGATAACATCCATTTTGTATTTCCTCCTAATGAATGATGTGAAACACGTATGTTTTATTCTTTTTTAGTACAGCCTTCCGAAAACATCGGCATTCGGAAGGCTGCTGAATTTTAATATTAGAATGGGCCGTAATGGATCTTGGTTGCAACAACCAGTGCGACCACGCAGACAACAAACAGTATCGAAATCAGAGGAGTAACAAACTTCCACCACTTCTTAAGAGGGATACCTGCGATCGTAAGGAAGATCAGAAGAGTACCACTGGTGAACCAGAGAGAGTTTGTAAGACCATCACCAAACTGGAATGCGAGGATCATGGTCTGACGAGTCATACCGATGATATCTGCAAGCGGAATAAGGATAGGCATGAGCGCCATAGCCTTTGCCGAACCAGAAGTAAGGAGACCGTTGAAGATTGCGATAACGAACATAACCGCGATGGCTGCGATCGAACCCGGAAGGTTCTTCAGAGGTCTGGAAATGCTGTAAATGATCGGGTCGATGATACCGGACTCAGTAAGAATCCACTGGATACCTCTCGCAAGACCGATGACAAGTGCAGGTGTAAGACCATCCTTCGCACCAGCACAGATTGCATTTACGAGGTCATTCGGTGCCATCTTGTTCAGAAGACCAGCAGCGATGGCTGCAAACAGGAAGCATGCAGAAAGATCGTTCATAGACCATCCAAACTTTGCAACACCTGCGATGGCTGCTACGAATACGACGAGGAAAAGCAGGAGTGCCATGCTCTGTCCGCCAGTCAGCGGAGTCTTCATCTCCTCAGAATAATCTACACGGAACTTATCGGAATCAAGGTCTGCGGTGATGGACTGAATCTTTCCATTACGAACACCACGTGCATAACGAAGTACGTAAAGAATGATGATAAAGTCCGCAATGCAAAGCAGGATCAGACGGAATGCAAAGCCTGAGAACATCGGAAGCTCTGCAACTTCATGAGAAATACCTACCGTGTACACACTGGTCGGTGAGAAAGAGAAGCTGATCATATCGATCATAGCGGAACATGCGATACCAGTCATCAGGTCATAGCCGAGTGCCAGAACTAGTGACAGAACGATCGGAATGAAAGGAACGATCTGCTCATTCCATCCGAGGAATCCACCGAGTGAACCGAAGATGATCATGATAAGAACCAGAATCTTCTCGGAACCGACAGCTTCAGACTTCGAAAGGATACGAGCTACACCCTTGTTCAGAGCACCAGTCCGCTTGTAAACTTCGATACATCCTGCAACGAGCATAACGAGGAACATCATGCCGCCTGAGGATACAAGACCATTCGGAATCGACTGGAAGATCGCCTGCGGTCCTAAATACGTCTTTTCTGTTGCGTGGAAAGAGTTCGCGATAACAACAGTTCTGCCATTCAGCACTTCACGATCAAATGCGCCCGGGCTGATAAACAGTGACATGATGTAGCAGCCTACGATTACGAGGAATACGATAACGAATGCATTAATCGATCCACTCTTCTTTTGTTTCTTTACGTTTTCTCCCATTTCATACTCCTAACCCTTTAAAGGTTTGCGTCTACATCTGCCTTATCGATCATGACATTCAGGATTTCCTTATCCGTGGACTTCATACCGACTCTGCCGATGTATCCCATGTTTTTAATAGTTTCCTCTACATCCTTCTCAACGATACCCTCGCCGGCCTGGAACTGCTTGTCACTCATGCTCATATAGTGCGCAAGCAGCGCTGCATGTACCGAAGCAGCGATCTTCGCAGCACAGCTCGGCTTCGCGCCATCGCATACGATACCGCCGACATTGGCCAGTGTGTTCGTAATGGTCTTACCGATATGCTGATAGTCGCCACCTGCCATAAAGGTGATGGCAGCACCTGAGCCGCAGGATGCACTTACAGCGCCACAGAATGCGGAAAGTGCGCCGATATAGTGCTTGATATAGATAGAAACCAGGTTACTAACGAGCATCGCCCGATACATCTTTTCCTCGGAAATATGCCACTCACGTGCATACACGAGAACCGGCATCGTCACCGTAATGCCCTGATTCCCGGAACCGGAATTGATCACAACCGGGAGCGGGCATCCACTCATACGTGCATCGGAACCTGCCGCTGCCGCTGCACAGGCTTCAGTACGGACATCATTACCCCAGTTTTCGAGGATGGTCTTACCGATCTGTGCACCCCATGCGTTATCGAGGCCTTCCTGTGAAATTTTCGAATTCATCTCGATCTGGCGCTGAATCACGTCCTTGATTTCAGCGAGATCTACAGTGTTTGCATACTCGAGAAGTCCCTGAAGGCTCATCCTGTTTCGATCTGCAAGTACGGTTTCTTCTGCGCTCTCCTCCACAACAGCATTCTCTATATCGCGAAGAATCTTCTGATCCTTCTGCATATAGACGATATCCGTATGGTGGTTTGCGATGCGTACACAGGCTGTATGCTCTTCTGATTCCATGATGATCTCGATATAGAGATTCGGAACATTTTCTGCCAGATTCACATCGCAGATCTTCGTCTCATTGAGTCGTCTGCACTCCTCACGATCTTCATCGGTCACACCGGCGATAACTTCCAGTTTCTTATTCGGATCGCCGCCGACCATACCGAGGATAGCGGCTACCTCGATGCCCTTCTGTCCACCGGAATTCGGTACCGTTACGCCCTTGACATTCTTGATCATGTTACCGGAGCAGTTCACTGTGATGCGCGTCGGCATCTCTCCCAAGAGTCTCCGGGCCTCGGCTGCCGCATAAGCGATCGCAATCGGCTCCGTGCAGCCCATCGCTGGAATCAACTCCGCACGTAAGATTGCTGTGTAATTCTGGTACTCACTTTCACTCAGCTTCATACGTATTTTCCTCCTTTCCTTCACCACCCAAATACGCTCCAGATGACCTTACTGATAATATAAAGTGCAGAATAAATGAACATACCTAATCCGCATTCCCGGCTGTTCGCAGTACAAGTCTTATCACTGATATTACCAGTCGTTATAGAGTCATACTTGCATATATTTATTTGTGTGATAAGCCAAATAGTAGCCAAAAACGCCGTATTATTTTGTTCAGAATGCACAAAGGCCGAACCAGAAGCTGCTGCTTTCTGATTCGGCCTTGAATTCATCTTCTTTATTCTGTTTTATATTCGAACTGCAGGCAGGACGGAACGCATCCTGTCACACATTTCGCACATGCTACGCAGGGATTCCCACGAGAACGTTTCCTGCTCTTCATCCTTTATCTCGCCTGGCGGAAGAAGTCCTCGAAGCCACCGAAATTATGCAGATCCTGACTGATAAACTCGATGGCCGTATCTGCATCCTTCTTTCGAAGGCTCTCGATGATATCGGTATGGTGCTCTGTGTCATGCGACAGCAGGACATCCCGGTTGCTGTTCCAGTAGAACTGTGCATACGCACGGGTAAGACGATTCATCGTAAGCCGAAGCTCCTGAAGTGCGTACTCGTTATGCCAGAAGCTCATCAGCTTCAGATGAAAGTTTTCGTTCGCAGCCCAGTGCTCGAACGGAGTACTGTCATCATTCTGGCACTCGACATTGAGCTTCTCCAGCTCATCGATCTGTCGCTCCGTCAATGCCGAAATCCGCTGCTTCAGGAACCCGCTCTCCAGGACGAGGCGGAACTGCAGCATGGAATACACATCTTCCACCGAATAGGTGATGACCTCATAGCCGTAGCGTGGAATGCTTTTCAGTATACCATCGGCGCACATCGCAATCAGCGCATCGCGCACCGGCGATTTACTCACACCATACTTCTCCACCAGGTCCTTCTCGTTAATAATGTCTCCAGAATGCAGATTTCCTGCCAGGAGATCCGATTCTATGCTTTTATATACAAAGTCCTTCAGATTAGATGGTGCTCTCATTCTTCCCCCATACG
>Ga0129311_1002694_pt1 | contig 10318 bp, 10 predicted proteins | sample Go1ome_FD_94435 | JGI IMG/M metagenome (GOLD analysis project Ga0129311, IMG submission 94435) | Western lowland gorrila individual fecal microbial communities from Wisconsin, USA - Go1022B metagenome | ecosystem: Host-associated > Mammals > Digestive system > Large intestine > Fecal | place... | reverse complement strand
TTAAACCAGTGGCATATCTCCATGCTTTCCCATTACCATGTTTCCAAAAAGGGCAGTATTTACCGGGGTAAGGTTCACACTTCCGGTGATACTTTTGGATATGTGGGGAGTTTCTTTTCCCTTACCAGAAAACAAATTCCTTCTTTGAAAACACCATCCTTATCCATTGTTGCCATTCCTTTTCCCAAAGAGTTAAAGACCGGTCATTTTCTAAAAAGTGAGTATATTCTTGAGCGTGGTGCTTTTTTAAACGAACTGGTTACGGCAGCAGCCTTTTTATCTTATTATAAAGACCGACTACCGTATTCTATGATCCTTTTATTGGTCGATGATAAAGAGAGTGCCATCTTTGCAAGAAAGCTCTTAGACTCCTATGCCGATTTACAGGATGCAGAGTTATTCTTTTTACTGGATTATGACAGTATGAAAGACCCCTTATCATCTATTGCGCAGTTAAGCGTCTCTTATACAGAGCAGTGTCCGTTTTACAATTTTTCTTTTCTTTCTCTCTTGTAATATTGTTTTTGTTTATTTTTACTAGTTTTTTGTGTGTAATTTTGTTAATTGTTTTGGTTTGTGTTTTGTTCAGCACCCACCAAATGTGTTATAATGAACAGAAAAGGGCAGAAGTGAAAATGTGTAACTTGTAATTTCCCCTGTGTTTTTGTATTTGGAATACAATACATTGCCCCTTTATTTATCTGCCCTTTCAAGCACTTTTTTCATTTTTTATATACTCTTCCATAAGACCGAGCTAGTTACTCGGTCTTTGCGGGTATATGTCCGTTTTTACAACTATTTAACACTGATAATAAAAATAAATATAGAAAGCAGGTATGGAACATGAGTTATACGGATGATACAGTATATAATCTGCGCCACATCACTTCCTCTTACAGCGATGTAGCAATGACGGTACGTAATTTAAAAGAAGATAATGAACGGATTGTGAATATTTTAGCAAAGCTACAGGCACAAAAAGAGGGTTGTGTTTCTAATTCGCTGTACGATTTTATTGCACCATCCGTCATGAACCCTGCTGCCGTAAATGATTATGAAGATGATATCACTATTTTATGCAGACAGACGGAGCGGGAGTATAAGTCCATGTGTGTATCCGCTTCTCATCAACAGATGCTTCACAAATCGCTGCAAAAGCAGTTAAGTGATGCTTCCATTCATTATCCGGATGATTTAGAAAAACTGATTGACCCGGAGGAATTAAAGTATCTGCTTTCTTAATTATAAAAACACTATTTATATCAATAAAAGGAGATTGCAATGGAAAAAGAAAACTTAAGAAACGAAGAAAATAAAGAACTGGATGAAGAATTTCTTACGGACGAAGAGTTTGACGACGAAGAATTTGACGATGAAGATGATATCGGATTTATCGGCACCGAATCAGACCTTGATGTCTGTACTGAAGACAGTATTATTAACGACTGCGTTGATGAAGTTTTAAAAAACGGATCTGTTTCTGAGGAAAAAGAAAAAACCGAACAGGATGCAGAAACGGATTTATTAACAGCTCCTGAAACCGAAGATGTTAATAAGGAAGAGCCTAACGAAGAGCATGATAAACCGGTATCCAAAAAGAAACCTTCTCTTTTTCAAAAATGGTTTCACAAATCTGATGTTCATAATACTTCCGATGTTCCTGTTATTTCCGGTATTGACATGGAAAAAGCTGATATTGTTGTTTCTAAAAAATCCCGAGAAAAAACAAAAGGGAACTCAGGTTTTAAGGAACCATGTGAAACGGAGCCTTTAAAAGAGATTGAAGAGGAAAATACAGGCAGTGATGAGCCTTTTCATCTTTCCGATGATGAAATTTTAGGCAAGGATACCGCTGCCTCCTTACCTGAGAACGCATCTTCGACAGAAGAAAAGAAAAAGGGGAAGGAAAGTAAGCAAGCTCACACGAAGTCACTTCGTACAATTGTCCTTGTCAGCATTGCTTCCGTTGTATCTGTACTTGTTATTTTGCTTATTATCTTCTTTTTATTAAAAGGTGATGGCCCGGTATCCCGGATTGCAAAAGAGCATTCCCTTGTATCTGACGTTGCCATGAAAGATATTTCCGTGGATGAAGATTTAAAATCCTTTATCCATTCCGGCATGTATTATAACATTCAAAACGGTTATACCCATGCACTGGGCGAGGAAGAACTTGAAGCGGTCAGAAAAGTCTTTGATGGTTCGAATATCATCGGCAGTCAGATTTCTTATGAAGATTATACGGCTATATTGGAAAGCATTTCGTCCAATTCTTTAAACGACCTTGCGTTTCTTATTCTTCATGAGAAAGATCAAAATGAATCGATTATTATATTAAAAGCCGGCGAGGATTTATACTTTGAAAATGAATCGGTTCCTGATACGGTCTGGTATCTCGATAAGGAGAATGAAAACACCGTTTCTTTGAGCAATCTTATGATGATGCTCTCAAAACTACAGGATCTCGAAAAACAGCTTAATCCGTAATGCTTTGCCTGCCCTGATGCATTCGTCAGGGCAAATATTTTGTTTGTATGGTGTATTAGCTAATATGCCGAAAATAGAGCCATATTTTTGTGTAAATTGCTCATTGAAGTGTATTAGCTAATACACTATACTATAACTATAGATAATTATACTGTTTTACCAAAATAGCATAAGTATGGAAAATAAGGGGCATCGAAAATAATGGAAAAAGTAAAGAATGTTATCAAAGGATACTGTTCAAGAGAAGATATTGAGAGACTTACTATTATTGATTTAAGTTGTGATGAGTAGGTGCAAAGGATTGCCTTTACTGTATATTCATAAGAATGCGTTTTGGAACCTTATGGTTTATCATAGGTGCAAAGGGCTTAACTCATGTAACAAAGTGCTATATTTGTTTTAGAACCTTATGATTTTTCATAGGTGCAAAAGCTTCCTGTTGGTTGGAAAACACAATCTTCTATTTTAAAACCTTGCGATTTATCATAAGTGCAAGGTTGATAAATTGAAACATGGTGAAATCATTTGTTTTAATTGTATAAGGCGGAATATAGGATTATGAGTAAAAATTATACACCTGGCAGAGCGAAAGCTACTGCCAATTATATGAAAGATAAACATACTTTACGTGTAGTTGTAAAAAAAGATAAGGCAGAAGAATATAAGGTAGCAGCCCAAAAACATAATCAGAGTCTTAATCAATTCATCATTGACTGTATAGAAATGAGGTTGCGTCAAGAATCTGATATGCAAGGGAGTAATTGCGTGTAAAGTTACTTCCTGTATTAACAAGAAAGAATAATATTTTATTGCAATAATTTACATCCTATACTATACTTATTTTATAATATGTTTTGTTTGCTTTATTTTTATTTTTCAGCAAGGTTCGCTGATGGTTCGAAAATTCCTACACCTAGTAGGTCTTGTATAAAGGAGCAGACATTTTCACGTAGTAATTGAGACGAAGAGAAATCTTCGTCTTTTTTTATTGCTTAAATTTTTTATAGAAAGGAGCTGATACTATGTGGCTGAATAAAAAACGATATAATCAATATCTTGATTTTGGTTATATTGAAAAGAAAATGCAAAAAATGCCGGATGGAGATGGCGTACTACATGATATGGAAGAAATTCCTAAAGAAAGTGTTGTATTCTTTAGGAATCTTGCAAATGCATCTTCCATATCCGATCTTGCCGATTATAGCAAAAAAGGTATTGTTGAACTGATTGACCTTATGCTTAACAGCATGCAAATGGTTCATTATATTTGTTCATTGGCAAATGACGATACCATTTTAGGCGATTCGGAGCATTTAAAACGGTGCATGAGAGAGCGCCGACTGGCTGCAATGAGAAGAGTTTTGTAAAATAAAAAAGGAGATGAGGATATGAAAACACAAAACTTGCAGTTACAAAGTAAGACTTTACGTTCTGATGCCGGACTAGTTTGTTTTAAAGTCGATTTGGTTGACGGAAACGAAGTTTTACAGTCAAAAACGATGAGTATTGATGATTACATCACGCTCATTTCGGGTGCTGAAAGGCGAATAGAAAGGCCTATTACAGTTGCTTTGGGTGAAATCCCTGAAGGAATGGTAGACGGCTATGCTTCGTCCATTGAAGGCACTCTGGGGGCTATTATACGTGTCCCTGCACATAAACAGCAGTTTTCGCTTGCTGTTGATAAAAATATTTCGGAAAGTGGCGTGAAAGCTTTTTTTATGCCATTACCGAATTTAATTTATCTGATCACCTACTCAAATGGGGTAAGAAAGTCCTTTGACTGTTATTGCTACAAAGAGTGGAATGGATTGGAAACCAAACTCATGCAGTATCCGTTTGGGAATGTATCATCAAGCGGCAGTATCTGTATGGGAAAGATTGTCATAGATGAAGAAGATAAAACTTCCTTTATGGGGTTACGTCGTATCATCGAAAGCAGTCTTTATGGCATTACCAATAACGACTACTTAACAGACGGAAGAGTTCGTCTGAAAGAACGTTATACCCAATATGATTTCTGTAAAAAAATGGTAGATGAAAATGTGGATGTATTTCCGCATGAACTACTGTTAGAACAGCCCGGCAACTTGATAACTGTGGCGGATCTGCAGAAAAAATTAAAAGGGGTTTAATGCTTTTTTACAACTGCATACGTGCCTTTTGTGGAGGCTTACCTGTGGTTCAGGGACAATCAGAAACTTTGTGTTTCAAAAATATAACAATTGCCAGTCGTAACCAGACTGGTTTTTTTATTGGAAAAGGAGACGATATTATGAGTAATAGTTCAACAAACAATTTTTCATTTGGATTTGGCAACATTTTTGGTTCGGAGTATGCGTTTGACGCACCGAAACCTAAAAAAGAAGAAAAGAAACCTGCTGCAACAAAAGCAGCTAAGAAAGGCAAGACTGCAACGAGTAAGCCGATTTCTGTAACACTTCCGGTTACCGTTATTAGTAACTCCTTTAAAGTGGAAGTGGAAGGGGAAGGAACCATTACTACCGATGAGCTTTCCGAAAAACTCTATGAAATGGGTTATGAAGAAATCTCTTCCAAATTCAGAAACATGGTTGTTATGGATAACATCGTTTATGTTGTTCATAATACGACTGTCGTTGCACCGGACGAAGAGACTTTGGTTGCCTTTGAAGAGGATAAACCTGTTATTTTTGCCTACGGCATGAAAAAACAGGAATTTACCAAAGCGGACTTTTCTTCTGACGATGACGAAGAAGAGGTCGAGATTACGGTTGGCGATTTAAAAGAAAAAATTCTGGCAAGTATGCCTGAGTTTAATGGTTTTGTATTCGCCTATGATATTGAAAGCGCAACGGTCGTTGTTAATTACAGCGAAGCAGATCGTGTTATGAACACGGCCAAAATTTCCGGACCGGTTACATTTAATGTGTTTGGGGATGATATTGCCGTGGACGATGCCGAAACCGTTGGTAACGCCTTAGAAAGGGAAATCTACAAAGAATTATCCCTTTCCGAATCATCTGACGTTAAGGTGGAAGTTTTTAAAACGTTGGAAGCTGGGTGCTATTATCTGCGGTTAAGAACCTTTAAAGGAAAAACCGCTTCCGCTTCTGATAAGTTGAAAACTGCGAAAGGTAAGTCAACTGCGAAAAAGGAAGAAAAATATCATCTTCCCTGTCATGTTTATATGGCAATGAATGGGTATCGCGGAGAACTTACCTCGGAAATGTTTGGCGGTAAGGAAAAGATTACAAAAGAGGATATTAAATCTTACTTTGCTGATGAAACAAACGGCTTAAACTTCCTTGACTTCCGTTCTGCCGAAAAATCCGGAGCCTTGAACTTCGAGTTTGAGAAAGTGACAAATACTGTCAATATTTCCCGGACGGGTGCAAAACGTGGTGCTTACCACAATGCTGCCTGGGATTATGAAGAAACGGAACGCTATGTTCCTGCTCCGCCTTGCAAGGTAATTGATACCATGGAAGAGTATCTGGAGCGCGTAATGCGTCCCGGTATTCTGAGTTCCAATTATGAAATCGGAGCATCATTACCGAATGCGGGCTGTCGGCTTTATTCCAACCATGCAATTTCTTATTTATATAAGGTCGATGAATATCACATCGAGACATTGCAGGATGTTTTCTTGAAAATCCCCCGTATTCCGAAAAGAATCCTGAACGAAGTTATTGATTACTTTAAACAGGATTTGTCAAAAGAGGCGGTCTGCCAGATTGAGTACGATTTAAAAAAGAAAGAGTACTTTATGGTAAAACCTCTTACGGCTGTTGTTGGAAAAACTTTCGTAAAGGATTTTAAGTTTCCGGTTCATTCGGAAAGAGATATTATTTGTGTGATTCATTCACATAATGATATGATTGGTTCTTTCTCAACTACCGATAATCGTGCGGAGAAAGATGAGATCGGTCTCTTTGGAGTTATCGGAGAACTGGATTCTGACAATCCGTCTATGTCATTCCGGGCCGCTTATCAGGGCAGTCCGTTTTTGACTATGCCAAAAGAATTTTTATTCCAGTGTTAATCCTGGAATGTTTTTGGTTTTAACAGGGTATATCCGTTTTCGGTTATACCCTGTTTATATTTTATTAAGAATAAGAAAAGGAGATGATTTTTTTATGAATCAGGAAACAGATATGAAGATGAGTAAACGGCGGGAATTTGTGCAGCAAGGTATCTTGCATGCAGCATATTCAGATGAATATTTTTGCTGCGTAAAACCGGCCTATCTGATTGAAAAGGTATTATTTGATTTTGTAAAAACAGGTACAAGCGGACAGGTTCATGTTCCGATTTATATGGATGTGGATCAGTTTAAAGCCTGGATGACAGACGTGCAAAACAATACCTTTATGGAAATCCTTAACGGCGAACGTGCTGATGGCGAAAAATATCCCAAGGTTTACAAGTACGTAACCGGTACGAAGGGTGAAAAATCTGTAGGCTTTGGTGCCGGCATCAAAAGTTTCGCCGTATTACAGGGGTGTGGTTATTGCAATGGCAAAAAAATGAATGTCATGCTCCCGGTAACCCGGTCGTGGCTGATGATTTTAGCCGATATGTTTTTTGGTACTTCAAAAGCCTTTTATGAGGAGATGTATCGAGTTACTCTGAAGAATGCCGAAAAATATTATACTTCCTTAGAATACACAAATGATGATATTTCTGAGTATTCTGCTAACAAAGGAAGTAAAGAAAGCGCACCAATTGCTGCCGAAAACAATTCACAAAATCCTGTGGCTAATACGCAAATTGCGAACCGAGCCGTTACATTTGTGAAATGTGGCCAAGCAGTACAGTTACAGAACCAGCATGGGAATGTGTTTTTAAATATCCCTGTCCGTGTTCAGACAAAAAATGGCGGCTATGAAAAACAGGAAACACAGTTGGTTCTGTTTGAAAAAGATTTCAGTCCTGAAATCTACGCTATGTTCAAAGAAACTGCACCGGAATGTTTAATGCCCTTTTCCGGTAACGTAGAACAGGCAGCAGGCATGTATAAACTTGTCAGCTTAACAAAAGAGCCGACTGTACGCATGAAGGGATAAGGACTTTATATGAAGTTTCTTGCCGCTATCTTTTATAATATCAAGGGCATGTTTAAGTTTTCTAAAAAAAATGAATGTAAGCCATGTGTACCACGAAAGGATTATATTCAAAAAACAATCGCCTATTGCAAAAAGTATGCGGAATTTGTTGCATTAAAAGACAAGATAGAAAATGGAGAAATGATCCGTTTATCGAAAGATGAAATGGAGCAGATGATCTCTGAGCTATCCTTATTTCGCGATGAATTTTTAGCAGAACAAAAACGCATGGGGTATACCTCAGGTGAAAATTTTTTGAAAAATAACAGTTTTCGTGGTTTTCGCATTCTAAACGGCCAACTGTTTGGAAAATCCGATTGTTTTTACCGGATTATTTTTCCCTGGATGAGGGATTATTACACCGGAGAATCGGATAACCATTTTCGTTTTGAAATTGCGACATTTTTATATTGGCTTAAGGAATATCAGGAAGAGGAGCAGAGGTAATCTCTGTTCCTCTTTATTATTAAAAAAGGAGATGATTTTATGGCTAAAGGGTATTCTACTCTTTCGAAAAGAAAAATAAAACAGATTATAACCAGGTATCACATTTTAGTGATTGGCACCGGCGGTACAGGAACTTGTTTATTACCGAATTTAACCAGACTGTTGGTTACGAATGAACAAAACAGAAGGATGATACGGTCTCTAATGATTGTTGATGGAGACCGCGTGGAAGAAAAAAATCTTGCCAGACAGAATTTCTTGTTTGACGATATTGGTGCTTCGAAGTCAATGGTGTTTGCGGAAAATCTGAATGAAGGATTAATTTCGGAAATTTCAGATAATACTTCCGCCTTATTCTGGGAAGCTAAAGATTGTTATATTACCAGTGTGAAACAGTTAGAATCTCTGTTTCATATTGATAGATTCTGTATGGTTGATTATGATGGGGTGATGACGTTACACATTCCTTTTATTATCGGATGTGTGGATAATAATCATTGCCGCATGGTTTGTGAGCAGTTCTTTGAAAAAACTCCAAACTGTTTTTATTATGATGCCGGAAATGAATTTATCAGCGGAGAGGTTGTGTTTGCACATAAGCTTAATGAGCAGGTGCTGTCTCCAACAAAGTCTTTCTATTTTCCGGAAATGAAAACGGAAAAAACAAAAGCGGTTACGGAGATGAGCTGCGAGGAATTAACCGTTTCCCATCCGCAGACAATCACTGCAAATAGCGGCGCTGCATGGTTTTTATTAAGCGGCATTTCTGCTTTGTTTGCGAATAGTGAATGTGATTTATTTGAACGCATACAAAAGAATTTAGGTTATGTATCGTTCGATGCGGATTGTCATGTATCGGAGTTTATTCCATACAGGGGGGTGTCCGGATGCGGTATGATAGTTTAATGGCTTTGTATCGAAGTCCTGTCCCGGATTTTTTTACTTCTTTTTGTGAAAATAATCTGGATACTTTTGACATGAGTGACAGTGAGGCACGAAAAAAAGAGTATTCCAAAAAAGATATTGTTTTGTCGAACTTATTTATTCTTGTAAATAAGTTTCGCGAATATCTTGCGAAACTTATCCTGTTATCAGGTGCGAAGCATCCGGAACTGGATTTTGATTTTGGATTAGAGCAGGAAACAGATATATATTCTTTAATCCATGAATTTATGGATATCGACGAAACGATTTCTGATGATTATTTTGAACAGTTTGCGCCTTATCTTAAGGAATCTCAGACCGTTCCGTCTTTTTTAACGGAAAAAACAACCGGGTTTTGGGCGATTGAAACCCTTTCCTATTGGGAATCGTTTGATGAGGAATGGAGTGAATACCATCCTTTGTATGAGTATTTTCAGGTTTGCCACGATTCGCAATCAGTGAATACACTGCAAACGGTAAGGAATTTTGGAGCTCTGATTTCCGAAGACAAGTTGGAAGAGTTTAAAGAAGAACTTACCCGGTTCTTTTATCTGTGTTTTTCAAATACAGAGGCAGAAAAACTTGCCTTATACGTGTTGGAACATGCAGAGGAATTTAAACTGTTTTCCTGTGACGAATCACAATATCCGAATAAATATTATTATGATTCTATGTTTTTAATCAATTTGTTGGAATTAATTAATAATATTTTGGAAGATCGTTCAGAAAAGACCCTTACTTATCGGAGATCTGCCTTACAGGAACTTTACCCCAGTCTGACAAAGAAATACGGACTTTTAAATTTATTTGCTATCCTTTTTCCAGAGGATATAAATCTTCGTAATATCTGTTTATCCTGTGTTACGTGGGAACGGGATATCTACACATATCCCCTTACGGATGTATCTGTTCAGATTTCCGAAGCGGCCGGTTTCTTTTTATCCAAGTCCCTGCCGGAAGTGCTTGCAATCATTCCCAAAGAAGATGTGGATATGCGTAAAGATATTACCGATTTTTACCTTTTGTTTACGCTTACGGATGAGCAGAAAATTCATGCTTCCTGTTATGGTTACTTTAATCTTTATGAATCCACGTCCAACTTTTTATCGGTTGGACTGGATGGAAAAACATATTATGTTGTAATTTCAACATTGACCTCTTTTTTCGGGTTATCTACGAACAGCAATAGCTATGTTGATGAACCTAGAAATTATGATGTTTCTGCCCTAATTTTACTGGAAATGGCAGATAAGCTGTATCATTGCTTAAAAATTTATGAAAGGAGATGATTTCTTATGACTATAAGTGGTCTCGACCGCTATTTCTCTTTATCTTCGGAACATCTGTCAAAACCACACATGAAAAGTGTGTTT
>Ga0129311_1002693_pt1 | contig 10327 bp, 11 predicted proteins | sample Go1ome_FD_94435 | JGI IMG/M metagenome (GOLD analysis project Ga0129311, IMG submission 94435) | Western lowland gorrila individual fecal microbial communities from Wisconsin, USA - Go1022B metagenome | ecosystem: Host-associated > Mammals > Digestive system > Large intestine > Fecal | place... | reverse complement strand
GACATTTCTGTCACCATATGTACTTCCTGTCGCTCAAGTTGTTTGAGGTGTTGAAATTCATTCAATTCCTCATGTTATTTGAAAATCAAATTCTTGACACCTCATCCAATTTTGGAGCGCCTTTTTTATATAGTTCATTTAGAATCAGCCAGTCTTCGACAGATTGTGCTGTTAATGGAGAATCATTTGTCCATTCCAGTTTGTTTTTGATGGTTAATGTACCATCATCTTCTTTTGTTACTGCTACAAGTGCAGGGAAGGCACTGACTTGCCACTCATCACTTAATTTCTTTGTTTCAAGATTTCGATCAATTTCTGTGATATCTACAAATTCAAATAATGAAGATAGAGATTTTCCTGTATTTTGTTCCACTTGAGAAAAAATCGTATCTTTTAAATAGACAGAGTTGTTATTGATGGAACTGTAGAAGAAGAGATAGTGTGTGTTCTGTGGACTGTTTTCGATATATGGCTTTAAAGAGTCGTAGGCAACGTATGATGTTGTTTTATCTACAGCGTAATTATCTCTTGGTTCAAAGATACGATATGCGATGACGCAGCTAGAATAAATTACAAGCAGCGTTAAGAATGTAAATAATACTTTTTTCAACATACTAGCATTTTACCATGTATATCAATTCTTGAACAATTGAAAAAACATATCTATAATAAAAAACTGAGGTTATGTATGAAGTGGTATGAAATGAATTATGTGAATCATAGAGACTGGATTCTGGACAATCTAAATCTTTTGTCTTTAGATGCAAAAGAAGCCGTTGTTATTCTCATGATTGACTTTATGAATGAGCATCATCTGAAAACAACAATTGAAGATCTTGCGAAGAGAACAAACTTAACAAATGAAGAAATGAATGAAGTTCTTTCTTTACTTTGTGCGAAAAAATATTTAGAAATCAAAGCAGCAAACAATGGTGATATTCGCTTTGTTTTAAATGGATTGTTTGAAACGGATGTTGCGCGTGATGAAAAGATTATTGACTCTTCATTGTTTGATTTATTTGAAAGTGAAATGGGAAGAACATTATCACAAAGAGAAATGCAGAAGATTGCTGAATGGAATCGTACAACAGATAAGAAAATGATTTTCTATGCATTGCGTGAAGCAAGTGCATATCAGAAACTTTCTTTTTCCTATATTGATAAGATCTTGCAGGATTGGAAGAATAAAGGTTTAACATTGAAGCAGATTGATGAAGGTACATATTAATGGAAAGAATGAGTGTTGATGAGATTTTATCTCATTTAGATAGAATGTATCCTGATGCACATTGTGAATTGAATCATGCCAATGCCTACGAAATGGCAATTGCGGTTATTCTTTCTGCACAGACAACAGATGCTTCTGTAAATCAGGTAACACCAAAACTGTTTGAAAAATATCCGACAGTGGAATCTTTAGCAAATGCTGAACTCAAAGATGTGGAACAATGTATTTCTAGATTAGGCCTATATCATAATAAGGCACGTTCGATTGTGAATTTTGCCAAAGGTGTTGTTGAAAATTATGATGGTGTTGTTCCTGATACAATGGATGATCTTTTGACATTGAGTGGTGTTGGAAGAAAATGTGCCAATGTGATTCTTTCTGAATGTTATGGTATTCCGTCCCTCGCAGTAGATACACATGTAACGCGTGTATCGAAAAGGCTTGGTCTTGTATATCAGAAAGATGATGTGAATACAATTGAGAGAAAACTAAAAAGGAAAATACCAAAAGAAAGGTGGATCAAAACTCATCATCAGATGATATTTTTTGGCAGATACTTATGTCAGGCGCGCAGTCCAAAATGTGGACTTTGTCCATTTGTTGCCATCTGTCACGAAAAAAATAAGAATTTATAAAAAAGAAAGCTACTCACTAAATTGAAGTGAATAGCTTTTTATTTACTGCTGTCCATAATATTCAGCATCTCCATAGCCTAGAAGCATAATAAAGATTGGCTGAAAGAAGAATAATCCAAGACCAAACAATTGACTTTTTCCAAATGCTTTGGCGAGTTTTTGGGAAAAGATAAAGTTGATGACTAAAGTAACAAATGAGAATAGAACTGCGATAAATGTTTTATTTCCATTGTTGTTTCTAAAGCCGGCAATAAAGTTGCTGAATGCTTCTATAATGAATGCTTCTGAATTCCACGCAATCTTGTATGTGAAATATTCATTGACAACAGGAATCCATGCAAGCCATCCAGTAATACCTGCTTTTTGAAACAGTCGATACGCACCAAATGCATATAAAACATACCATACTACCCCAAATAACAATGTCAGAATAAATAATGTAACCGATAGAAAACTAGCAGTCAGTAAAGACAATAAAAGAATATAAAGAAACATATGATACCTCCTTGGATATGTGTATTATATATCAACGCATACAAAAAGTGAGCCGTAGTGGGCTCACTTCATGTGTTTTTAGTCCTCGTGATCTGGCTGCTCTGTCTGTTCAGGAGCAGGAGCAGGAGAAGAATCAGGTGTTTGTGTTGGCTCGACAGTTGGTGCTGGTGTTGGATTTGGATCTTCACCAGTTTTTACTTCCTGGCAGATTTCACCAGAAGTATCACTTGTCTTTTCATATCCATAATAACCACAGACACGATATGTCTTGCCATATGTAATTCCAGGAACAGTTTGTGTAGAAGATGGACCTTCAGAAGTGATTTCTCCTAAGGTTGCACCATTTTCTTCAATACGTGCCTTATAGATAACACGTCCTGTAATCCAGGAAGGTGAGAATGTTTCTTCATTTGTATCCGCAACTTCCAGCTTGCTTGAATCTGGATAATCAGCCCAGTTGAATGTAATGTTCAATCCATCTGCAGTCGCAGAGAATGAAGAAAGATTGTCCAATGGATCCGCTGTAATATTGAATTCGCCAAGTTTAGAGAATTCTTTCTTGATTAAACCTGTAGTGATATATTCTTCAGGTGTATTTTCATTTGGTGCAACGTAAGGGAAGATACCCTTAACATGTGTGATAGAAACAACATCTTCAGGCTGCTGTACGGCTTCTGGAGAAGAATCTCTTTGTAGAACATCCATCATTTCAGAACAGATATGACCAGGAATATTCATTAATGCACGTGCTGTATTGAAGTATGTTGCCTGGCCAGCTTCTGCTTTTTCCCAGCCGACCCATACAGCTGTTGTATACTCTGTTGTTTCCGCAACCATCCATTTATCTTTCATGGCACCAAGTGGAATACCGTATTGCAGACCATCCGTACCCCAGTCAGATGTACCTGTTTTTGCATATGTTGTGTAGTTTCTCTTTAAGATCTGCATGTAGTTGTAGATTCCGGAGCTTACACAATATTCCATTAATGTACTTGTCAGATACGCACTTGCTTCGGATAACACCTTTGTAGGTGTGTATTCTGGAATAAAGTCATCTTGATTGCCACTGCGGTATACGACTTTAGTGATTGTATGTGGCGTAATATAATTACCACCATTCATTAAGACAGAATGTGCAGCCATTAATTCTTTTGCGCTGCATGTATATGCATTACCACCAATTGCAAATGAGATATCAAATAGTGATGGATCAAATGTTGAGAAGTGTAATGCTTTTAAATAATCTGTAATCGTTTTGACACCTTTTTCATCAATGACAGCCTGCATTGTCTGAATGGCAGGAGTGTTCAAAGATCTAGCAACTGCTTCCTTGAGATCAACTCTACCATTATATTGACCATTCGCATTTTTGAATGTCCAGTTACCATACGTAACAGCTTTATCGATGAGTTCATGTGTTGTAGCCCAGCCAAGATACTCAAATGCAAGAGCATAGTCTAAGTAAGGCTTTACGGCTGAACCTGGCTGCTTATACTGGTTTGTAGCATGGTTCAATAACATAGAACCACCTTGAGAATAGTTTCTGCCACCACCAATGGCGACAATTTCACCCGTCTGGTTATTTTCAGAAATGACACCAGCTTCCATGAGGTCATCAGAGAAAGTAACATTTGGATTGTTGCCAGCTAAGATATCTTCCACTGCAGATTGTGCAACGGGATCCATCGCTGTGTGAATTTCCATAGATACGTTCATTGGATCTTGTCCAGTGATTTCCTGTGCTTCCTTGATTGCTTCATCAATGTATGCCTGATATTGATAGTTCGTATCAGTGAGTGTTGATTTTGGATCAATGAGAAGATCTTCTACCTTAATGCTTTTTGCTAAAGTGTATTCTTTATCAGAAATATATCCATGACGCTTCATCATCGCTAGAACTGTATTTCTTCTGTCTGTTGCGTGATCAAGGTAGTTATGTGGATCATAGTAGTAAGGGGAGTTAACAACACCTGCAAGTAAGGCACATTCTGAAGTATTTAATTCAGAAACAGATTTACCAAAGTATTGCTGCGCGGCTTTTTGCACACCACGGATATTACCGACACCACCAAAGTTCATCTTGTTTAGATATAACTGGAAGATTTCTTTCTTTGTAGACTGTTTTTCAAGCTTCAATGCAAGATCAATCTGCTGGATCTTGTATTCAATATCTGCAGTTTTCGAAATTCCTTTATCATCATTCTGGAAGTATGTCAGTTTGACAAGCTGCATTGTAAATGTAGAACCACCTTGACGATTTCCATGAAGCAATGTATTGACCATGGACATCGCAAAACGAGGAATATCGAAACCGTTATGCTTGAAGTAACGAGAGTCTTCGATAGATAAGAATGCATCTACAAGAGCTTCAGGAAATTCATCATAGTCAACGTTTTCTCTTAGCTGTGTACCAACGTCAGCAATCTGATTTCCATCTTTGTCATAAATCAGCGTGGATTCCTGTGAGAAAAAATCATCTCTGTTTAATTCAGGTTCATCTTTCAACATCGTCTCTAGACCGACAATACCAATTGTTCCAAAAACGAGTTCAAATCCTACAAGGATTGCCAATAGTAATGTTACAAATCGTAACCCATGAAATTTTCTTTTTCCGTTGGCAGGTTTTTTATTCACTTTATTCTTTTTCTTTTGAAATGACATTTGTTACCTCCTCATTTTTAAAGTAAAGACGATCAACGACTTCAAGATAATCAACAGGTCTTCCATAATAGCTTTGAATGGAATGACCATGTGTCATGATCCATTTATATGGAATTGATTTTCTTTCAATTCCACGAATATAATCTATCATTTCCTGCGCATCAACTAGATACGTTAAGTTGTGATACGTTAAGCGAAATATAACGAAGCAGACGCCACCATGCTTACGACATTTTTCAAGATGTGTGATCTGGTGAGGATGAATATAAGAGAGAGAGAAAGCAGTTTTGCTTTGACACTCCTTTGCTTCAAAATCAATGTATTTCCCACGATACACACCATTGTAGTCAGTAGTAGATGGTATTTTGAAATAAGCTTCTGTGATTTTTGCGGCAGATCGCATTGGATAATCCACTTTTACAATCTGTACCGGTGTCGGTTTTTTATGTATCACAGCACGATCCATATCGAGATAATACTGGTTCGTAGTATTGATATCTTTTTCAAGATTCATACCACGATCACCGAATCTTGCAGGTGCATGTGTCCATGCTGTTTTCTTTCCGTTTGGGTAATTTACCATAAGCCTAAATCAACATAAATCATTATACCTTTGTTCACAAAAATTAGAAAGTCATATTGCGTTTGTTTCATTTGAATGTAATAATTATATGGATAGGAGGTATTGAAATGGCTGGAAAACTTAACTTAGATCCACAAGGAATCGTTGATAAAGAATTTGATATTGATTTTAAAGGATATAATCCAGATCAAGTCGATCATATGCTCGATCTTGTCATCCAGGACTATCAGACATATCAAAATCTCTTAGAAGAAATGGATCGTAAAATGTCTGATCTTGAAAGAACAAATGCTTCATTACGTGCAAAACTGATTGAAGTTGAAGGAAAACAAAGAGCTTCTCAAGATGCGAATCCTATTTTAACAAACGGTTCTTCTCAAGTAGATATTCTGAAACGTTTATCTAGACTGGAAGCTGAAGTTTTTAACAAGCAATAACATACGTGAGGCAGCCGCTAGTATTTTCTAGAGGAAAGTCCATGCTCGCACGATCTGCGATGGTCGTAGTGTTTGTGCTGGTCCAATCAATAAGGCCAGGCACCAATTGGTGACGGCGGAGAAAGAGCCTAAGGACATTGTCTATGGCCGATTCCCTTAAGGTGTCACAGTGACGAAGTCTTAGTGGAAACATTAAGAGTGGAACGAGATAAACCCCGCAAGCGAGAAACCCAAATTTGGTAGGGGAATCATCAAGAGCGAAATGAAGTTCAAGATGGGTGTAGTAATACACAGATAAATGACTGCCGCCTTGTTTTACAAGGAACAGAACATGGCTTATGATCGTATGCGATTGAGCGAGAGAGTATTCACTCTCTCGTTTTGTTTTTTGTGTGTTATACTTTTATAGCTGTTAAAAGGAGATAGAGTATGAATTTACCTAATAAATTAACAATATTTAGAATTATTTTGATTCCAGTGATTATTCTTGTGTATTTATTCCCATATGAATCTTTTGGAATCGTACCAGCCTGCTTCAATATTGGCGGTATTGATCTTTCTATCATTCAGGTAATTGCTTTAGTCATTTATGTTGTTGCGGCAATTACGGATGCATTGGATGGAAACATTGCACGTTCTCGTAATTTAATCACAACATTTGGAAAGTTTGCTGATCCAATTGCGGATAAGCTTCTTACAACAACAATGTTCTTGTTATTTGTATCTCAGGGAATCATTCCTGTTGTACCAGTCATTATTATGATTGCTAGAGATACGGTTGTTGATGGATGCAGAATGATGGCAGCAAGCAATGGTAAGGTTGTTGCGGCTGGAATGATGGGAAAATTGAAGACTGTTTTCCAGATGATCACAGTTGCATTGATCTTATTGAACAATCTTCCATTTGCATTATTGAACTTGCCAGTGAGCGATATCATGCTATGGCTCAGCGCACTTGTTTCTTTCGTTTCTGGTGTTCAATATTTCAACCAGATGAAAGATGACATTATGGAATCTATTTAAAATCTTATAAGTTTTTTTGGAATTCCTCAAAAATACGTGAATATAGTATTAAGGAGAAAAAAACATGGCTACAAAAGACAAAAAATCTGAAGTATTGACAGATGAAAAAAAAGATCAGCTTTTGAATGATGCTTTAAAGGCAATTGAAAAAGAATATGGAAAAGGTTCTATCATGAAGTTAGGTGATAGAGCTGCAGTATCTGTAGATGCGATTCCAAGTGGCTCTTTAGCATTAGATAAGGCTTTAGGCATTGGTGGATATCCAAAGGGAAGAATCATTGAAATCTTTGGACCGGAATCCAGTGGTAAAACAACACTTGCTTTACATGCAATTGCGGAATGTCAAAAGCAGGGTGGCAGATGTGCATTTATTGATGCTGAAAATGCCATTGATCCAGTATATGCAAAACATTTAGGTGTTGATATTGATGAATTGATTCTATCGCAGCCAGATTCTGGTGAACAGGCTTTAGATATCACAGAATTATTGATCAAGTCTGGTGCAATTGATCTTGTTGTAGTGGATAGTGTTGCAGCACTTGTTCCACAGGCAGAATTAGATGGTGAAATGGGAGATGCTTCTGTAGGTTTACAGGCACGTCTGATGTCCAAAGCAATGCGAAAGCTTGCTGGTGTTATGAACCATTCCAATACAACAGCGATCTTTATTAACCAGTTAAGAGAAAAAGTTGGTGTGATGTTTGGAAATCCTGAAACAACACCTGGCGGTAGAGCGTTAAAATTCTATTCTTCAGTTCGTCTAGATGTTAGAAGAAGTGAAACATTGAAAAATGGTGCAGATGCTTATGGTAACGTTACAAAGATCAAAGTTGTGAAGAATAAGGTTGCACCACCATTCAAGACAGCTATAGTTAACATTATCTATGGAGAAGGTATTTCTCATTCTGATGAATTAATTAATCTCGCAGTTGAAAATGACATCATTGAAAAAGCTGGTGCATGGTTCTCTTATGAAGGAGAAAAGATTGGCCAGGGTATCAATTCTGTTAGAGAATATCTGAAAACACATCCTGAATTTGAAGAAAAGGTAACTGCACAGCTCAAAGCTGTTATGTATCCTGAAGAAGAAAGTGAACAGGCATAATATGTAAGAAGCATCCATGTGATGCTTCTTTTTGGTATAATAATGCAGATGAACTACATAGAAATGAATCAACAGTTTCAAAAGCATAAGAAAGTGATTGTGACAATGAATCAATGGGTTACATATGTTTTTTATATGTTATATCCATTGGTTTTGTTGTATTTATTTTTGAATAGAAAAGAATTACTTTTGAAAAGTATTTTTGTGCCTGGATGCAGTTTTGTTCTTCTTTCTTTTATCCGTAAAAAACTTGCACGCAAAAGACCATATGAAGTCTATGACTTTAAACCAATCATTGAAAAAGAAACGAAAGCAAACTCTATGCCATCGAGACATGTGTTTTCTGCATGTCTGATAGCGATGGTTTATTTACAGATCAATACAGTATTCGGATGTATTTTATTGTTGCTTGCGCTTATCAGTGCAGTATTACGCGTTGTTGGCGGGGTACATTTTGTAAGTGATGTTGTGGTTGGCTATATTGCAGGAATTGCTTGTGGTATTTTGCTTTTTTTATAGGTGAAGGCTCATATATTTATCAATAGCTGAATATGATATTGATCATCCAAATATTCTTGTAATGTTCCATGGTGTTTATTGATAAGATCATTCATAGAATGAATAGATGCAAGATCTTGTTTTTTTGAGGATTTTTGAATTGTGATTTCAAGAAAGAGTTTATTCTCTTGTTGTGTACATTTTATTTCTATGTATTTTCTTAAAGAATTTTCATATATGTTTTCTACAGCATTGTCTATGAAATGAGAGAGTAATAGACAAAAATCAATAAATTCTTTTGAAGTATTTTTTTGAACATGCATTGAAATGTCAAATTGAATATCATAATATTTTTTAACTTTATATTGTAGCAAAGCATTCATATAAATATTAGTGCTGTAATTTGGAATTGTATTAACCTCAATTTTATCAGTCAGTGAAGAAATATATTGTAAAGCATCTGCAATTTGATTATGTTCCAGCATAGAATGAATCATAGATAGATCGTGAATAAAATCATGCTTTTGTTGAGAAATGTTTTCTGTCTGTGCCAATGTGAATTCATATTGATTATGTGCTAGTTTTAAGATTTCTTCCTGTTCTTTCATTTGTTTTATAATAATGTCCTGTTTCTGATTCTGAAAAAATAAATATGAAATAATACAAACGATTACACATATTACGATAGATACAAGAAAGTAAAATACTGTCATTGTTTCAACTTGAGAGGCAATGAGAATGAAACTTGTTCCTGCGATGATCATATTAAATATACAATGAATTGCGATTTCCTTGCTTGAATCATCATGATCACTTTGTAGAATCAATGAAAATAGAATCTGTACAATTGGAGCAAGAATAGATTCATTGATAGATAAATCATGAGTAAAATAATTAAGTCCATGCACGCTATATTTTAAACTACAAAGAAATAAAATCTTAGAAGAAAATTCCAATAATTGAATAGGATTTTGCTTTTGTTGTCCAAGGTAAAATACTACAGAAAATGTAATCGTAATAAGAATTGTCTCTATAAGAATTGGAAGCTGAAAATATGAAATGATGAATGATGCAAATAGAATCAGAAATAAAAATCCAGAATGTATTTTTCTTTGTCCATTAATATTTCTAAAACACAACATAATGTAAAGAAAACACCATGTTCCAGTTTGAATGAGTATGTCTTTCATGGATAATCCTCCGCGTTATTGTGAATATAATCCAGTTTTTTTAACCAGATATAGAAATAATGAATAAAAGGATAGAATAGGGGTAAGTATTAATACAAAAAACTCTGAACTTACCGTAATTATAGAATTGTTGAAAACATTGAATGACAGAAATAAGCAAATAAAATCAATACTCCAATAGAATAATAAATCTTTCGTTTTTTCTTTTCGAATCACAGCATAAATGATTGTTTGTGTAATGTTATGATTCTTTTTGTGAAATTGAACAACAAGGAAAGAAAGTAAAGCCCAGCCGAGTGGATCTAGAAGTAAACCATAGATTATAAAATCTAAAAAATAGCGGAACAAATCATCTGAAATGTTATTTTCAGTCATAAACAATATTTGATGTTTTGCAAGAAACAATAAGACAAATAGTGTGAAGACACCAAATGCTAAACTGGCAATGATAATTATTTGCAATAAATATTTT
>Ga0129311_1002692_pt1 | contig 10328 bp, 7 predicted proteins | sample Go1ome_FD_94435 | JGI IMG/M metagenome (GOLD analysis project Ga0129311, IMG submission 94435) | Western lowland gorrila individual fecal microbial communities from Wisconsin, USA - Go1022B metagenome | ecosystem: Host-associated > Mammals > Digestive system > Large intestine > Fecal | place... | reverse complement strand
GTTTCTGCGAGCCGTAGCGCCACTGCCACCAGCTCCTCTGCTTCCCGTCAAGGTTGCAGGCTTTCCAGTATTCGAGGAACTCCGCGCTTCTGCCCCGTCCCGAAGAAGTGAGCGCGGTTTCAGCGGTCACGGCATCCCCCTCCAGAAAAGCCGGGCCTCCGTAGAGCGCACTGACCGCTCCCGTCCAAAGTTCCCCGCTGAGGAAGTTGAGGACCCGGTAGGGCCTTGCGCCTCCCGCCTGCATCTGCCGCACGTGCCTGGATTCATGCACGGTCAGAAGGTCGGTCCACGGGCCGGACTCGAGCGGCTGGCTGTCGGGGGTTGTGTAGAGTTCCATCCTGCGCGGGGCCCATATCACCATTCCGTTTGAATAGGCGTTCTGGGTGTGCAGGATTACGGGCATAATCTTGCGTGGGAAGCCCTCCCGGCTCCATTTGCACAGCGATACCGCATATGCTCTCGCAAGGGAGTCGCAGTTTTCGGGATATATTATTTTCCACGCTCCGGCATTGATGCTCCTCCATCTCAGCGAACCGTCGTCGCTGCCCGACGAATAGAACTGTGCGGTGCAGGGGATGCAGCAAATCAGGCAGATGAAGACAAAAAGTGCGTGAATATTCAGTTTCATAATGCGTTGCGGGCCTCCGTATGTTACAAATCTAATAATTTTGCCTAACTTTATGCGATTTTTGCAAAACTATTCGATGAGCCTGATTTTACAAATCCTCACCCTCCTCGGCTCGATCGGTATGTTCCTCTACGGAATGTCGCTGATGAGTGGTGGACTCCAGAAGATGGCCGGAGCGAAACTGCGCTCCTTCATGGCCGCAATGACCTCCAACGCATTCAAGCGTGTACTTACCGGTATAGTCGTCACCGCCCTTGTGCAGTCTTCCACGGCAACCACGCTGATGCTCGTCAGTTTCGTCAATGCCGGTCTGCTTTCCCTTGCGAACGCAATAGGCGTCATCATGGGCGCCAACATAGGTACGACTGTTACCGCGTGGATTTTCGCACTGTCTTTCGGCGGCGGGTCCTTCAGCCTCGGCACGATCGCTATTCCGCTGATGTTCTTCGCCTTCATCTGCATTTCCTCCAAGAAACGCGGTGTGCGGCACGCGGGCGATTTCCTTATGGGTTTCGGCCTGCTGTTCCTGGGACTTACCTCACTTCGCGAGACATCCACGGTGCTGCTCGACAACGAGCCGGTGCGGGTTTTCCTGTCCGGACTGGTCGGAATGGGGCCGGTTTCGGTTCTGATTTTCATGGTCACCGGTGCGATCATGACCCTGATGCTCCAGTCGTCGGCGGCCACGATGGCAATCACCATGGTTCTCGTAGCAGACGGATATATCCCCTTCACAATGGCTGCGGCCATGGTTCTCGGCGAGAACATCGGTACTACGATCACTTCCAACATCGCCGCGTCGGTGGCGAACGTTTCCGCTAAGAGAACGGCGCGGGCGCACATGCTCTTCAACGTGTTCGGCGTAATCTGGGTAAGCTGCCTCTTCCATCCTTTCCTGCGGCTGATAGGTTCGATAGTGGAACTTTTCGGCTTCCCGAACCCTGCGCTGACGGATTTTGCCGCCGCTTCCCCCGAGGTCAAGGCTGCGCTTGTGGCGTCACTGCCTTACAGCGTCGCGACTCTTCACTCCCTGTTCAACGTCATCAACACCCTCATCCTGATATGGTTCGTGCCGGTAATCGAGAAGATCGTGACCTGGATGGTCCCGGCTCCCGAGGGAGAGGAAGTGTTCCGTCTGCAGTACATCAATGCGGGGCCCCTGAGCACCGCGGAACTGTCGCTGAAGGAATCCCAGCAGGAAATCATCCACTTCGGCAGGATATGTCGCAAGGGGCTCGGCTATGTGCGTGCCGCCATTGAGGCCGGCAGCGAGGAGGAATTCACGAAGACCAACGAGAACCTTGTCAAGTACGAGAAGATAACGGACAATATCGAGTACGAAATTGCCTCCTACCTCGGCGAGGTGTCGAAAGGAAAGGTCAGCTCGCAGGCTCTCGCACGAATCAAGGGTTCGTACCGTATCATCGGCGAGATGGAGAGCCTCGGCGACTCCGGCGAGGCGATAGGGCGTATGCTCCAGCGCACCTGGGCACGCAAGGCGAGGTTCACCCCCGCGATGCTGGAGAAGATGAACAGCATGATTGACCTGCTCGACAAGGCGTACGGGGTCATGATTGACAATCTTTCCATACCTATCCACGAAATCAGCAATGTCGACAACGCCACCGAGGCGGAAAAGGCGATAAACGAGAGGCGCGACATTCTTCGCGACGAGCATCTCGACAATCTTGAAAAGCCTGATTATCAGTATGAAATCGGCGTTTTCTATATGGATATAGTCAGCGAGCTCGAAAAGATGGGCGACTTCATCATCAATGTTTCTCAGACCCTTTTGACCGAAAATGCGTAAAATCACAGTTCTTCTGCTTCTGCTCTCCGTAGCGGCCTGTGCTCCGAAAGGAACTAAGCCGGTCGAGCCCCGGCATATTCAGGAAGTCAAGATACCTGCGGCCATCGACAAGCCGGAGCAGAGGGTGCAGTACGCTGTCGAGCATTATTGGGACGGGCTTTTCAACGGAGACGGCATTACGGATTCAACCCTCATTTTAGGTGTCCCGAAAGAGGAAGTGGAGCAGAGGACGTCCAATTACATCCTGCTGCTGACCCAGTTTTCGCTGACTGAAGCGAGGAAGGAGGTCCGCAGATTCTTCCGCAGCATCGAGGACAGGCACAGGGCGGACACTTCCGCCGGAGTGTTCCAGGCGGTGACTGCGGTCGTGTCGAGGTATATGTACGATCCGAATTCACCCATGCGTAACGAGGATCTGTATCTACCTTTCGTGAGCGGACTCGCGGAATCCGAGTTCACCCCGGAGAATATGCGTCCTGCCTACCGGCATGATGTTCAGATGTGCTCTCTCAACCAGTTCGGACAGCAGGTGCCGGACTTCCGCTTCCGTACGCTTGACGGCAGGAATCTGAATCTTTACGGAATCAGGGCCGAGTACACAATGCTTTTCTTCTCCAATCCCGGCTGCCACGCCTGCCAGGGGATTATCGAGGAGGTTATGGGCCGTCCGTATATGGAAAGGATGCTTGCGGACAGGACTCTTGCGATTGTCAACGTGTATATCGACGATGACATAGACGCGTGGAAGGAGTATGCCGTGAACTACCCCGAAAGCTGGTATAGCGGATATGACTACGAGTACCTGATAAGGCAGGATCTCCTTTATAACGTAAGGGCTATCCCTTCTCTGTATCTGCTTGATTCAGAGAAGAAAGTGATAATGAAAGACGCCCCGACGGAAAACGTCCTCGCCTTCATGGACGGTATTGAAAAGCAGAATAACCAATGACTATACGACGCAGACTGTGGCAGCGCCTTCCCGACGGGAGGCCTGTCTACAAATACAGATTGACCAACGCCTCCGGTGCAGGCGTTGAACTTTGCAACATCGGTGCGGCCATCGTTTCCATAACGGTTCCGGACAGGAACGGCAAGCTCGGGGACGTGGTTCTCGGCTATCGCAGGGCGGAAGACTATATCGCTGACGGTCCCTGCGCCGGCAAGTGCCCCGGACGTTATGCCAACCGCATCGCGAACGGCAGGTTCGAACTCGGGGGAAAGACTTTCCATCTCCCCATAAACAACGGTCCGAACCACCTGCACGGCGGACCTGAGGGCTTTCAGAATCAGGTTTGGGAGTCCCGTAAGCACAAGGGCGGAGTGGAGTTCAAATACGTTTCCGAAGACGGCGAGATGGGCTATCCCGGAAGAATGGTCGTTATTGCGAGATATGAGTGGAGCGAGGACAATGAACTGCGCCTGACTTTCCGCGCCAGGACCGAGGCTGAAACCGTGGTGAACCTTACGAACCACGCCTATTTCAACCTTGACGGCGGAGCTTCCGTTCTGCGCCACCGCCTGCAGTTGAACGCGTCCGAGTATCTCCCTACCGACGAGACCCTGATTCCGGAGGGAGTATCTATGCCGGTCGAGGGTACGCCGATGGATTTCCGCAGACCGAAGACCCTCGGCCGAGACATCCGCAAAGATTTCCCGGCTCTGGTCTACGGCAAGGGTTATGACGCCTGCTATGTGCTGGATTCCTACGTGCCGGGGCAGCTCCAGAAAGCAGCCTGTCTCTGGTCGGAGCGCAGCGGGCGCAGTCTCGAAGTCTACACGACCCAGCCCGGCCTGCAGGTCTATACCGGCAACTGGCTGGAAGGTTGCCCCGTCGGAAAGAGAGGACGCATCTGGCACGATTACGGAGCCGTCGCCCTCGAATGCCAGCATTTCCCGGATTCCCCCAACCGCCCGGAATTCCCGTCCACCGTGCTGAAGCCCGGCAAGACTTTCCATGAGGCGATAATCTTCTCATTCGGAATAAAATGAAGCAATACCTGGATCTTCTCCAAGAGATAATGGACAACGGTGTGGTAAAGAAAGACCGCACCGGAGTCGGCACCAAGAGCATTTTCGGGCATCAGATGCGCTTCGACCTGTCCGAGGGATTCCCCCTGCTCACGACGAAGAAAGTGCATCTGAAGTCGATTATATATGAACTGCTGTGGTTCATCAGCGGAGACACCAATGTCAAGTACCTGCAGGACCATAAAGTCTCTATCTGGGATGAATGGGCGGATGAAAACGGCGACCTCGGTCCGGTCTACGGCCATCAGTGGCGCAGTTTTCCGAAACCTGACGGAGGTTCGGTGGACCAGCTCGCACAGGTCGTCGACATGATATGCAACAACCCCGATTCCCGTCGCATGCTGGTATGCGCCTGGAATCCCGGAGAAATCGACAGGATGGCTCTGCCTCCCTGCCACTGCCTGTTCCAGTTCTACGTTGCCGAAGGGGCGCTCAGCTGCCAGCTGTACCAGCGCAGTGCCGACACTTTCCTCGGCGTGCCTTTCAACATCGCGTCCTACGCACTTCTGACCATGATGATTGCCCAGGTCGCGGGACTGCGCCCGGGAGAATTCATCCATACCACCGGGGACACGCACATCTACCTGAACCATTTTGATCAGGTGCGCGAGCAGCTTTCCCGCACTCCCCGCGCGCTTCCGCAGATGAAGCTGAACCCTGAGGTGAAGAGTATTTTTGATTTCAAATATGAGGACTTTGAACTTGTCGGCTACGACCCGTGGCCCGCAATCAAAGCTCCTGTAGCCGTGTAGATTATGGAAAAGTGTATCATCGTGGCGGTTGCCGACAATTACGGAATAGGCGTAAAGGGAGACCTTCCCTGGCATATTTCGGAGGATCTGAAATATTTTAAGGAGGTTACGCACGGCTATCCCGTAATTATGGGCAGGACAACCTATTTCTCCCTGCCTTTCAGGCCTTTGAAGGGGAGAAAGAACATAGTCCTGAACCTCGGCGGTGAAGACATCCCCGAAGTCAGCTGCGTGTATTCTTTTGACGAGGCTTTCAAGGAGGCTGAGGCTGAGGGCAAGGACAAGTGCTTCGTGATGGGAGGCGCTTCCGTATATCGCGCCGCTCTGCCCATGATGGACAGGCTCTACATAACGCACGTCCATACCGAGATTGACGCGGACGTGTATTTCCCAGAAATCGACCCGCAGCTGTGGGTTGAGGAGAGCCGCAGCGAAAGCCATACCGATCCTGAGACGGGCTGGAAGTTCGAATTTACGGTGTACAGGCGCAGGTGATTTCTGCCGCGTAAGGTTAGTCAGTGTATGGATAAAAAGAGAGAGAATTTCGGCAGTCACAGGACTGCAATCCTCGCTATGGCCGGTTCTGCCATAGGGCTCGGGAATATTTGGCGTTTCCCCTACATCGTCGGAGAGTACGGAGGAGGTGCTTTTATCCTGTTGTACATACTGTCCACTCTGATAGTTTCCCTGCCTATTTTCATCTCCGAGGTTACTCTCGGACGCCGCAGCAAGAGGAGCGCGTACGGCTCGATGTCGGCGCTGCGCCCGGGAATGAAAGGTTGCAGGACGATAGGCTTCTTCTCTGTGGTGATTCCCCTGGTAATCCTTTCCTACTACAGCGTGGTCGGGGGCTGGTCGCTGGACTACCTCGGCAAGTCGCTGGCGGCTGAATTTGTCCGGGAGGAACCCTCCGTGGTATCAGCCCTGTTCGGAACGTTCATTTCCAATCCCTGGGCGCCCATGCTGATGCAGCTGCTGTTTCTCGGCGCGACGGCTGCGGTCGTGGCTTTCGGAGTCAAGTCCGGAATCGAGAAGTTCAGTAAGTACTCGATACCCGTGTTGTTCGTGCTCATCGTGGTGATGTGCATATATTCGATTTCCCTGCCCGGCGCTTCGGAGGGCGTACGTTATCTGCTGAAACCGGATTTCAGCCAGCTCACCCCGCGCTCATTCGCCTACGCGCTCGGCCAGAGTTTCTTCTCCCTGTCCCTCGGGGCGGGAACAATCGTGACATACGGCTCGTATATGCGTTCCAATGACAACTTGGTCGTAACGAGTGCAGGAACTGCGGTTTCGGATCTGCTTTTCGCCATGCTCGCGGGTATGGCAATCATGCCTGCCGTCTTTGCCGCGGGAATAGAGCCGGGTGCCGGTCCGGGACTTATTTTCCAGACCATTCCATATATCTTCTCCTCGATGGCTGTGGATGCCCCCGTGCTCGGTGCGGCTGTGTCGATAATATTTTTCATCGTAATCGTCGTGGCGGCGCTGACTTCCAGCATTTCCCTTATGGAAGTGGGAATGGCGTATCTGAACGAAAGATTCGGAATGAAACGCTGGAAGGGATGTATCCTGCTTTTCGTTATATGCGGCTTCATCGGTGCGCTCTGTTCCCTGTCTTTCGGGCCTCTTGCAGGGGTTCATATTTTCGGCAAGGGCATCTTTGATTTCTTCGACTGGCTTGCATCCAACTTCTTTATGCTTCTGCTGGCGCTCGTGACAACGCTGTTCGTTGGCTTCTCCCTCAGAAAATCAGAAGTCAGGGACGAAATCACCAACGGCGGGACTGTAAACAACAAGGTTTTCCCTGTCGTCTATTTCCTGCTGAAATGGGTCGCCCCTATATCCATCATCGCAATTTTCATCACCAATTTCATTCTATAAATGGAGACTTCCGTCAATACTGTGTGCCTGGGTTGCGGTCATCCGCACGAAATGAAGGCCTGGTCAAATATCGATGTCTGCTCGCAGCCGGAACTGAAAGAAAAAGTCCTCTCCGGGGAACTGTTCAGCTGGAAGTGCAGCGAGTGCGGAAAGTTGAACTTGGTGAAATACCCCCTTATGTATCACGATTCTTCCGAAAAACTCCTGCTTGTGCTTTCGGACACCGCGCTCAATGTGGCGGACCTTCCCGAGGGCTACACCGCCCGAAGGGTGCGCAGCGTCGGGGATCTCGTGGAAAAAATCAAGATTTTCGATGCGGGGCTGGACGATGTGGTGATGGAACTTTGCAAGTACGTCACGCTGACCGAGCTGGGCAAGAAAGTCGAATTACGCTTTCTGAAACTTGAGGGGGCGGACAACGAACTTATCTTCACTTACCCTGAAAATTCTCAGATGGAAATGCTGTCGGTAGGCTTCAACGTGTATGAGGATGCCCGCGGCATAGTCTCCCGGCATCCTGCGATCAAAACCGACGGACTGCAGCTGATTGACGCGGACTGGCTGTCGACTCTGCTCGGCTGAAACCGGGCGCGGCCGTTTCCCGGCAGGAATTGCCCGCACTGCAGATTCCCGCAACAGCCGTTTGTACAATCGGTAAGCTACTCTATACCGCCTAGACGGCAGCTCCGACTTCCTCTTTGAGTTTACGCAGCAGGTCGAAAGCCTGCAGAGGAGTCATATTGTTGAGGTCCGCCGCTTCGAGTTTGTCTTTCAGGGAACTTAGCGTCGGGTCGTCCAGCTGGAAGAACGACAGCTGCAGGCTTCCGTCCTCCTCGACGCCCGAGACAGCCTTGTAGTTCTTCTCGTTCTGTTCGAGCCTTTTAAGGGTCCTTTCGGCGGATTCGATGACCTCGTGGGGCATTCCCGCCATTCTTGCGACGTGGATACCGAAACTGTGCGCGACGCCGCCCTGTTCGAGCTTGCGCAGAAAGATCACGTCCTTGCCGGATTCCTTGACAGCGATATGGAAGTTCTTGACCCTGCCGTACTGCTGTTCGAGATCGTTGAGTTCGTGGTAGTGCGTTGCAAAGAGGGTTTTCGCCCCTTTTCCGTGTTCGTGTATGAACTCCACCAGGGCCCTTGCTATGGACATTCCGTCGTAGGTCGAAGTTCCACGTCCGATTTCGTCGAGCAGGACCAGCGAGCGCGGCGATAGGTTGTTCATAATCATCGCCGTTTCTAGCATTTCCACCATGAACGTCGATTCTCCGCGGGAGATGTTGTCCGTCGCGCCGACGCGGGTGAATATCTTGTCGAACAGTCCTATATGAGCTTTTTTCGCTGGAACGAACGAGCCGATCTGCGCCATCAGCACTATCAGCGCGGTTTGCCTGAGCAGGGCGGACTTACCTGCCATGTTGGGACCGGTCAGGATGATGATCTGCTGTTTGGAGGAGTCGAGGTGCACGTCGTTGGCTACGTATTCCTCGCCCGGCTTCATCATAGTTTCGATAACCGGATGCCTGCCCGCTTCGATGTCGAGGCTGAGACTCTTGTCCATTTCCGGGCGGCAGTAGTTCCTTTCGACTGCAAGCCGGGCGAAGCCGGACAGGACGTCAATGCGCGAAATGATGCCGCAGTTATGCTGTATGGCCTTGATCCGTTTCTGGATTTCCGAAACAAGGCCGCCGAAAATTCTGGTCTCTATTTCGAAAATCGTGGACTCCGCGTTCAGAATCTTGTCTTCGTATTCTTTCAGTTCCTCGGTTATGTACCTTTCCGCATTGACGAGGGTCTGCTTTCTGACCCACTCCGGCGGAACCTTGTCCTTCTGCATATTGCGGACCTCGAAGTAGTAGCCGAAGACGTTGTTGTAGCCTATCTTGAGTGAAGCTATCCCCGTGCGCTCCGCCTCTCTTTCCTGCATCTGGCGCAGGATTTCCTTGCCGCCGCCGGAGATTTCCCGCAATTCGTCGAGCTGCCTGTCCACTCCTGCCGCGATTACGTTTCCCTTGCCTATAGCTGCCGCCGGAGACTGGTCGAGGGTGCTGTCTATGAGCTTCATCAGAGCGTCGCAGTCCTTCATTTCGGAGGCAGGTTTCTGAAGAGCCTGAACCCCGCTTTCCTTGCACAGTGCTCCGATAGGGGCCATCTGGGCGAGGCCTTTTGCGAGCTGGCGCACCTCCCTGGGAAGTATCTTTCCCGTCGCGGCGCGCGAGAGGATTCTTTCGAGGTCTCCGACATCAGAGATATAGCCCTGAATGAGCCTCAACGGCTCTTCATTGTCTGCGAAGAACTGCACCGTATCGTAACGGGCGTTCAGTTCCTTGATGTCCAGCAGGGGCAGCGCCAGCCATTGCCGCAGCAGCCTCGCGCCCATAGGTGAGGAGCAGCGGTCGATCACGTCCACAAGCGAAACGCCCTCTTTGCCGGCGTTGGAAGCGAAGATCTCAAGGTTGCGGAAGGTGAAGCGGTCCATCCACATGAATCTGCCCTCGTCGATGCGCGAGAGCGAGCAGATGTTCCGCAGCCCGCTGTGGTGCGTCTGTTCAAGGTAGGCGACGAGCGCACCGGCGGAGCAGACCGCAAGCGGGAAATTCTCGACCGCGAAGCCCTTGAGCGACTGCACTCCGAGCTGGCGGCAGAGCTTCTCGACAGCTGCGTCATATACAAACGCCCATTCTTCCAGCGGCGTCACGTAATAGTCGCCGAAGCGCTCCTTGACGGTCTTGACGTACTCCCGCTGGACTACAAGTTCCTTGGGAGTCAGCGATCCGAGCAGGGTGCCGATATAGTCGACCGAGCCTTGCGCGACCTGGAAAGTGCCGGTCGAGACGTCCAGGAACGCCGCTCCGCACTCGTCGCCGTCGAAGGAAAGTCCGGTCAGGAAGTTATGCTCTTTCTGTTCCAGCATTCCCTCTCCGAACGCAACTCCCGGGGTCAGTATTTCAGTGATTCCGCGTTTTACGAGCTTGTTTTTGGCGAGTCCGGGAGCTTCCAGCTGGTCGCAGATCGCAACCTTGTAGCCGGAACGGATGAGTTTCTGGAGATACGGCTCTATCGCGTGGTGCGGGAAACCTGCCATTTCGGTAGAACCCTTGTTTCCGTTGGAACGGCGGGTCAACACCAGTCCCAAGACCTTGCTGGCAAGGACTGCATCGTCTGCGTATGTCTCGTAGAAATCACCGACGCGGTATAGCAGCACAGCCTCCGGGTGCTGCGCCTT
>Ga0129311_1002691_pt1 | contig 10330 bp, 7 predicted proteins | sample Go1ome_FD_94435 | JGI IMG/M metagenome (GOLD analysis project Ga0129311, IMG submission 94435) | Western lowland gorrila individual fecal microbial communities from Wisconsin, USA - Go1022B metagenome | ecosystem: Host-associated > Mammals > Digestive system > Large intestine > Fecal | place... | reverse complement strand
TTGCATATGCCTTATAACCACCCTCCGGTGCTTTTTCAGCCGGATATTTGTAGGTATACATATACTCAAACTTTGTATCTTCAACGTACTCAACCTCGACCTGATTACAGTACACATATATCTCAAGTGACATAACAAGAAGAAGAATACTTACAAACATTCCAAAAATCACAGTAAATGCTGTTCTTCTCTCTCTTATTATCTGTCTTATCTTAAACAGCTTCATGAACTTCATGTTCTTAAGCTTTATATCCTTACCCTTGCCTGCCTTCTGCTCATTTTTAAGAAGTGTAAGTACAGGCTTTGAGAGTCTCTTTCTGATTACTAAGCTTGTGACAACGAGACATACTATAGGAGGAACTATTATTCCATATACAAAGAGATATGGCATAACAGCAACGTCCAAATCCGGAAGTGAATAATAATTATAGCAATCCTGCATCTGGTATCTTACACCTGCATCTGTGTACGCAATAAGCGTTCCTATTGTACCTGACACAAATGCAATTATTGTAGGAAGAAATACATAGTGTCTCATCAAATCTCTTCTCTTAACACCAAGTGCATACAAAGCTCCTATTACCTGACTCTCCTGATCTATTGAGTGAACAACAAAAACAGATAAAACATATGCAATAAGTATAAGAATGATTACTCCTGCTATCATTCCAACACTTCTGTTTAATTCCTGATCGTCTGCTGCTGCCTGTATTCTTACATTGTCCTCAGCAGTTAAAAATGTGAGCAGATTACCGGCATCAGAATTAAAGATTTCGTCAAGCATATCATCTGTCTCATCCTTAAACTCTGATAAACCATCATAAACCTTAACAGAACCGTCATATGCATCCTTTGTTCCATCAAGATATGAATCAAGTGCAGGATTGCCAAGATTTCCTAACATATCATTGTACGATGTAAGCTCTGAAAGTCCATTTTTAAGCTCCTCTGCGCCATCCACAAGCTCATCTATTCCATCTCTTATCTCATCCTCTCTGCCAAGTGTTCTGTCCCAGTATTCCTGAAAATACTCATCGTCAACATCACTGGCAGAAAATGAAAGCTCCTTTAAGCAATCCTTAAGCTCATCATTAGTCATCTTATCATTTAACTGATATGCGTAATAATATTCCTCTGATTTTACACTCTTACCTTCATCACGAAGCATATCGTAGGTATTTTCTGTCACAAATACAATACCAAAATTCTTACTGTCACAGCCTGTATCTGCAATAGCTTTTAATGGGCTGTCATAATCTGGAACAGTACCTATTCCTGAAATCTTATATGTATGTCCGCCAAGGGTTATACTGTCACCTACATTTATATCATTTTTCTCTGCATACTTTCTCTCAAGCACGAGCTCATCATCATTTGCGGCTGGCTCGCCTTTACATATTGCCACCTTATCTATATCCTGACGATTTTTGTATACTCTGATTGTCTTTCCATCATCTACTGAATAATCTAAAAAGAACATTTTCTCAAGTGTTATACCTTCATCTATAAGGTTATCCCACTCAGAATCAGTCATAGGCAAAAACAACGAAAACTGTCCATCCTCAACACTCTGAGCCTTGTCAGCATCCTTGGTTCCATTGATGATTGTCTCAGCCGCAGCTATAATACTTACAACCAGATACATACTAAGTATTATAAGAAATGAAAGTGCAAGATATCTGGCAATATTCTGCTTAAAATCACGAAAAATTCTCTTCTTCAATACCTTCTGCATCTTATAAATCCTCCAATTCCTCTGCTTTTACCTTAACCTCATTACAGTAATTCTTCTTTATCTGTCCATCCTTTAAGATAATTACCTGGTCAACCATATCCTTTATTGCATTATTATGAGTTACAATAAGCATTGTAGTTCCATACTGAGCGTTAATCTTTTCAAGCAAAACAAGAATATCTCTTGATGTCTTAGAATCAAGTGCTCCTGTAGGCTCATCACACAAAAGAAGCTTAGGGTTCTTAATCAAAGCTCTTGCTATCGCACATCTCTGCTGCTGACCTCCTGAAAGCTGTGATGGAAATTTGTTCTGGTGCTCTGTAAGTCCTAATATATCAATCAGCTCATCTATATCAAGCGGATGCTCTGTAAGGTACTCACATACCTGTATATTTTCCCTGATTGTAAGATTCGGTACCAGATTATAAAACTGAAAAATAAAACCAAGGTAATCTCTGCGGTAATCAGACAATGCCTCAGCCTTCAAGCCTGCCATTTCCTTTCCGTCAACCTTAATAGAGCCGGAATCAACTATATCAAGACCGCCAATACAGTTAAGTAATGTTGATTTACCTGAACCACTTGTTCCCTGTATAACGCACATCTTACCCTTTTCAACGCCAACAGAAACACCCTTCAAAACCTGAATATAACTTCCGCCCTCACCATAACTTTTCTTTACATCTGATACCTCTACATACATCCTTTAATCCTCCTTAGATAATACATTTTATATTTAAAATCTTTATATTCACATAACACCGTTATGTAGTGTCTATAAATTTTGCTATGTCGACACTACTGTCAAACATAGCAATTTATTTAATCCTTGCTAAACAGAGCCATCCAGCCACCAACAAGGTATTTTAATACATGATTTAAATGCTTTAAGGCTTCCATCTCATCACGCTCATGCAGCAGCAAATGCGTAAATGCATTAATCTGTATATGTGAAACCCAGTGCAGCGTGTATTCATCCGGAACATCAACACCAAGCTTATCTGCCTGTGCCTTGGCAAGAATTTTATATCCCTGCTCTAAGATATCAACAAACTCATCTATACAATTCTCAAATCTCGAACCCTGACTTTTAGTAAGGATAAGTATAAACATTTCATAATCTGAATATATGACATGTAATATCTGTTTACTTGCAAGCAAATCATCCTGCATGTTGTCCTCATCAGCTCCAGGTAACTGCTGAAGCTCCATAAGCTCCTGTTTCATATGCTGCTGAAGTAGTTTCCTAAGCTTAATAAGTACTGGCTCTACGATAGATGCAAACAAATCCTCTTTATCTTTAAAGAAGAAGTACAACGCTCCGGTAGTAACCCCTGCCTCCTTGCATATAGACCTGAGTGAGGCCCCCTGATATCCCTTCTCCAGAAATTCTCTCCTTGCACTTGCAATAAGCTTCTCTCTGGTTTCTTTATCATCCTTCATAATATATACCCCAAATACATATTTTAATTACTGATGCAACATAACGCTGTTATGTTATCATAAGATTGTTAAAATGTCAAATCCAACATAATACTGGGGCAGGTGGCATAAGAAAAACCGTTTAAGCACGCCAGCACTTAGCGAGCGTTCCGCGAGCTTAGTACTGCTGCGTGATTAATCGAACGAGAGTGTGTTTTTCAAATGCCACCTGCCCCAGTATTATGTTGTAATCTGCATATTTAATTTTCTGTTATAATTCCTTCTAACTTCTTCTTATTTTTGATAAATTCTTTCTTGGCATTGAAGGAATTTCTTGCAATCGACATATAGTTTAATTTATCATCGTTGTAATCATCAAGTGATACGCCCTTTGCCTTAAGTATATCCTTTATTATATATACCCCGAACCATGGGTTGCTTGCCAACAATGGACCTACTGTATTTGTGAACATGAGGTTCTTGTATCTTGCACCCTCGGCATTGCCCTTACAGTTATTGCCGTAACCATATATAAGAGTTCCAAGTGGTGTCGCAGCCTTGCCAAGCGTAAAGTCCATTCTCTGTATCTGACATCCGATTATTTCCATTCCATCTTCGGTTTTCCAATATATATCATCTCCGTATACTTCCTTAGTAAGCATAGGCATCTTGGTTCTGTTTAAGGCTCTTGCCTGCATATCTATTATCCTAAGTCCGTCATTTGCAGAGCCGTCATCTAAGTAGTATCTCTTTCCAAATATACATCCGGTTGAGCCTGTTACTAATATGTGTCCGTCATTTTCTATATAATCCTTAAGTCTCTGCTCATAGTTTCTTATATCGTCCGTGACATAACGGATATCTCTTAACTGACCTGCTCCCATTATTATCAAATCAACATTCGATAAATCAGGCAGCTCATCAGCAGTATTTACCTTTATCAGGTTTGCCTCCATATCCATTGACTCAACTATCTTAACTATGGACATTGCATTTCCCCTATCTCCGTGGAGATTAAGTATATCAGGGTATAACCATACTATATTTATCTTCATAATCTATTCTCCTCGTCTATCACTCATTACTTTCCGAACTTCTTTACACTGTTTAAGCAGTCATAATAAGAGTGCATCCATGTAAGAAGATATACGTTGTTACAGTCATATTTCATAAGCTCCTTCAACAGCTCATCATAATTTCTGGTTGGCATTATAGTTATATTGTCAGGTGATACACCTTCTAATACAAGTCTTATTGCCTCATCATAACAAACTGTTTCCGACATACATATATATCTTACAACACTGTCATTTACTATCTTGCCAAAATCACAGTCATATGAATAATAAACACCCGTATAATTAGGAATAAAGTCTACTACCTCACACAAATCTAATACAATTATCTTCTCTTTCTTATCTGATGATGTAACATTTATAGCACTCTGGAGTGTAACAGGAGTTTCCTGCTTGATTCTCAGATAATTAATAGTCTTGCCTCCGGCAGTCATCTTCTCAACTCGTCCACTCTGTATCTTGAATTCCTTAATGGACTTCTGTATACTGTCATGACTTATTCCCTCATGTCTTGCAAATGCAATCATTGAAGCATAACAATATAAGAAATCTGTGCTTATATATTTTACTTTGAAACTCTCATCACCGACATTGATTGTGTTTTTCTCTTTGTCAGCAGCTACAACTGTTGCCTCATCAGGACTCTTTAACTCACAGGCTGTACATTTGAACTTACCTATGTTAAGGAGGTTCTCGTACTCGTATTTTATCGCACGGCTACATACAGGACATGAGCTTGCAACTGTAAATTTATTGTCATTTATAGCTTCAGCAGCTTCACCTGCAACTCCATAATAGCTCGCTCCTCCGGTCGGCTCATCACCCTCCCGAAGTCCAAACGATGCACAGTTTGGCTCATCTCTATTAAGGATAAGATGCACATCAGGTGTTATGGCGTTTTTAATCTTATTCATTATAACGCCCGGCTCACCATTTCTCTGTGACTGGTCCTTAAGAACATTTGTCACAAGTATTATATCAGGCTTAATCTGTTTGCTCACAAGAGGGATATATCTCTCGTCAACCTCAAGCACAACATAATCTACATCAACATATCCATTTAACTTAGAGCTTCTTATTAAGGCTGTGGCAACTCCACGTCCCATGTTAGCTCCAACAGCATTGGTACATATAGTCTTTCCATCGCTCTTTATAAGCTGTGCAAGCATACCCGTTGTCGTTGTCTTTCCACTTGTACCTGTAACCATAACAATCTTGGTGTCCGGTTTAAATGTAAAGCAGCTTACAAAATCCTTCTTTATCATGCACGCAAATCCACCCGGCCATGTAGTCCCAGATATTCCAGGTAATATCTTAATAATACCATACACACACTTTCCTACCAGCAAGGCTAATCTAAACAGTAACTTTCCCATCTTGTTCCTCCTTGTTTTGTGGCTATTATGCACCACCATAACTCATATGCTATCATACTATATCATTCTGTAAAGTCAACTTTTATTTTAATATAACTATTTTATTGCTTATATCACGCTGTTTCCATATGTTTTTTCTTATAGGTCCTCATCCACGAAACAGTCTCATTATATTCATGCTTAGTAATACTGTGATTTGAGAAACCGGCTCTCTCCAAAATGTCAATAATATGCTCTGCATCCTCGCTTTCTCCGGCTACCCATATAATCTGGTCATGGTAGTTAATAAGACCTCTGTACTCCTTGTATCTTTTTCTTAGTCTGTTGCAATACCACGAATATCTCATAATCAGTCGGTCATTTATATCTGCCCTTATAAATCTGATTCCAATCATGGCAAGAATACCAAGCCTTATAGCAACGAATACTGCAATTATTGCCAACACAACCTTAAGTATTCCGTAGCATATTTTCTTAATCATTTCATCAGAAAGTGTAAATCCTCCATTACTATTATCAGAGGCATTTCCATTATTATCTCCTCTATCTCCCACTACATTCTCGAATACCTCCCAGAAGTCTACTACCTCCTCCTCGTCACCTGAAGGTGTCACATCAACGACCTGCCATCCCATTCCCTGTGTATATATCTCCACCCAGGCATGTGCATCTGCATCCGTAACATTTACTTCAACAAGAGCAGTCTCGCCAAGCTCAGAATATCCGTCATAGTAATCACTGTAGCTTTCTCCCTCTACCAACTCACCGTCTGTCATCTGATAATAGTCTATCGCGTATCCCTCTACATATCTTGCCGGAATACCCATATATCTGAAAATAAGTGTTGCCGCAGATGCATAATGTGCACAATATCCCTTTCGATTATCCTCCAAGAAATAATTCACAAAATCCTCATTCTTAGGTGTCTTTCCGGGACGTATTGTATACGGGATGTTCTCCTGAAAATATGCTCCAACAGCATCTACAACCTCATCAGCACTGTTTCCACTCAGATTAAGCTCATCCACAAAATCGGCAATAACCTCCCTGTTCTCATCCGGAACATATAAATCATCCTGCGTAAATGAGCCATTTTCACCATATGCACTCTCATTAACCCGAGCTTCATTGCCATATAATCTAGGATAGTATTCTATCTCAACATTACCCCTGTTATCCAGTGCACTTGTTTCTGTATAATATGGCAGATAATTTCTGGATGGATCAGCACCAACATTTCTCACTTTCATAATACCTCTGGCGCTTCCTGTAAGGTTATTGGCATAAGCCTCCTTAAGTGCATCTGCCTCAGGTGTAAGTGTGTTATCATACCATTTCAGATTATCAATGCTTGTCCATGAATTCTGATATGGGTTGTAGTTCTCACCTATAAATGAGCGAAGATATATATTCTTGTAGCTATAAGGTGTTACCTGAACAACTAAATCAGTCTCATAATCAAGTCTTACCGTTGACACATCTCCAAGTCGTCCACTGTCAAGACCTCCAACATCATTTGACATATGGAAAAATCCACTCCAGCCATCCATAAGCAGCGTGCTTACGCCTGCCATAGTAAGCTCCTTGTATTTATTACCTGTATATCCTGAATTAAAGCTTCCCTTTGGTCGAAATGATGATACTGCAATTATAACAACCACTGCATAGACAAGAGCCATCACTCCCGCCTGAACCATGGCTTTTACATCATATACATATGATACGCTTTTTTTCTTGTTTTCAAACACTGCATCACTGCGTTTTACAGAAACCTGCGGACTGTAATGTCGTCCGGATTTAAGCACATAGGTCATAGCTATTCCTGCTATAAGCATAATGGTGTAAAGCATATCAGGCTCTTCTGTCATGTAAAGAGGAATAACATTGAAGAACATTACTATAAATATTGCAGTCAAATACTGCATCCGACGTGATATGTATACATTCAGAAGAATATCTAAAACAATTCCTATAAACATAGCCGCACAGGTTATTGTGACATATCTGTTGTCAATCTGCTCATTGTAGAGCTTCCTGATATCTATATCAAAGTATTCTGCTGCATCATCCACCGTTATATTAACAATCGCATAAAATCCACTGTTTATATATACCCTGAACAGATAAACCAACGCCCCAAATGTGACAAGTAAAAACAGATATCCAAGATTTTCCACCAAAATCCTATAGTAAAGCAACGCACAACAAATAGCCATGATACCTATTACGATATGGCACATGGCGACATTATATTTTATACCGAATGAGGATAAATAAAATCCTATACTTCCCATGGAAAGCAGGTACACGATAACGCCCTTCAACAGTAAGGTGAGAAGTCTGTTTTCTGTACTTCCATAAAACGAATTACCTATCCTTATACCATCACATATTATATTGTCATCTATTGTCTGTTTATTTTTCTTAGCCACTATACATTCTCCCTGATATGAATAACCGCCTGTCCATTCTCTGAGGTTACATGTATATAAGCTTTCATCTCAGGATGAACGCTTGACATATGCGATGCCGCCTCGTCAGCACCCTCATAGGTTTTCTCATAAAACAACTTTGCAAATGCATCATTTAACTCGTCCGGATAATCTATTCTTATATCCTCATACTCATATCTGTTAATAGAAAAATACATAAGCCTTACAGTAGTCTTATCCGATATCATCTGATAAATCATTGTATATGTTACGGCTAAAATCTGTGTAAGCACCTCTTTGTCAACATTACAAAGCTCTGGCAACACAACAAGCTGCTTGTCGGACATGCTTACTCTGTCTTTAACCATAAGTATGTCTCTCTTTGCAGACAGCTTCCAGTGTATACTCATCAGCTTATCGCCAGGTATATATTCTCGTATCTCCTGTACGTCCGAGAAGTCATTTCCACGTTTTGTGCTCTCCTCACTCTCTAACATACCCTGTTCAAAATTAACCACATCATAGCTCACATCACTAATTCTAAGCGGCATTATTATTGCCTCCGCAAATGTCTTTGCTTTAAGCTTGAGATAGAACATTCCGAGTATATCCTTTATATCTATTCTCTTTACTTCAAGCTTGATAACTCCCGGATAGTGAGCAATAATTGGAAGCTTTATCGTATATCCACCTCTTGCATGCACAGGAACTGATATAATCTGCTCCCCGACAGTTCCAAAAAAATCATTGCTGACAGTTATATGAACCTTTGCATCAAGCGACATTAAAAATGAAGGATTGTGTACATCTATTATAAAATATGTCTCGTCATCCTGATTACCATATAAATCTGATGCACGATTTATCTCAACAGATACAAAATGTCTCAATATGAAATTGCCTATAATGGATAACACCGGTGCAGCCGCAAGCATAATAAGTACTATGAAAAAAAAGTGACTGTGTAAAAACCAAAACATCAATACACTATATGCCACTACCACCAGATATCCAATTATACTGAGTATATTAATCATAGTCTCTCCATATTTCTATATGCGCGGTGCTGTAACCTGACCAAGTACATTATACATAGCATGAACCATATCAAGTCCCTGTGCTTTTCCTCTTGCTGACAACTTAACTCTGTGTCCCAATGTATCTTTTACAACACTCTGAACATCAAGTGCTGTTACATAATCTCTTCCGTCCACAACAGCCATCGCCTTAGCCATACGAAGAAGGGCTATTGTACCTCTAGGACTTGCTCCCATGGAAAAGATATCTAATTTTCTCGTAGACTCAACTATATTTACAATGTATTCATATATTTCATCTTTGACATAAAGGTCATTTGACATTCTTCTTAATTCTACAAGCTCGTCTATATTCATGATTCCCTGAACATTATTAAGAGGCTTTGCAGCATTTCCCTTAAGTATCTGTACCGCATCTGCATGACTTGGATAACCCATTGACAGGCATACCATGAATCTGTCAAGCTGAGATTCCGGCAGCATCTGTGTTCCAGATGAGCCATATGGATTCTCAGTCGCGATAACTATGAATGGCTCTGGCAGCTTTCTTGTCACTCCATCAACCGTGGCTGTGCCCTCCTCCATAACCTCAAGCAGCGCTGACTGTGTCTTAGGTGACGTTCTGTTTATCTCGTCTGCCAGAAAGAGGTTACAAAATACAGAACCAGCTTTATATTCAAACTCCTTAGTGGCTGAATTGTACATCGAAAATCCCAATATATCAGAAGGAAGCACATCAGGTGTAAACTGTACACGCTTATAATCAAGTGACATGCTCTTCGCAAATGTCATTGCAAGTGTAGTCTTACCAACTCCCGGTATATCCTCCATAAGGATATGACCTCCCGCTATCATGGCTGCAAGCACTTTCTTAACAACGTCCTCTTTTCCCTTTATAACCTTATTAACTTCCTGTTGTATAGCTGTAAGTTTACCCTGCATACATTTAAACCTCCATTTAGCTTTATATGTAATATCATATCAAAAAAAGCGTGGAAAGTCCACGCCTTATGTGTGTCATGTGTATTTATTTTGAAGGGTGTAAAACCTCGTTCACATACTCAACTGAGACAGGAACCAATTCTGATATTTCCTCAGGTGTTTTTCCACAGTCATGATATGCCTGTATTTTTCCAATTATATTTCCTTTCTCTAACCCCTTCTGCAAGCCCTCTTCCCTTCCAATATCTATCATAGTTCTCTCGTGTAGTTCCTCATCGTATTCATATATACTCATAGCGACAACCTCCGC
>Ga0129311_1002690_pt1 | contig 10332 bp, 10 predicted proteins | sample Go1ome_FD_94435 | JGI IMG/M metagenome (GOLD analysis project Ga0129311, IMG submission 94435) | Western lowland gorrila individual fecal microbial communities from Wisconsin, USA - Go1022B metagenome | ecosystem: Host-associated > Mammals > Digestive system > Large intestine > Fecal | place... | reverse complement strand
GCCGCAGAGAAAACAAAAATAGAGATTTAGCAGAAATGGAAGTGACCGCGCAGGCAGGAAACATTGCCGGACGTGTCGGTGCTGCGGTCTGCGTTGTTCTCACTCTTATCTTTCGTATCTTCACAAAAATGTACTTTCTAAGTCCGTGGGTTGTTTATTTCAGCATCCTTACCACCCACTCTCTTGTAAAGTATGCCAGGCTAAAGAGAAAAACCAACTTAATCCTCGCTATTCTCTATTTGGCGATGTGCCTCACGTTTTTTGCCTTTTTTATCCTGCGGCTTGTGGAGGTCAAGGAATGAATGACGAGCTGAAATTGAAAAACAACCTCAAGGAAGCACGCGCAGAGAAAAAGCTATCCCAAACACAACTGGCGGAAATGATTGGTGTATCGAGAAACACAATCAGTTCCATTGAAACGGGGCAATTCAATCCGACCGCAAAGCTGGCATTGATCCTTTGCATTGCTCTGGACAAGAAATTTGAAGAACTGTTTTACTTTTAAGGAGGAAGCAAATGGATAATATCGCTCTGTTGATCTTAGGCGTGTTCATCTCTTTCCTTGGAATCGTGAACATAATGGGAAATATTAGCACAATACATTCCTACAACCGAAGAAGGGTCAAGGAAGAAGATGTACCGAAGTACGGAAGAGCCGTCGGTACAGGTACACTTATCATCGGTGTATCTTTGATAGTGGCATTTGTCACAGCTTTCTGGAGTGAAAAGGCAATGTCTTTCATTGTTATTCCGGCGCTCGTCATCGGCTTGGGCTTTATCTTGTATGCACAGTTCAAGTACAACAAGGGAATCTTTTAAGAGTAATCTTGCAAAGTAATTCAACAAACTTGAATCTGACTGGCAGGCACAGTCTGTGCTTGCCCGCCTTGTTTGCCAAACAGCGAAACGGGCGGCGGCAGTCAATGGCGCGAAGCGTTCATCTTGACCATTGACAGACGCAACCCGTTGCGCTATATTCTTCCCGTCAGCTATCGAGAGGTTTGTAATCCGTCACAGCGTTCAGGTAGGCTTCGGGATCGCCGTTCAGAACCAGATCGGCATACGCAAGCGGATCATTGTAAATCAGATAATCCATCTCTGATCGCTGGAAGCGATTGTCGGCAACTTCGTTTTCAACGGCGGTGCAGTCAATGGAAATCTGGCCTCCATCATCAAAAACCAATTCCACGCAGGCTGTGTCTATGTTGAATTGACAGGATATAAGTTTGCTCATGGTCATACCTCCAAGATGTTTTTTGAGGTGAATCAGGCAGTCAATTTCCGGGTGATTATTGGCGGGAATCATATCAAAACCTGTCGCAAATCATTCAAAACAAGTCGTTGCGAACTGTTAGTACGTATAAAATAGCTGGCTACAAAACGGCTACAAAATTCGTAAGGAACCTATGTACAGCCCGAAATACGTGGATTATTTGGACAAAATGCGTATCGAGAGTGCATTTTATAACCCTAAATCAAAGCCCAAGACTTGAGTGGGAATAATTTCAGAGGTTGAAAAAGGCCTGTAACCACTGGATTTTTGAGTCCTGATACCGATAGCGGCAACGATTTGGCAACAGAATTTCTTTATTCACTAAAAGAGCTACCTGATTTCAAATGAAGTCAGGTAGCTCTTTTTTATCACTTTTTCTTTTGAGCGTAATGCAATATAACGTCAACATCATCATCGAGGCTGCTGAAAATAACCCTTTTTTTACACTCAAGGACACATTCAAGTGGAATCCCAATGGCAGTATAAACTATTGTCAACACGACAAATCTCAGTATATGACTTGCTGCAAACAGTTCATTATACGTTGGTTCGACATACTTTTCAGAATTGTAATGCGTGAAATAGTTCCGCATATTTGAAAGTCCCTTTGCATAATCAGATATATTTGACTTATCCAATCCGATAGCACCATTGTATTCTTTCAGAATATCTTGATACCTATGTATGAGCTTTATTTCTTTATGTTTGCTTTTGTTATCCGGATCATTTTTTGCAATTTCCTTCGCTTGGTTATTTCTAAATGCATTGGAATAGACTTCAATGGCTTGCGACAAGTTCAAAAATCCATTTATTCTTGTAGCACGATTACAAATAATTTCATAAAACAAGCTTGGAATAGGATTTGCGGTTTCGTAGAGACCAAGCCAGGCATCCCATACTTTCTGAAACTGATCTCCAAAGGCAGCAGTCCCAATAAGAAATGGTTCATTGACTGCCGCAATATCCTCTCTATGGTTCAACCACAAGCCGTACACATTTTCATCACCATCAACTTTAAAGGTAATATCGCCCAGTGAAATATACCCATTTCCAAAGAAAGAGAATAAATTTCTTGCAGCAGAAATTCTGGTTACAGCTTCCATAACTGGTAAAGGATTCTCAAAAAAATAATCCACCCTGGAAATGATATTATATTTATAAGATTTTATCGTCCGCTGCATTCCAAAAGTTTGATATATCCGTATTTTTCCATACTTATCTTTTGCATCTATCCGTTGCGGAAAAGTATAGTTCAACACGCTTGGATTATCTGTTGAGAAGCCCACATTGGGTTTCAAAGGAGATACCCCAGAGAACATATAATTCAAATCCGGAGTAGAAATACTTATGCTTTTCGCCATAGGCGTTGAGGAAATGCACCCGCCAACGATTATTTCATTGGGAACAACATAAATCGAAGTATCCTTACTCCCGAAGGTGCAAGATGCCGATTTTACATAGCAGCCCACAAGGGTGACCTTGCCTCCTGCCACCTCTCCTAATACAACAATCTCAGAGTCATTTCCTATCTTTCGATATTCCGCCAATGGAAACCTTGCATTCAGAATAATGTCTCCGTTTTCTTTTTGCAGAATGCCAGGAAAGACTATTTCTCTACCGTCAACCACGCATTTGAAGTCGGATATCTTATTAAGCAGGTCATCTATTGAAGGCATACATTCACCACCTTTTCCGTTTTTAGCACTTCGTAATAGCTTTTGTTGTCTCAATCTTTCTGTCCGCATAAAGAACCACATCTTTGATGACCAGCTTCTGCACAGCGGAAATCAGTGTTGCCATTGTGTCATAGTCCGGTTTTCCGTCTTTTGTCGGAAGCTGCATCTTGAAATGTGCGCTCTGTGAACTTCTTAGTTTTTTACCATAAGAGTATTTCCCTCGCAAAGCCCTTTCCATTGCGGCGGCAAAAAACAGCATACAAGTCTTGGAGTATTCTATTTCTGTGTTCCAATATACCCCTGTATCATCACCTGCACCGAAGTCATAATTACGAAAGAAACTATTTCCAAAAATATCAATCGTAATTGAATTTTTCGGGAATTGAGCTACAGGATTTGAAATATACCCCACCACTCCTGTATTTGTTGTTCCAGACATCACAAATGGAATATTTCCGGGAAGCTGATCATCTTTTTTCAACCGCCGCCCTTGTTTTATGTTGTTAAATATTTTTATAAATTCAAATTCCGAAAAAGGTATTTGCTGTTTCTTGTAGCGTTCAATAATTGTCATTTCATCATTGGATAATTCGTAATTATCCAGTCCGCTTACTGTTAAGTATACAGACAACTCCGCTACACGCTCTGTTTCCAGTTCTGCTACACGTACTGCTTCCAGCTCTGCTATAAAGGATTCCATAAAATCAAAGTCAATTTTGTTGTTTTTGGCAGGAAGCCTTAAAAGGCACTCTTTGGCAATTCCCCAATGTCTTTTATATCCAAGATTAGGAATCTGTTTTTTCCATACGGAGAAAATAAACAACAGTACGTTAGTGTTCTCAATATGTGGTCGGAGTACTTTTACATTGTCAAGAACTGAAAAACTCTTGCGTACAATACTCATCGTTCTAGTATGGTCACCAAAAACGACATATACAGGATTATTTGAATCACAAATAATTTCCGGTTCAGAATAATAGCCAATTATCCCACTATTCTCACTATCACTTGAATAGGCTGGATATATTCCTTCTTCTTCAACATCTTCACTCTTTATTTTTCTCCTAACAGTTATAGGCTTAAACAATTGAGTAATCTTAAATTCGCCCCACTTAACATTCCCCAGCTTTTCGTTAAGTGAGGCATTCATTTTCCCAGGCGGTCATCCTCCGTGGATTGATTTTTCAGCAAATTTGATACTTCCCACGCCAGATAATCGCTGACGGTTTTCTTGAAATCATCCAGTGTCGGCTTTGTGTCGATTGGAGCCGTCTGATTCCAGTCTGCGCCGTTGTTGGGTTCAATTTTGCCTTCGTAGTATTCCTTTTCGGTAAAGATGTTCAGCTTTGATTTTCCGAAACGCACCAAATCCACAAGTTCGGCATAACGCTCTTTTGCGTGGTCGGTATCCCGCAAGTTACAGCTTGCCTTTTTGCGATTTGTTCGGGTATATCCATCCACAGAGAAGTCAATGAATTTTACGGTGTCGTCTTTCTGGTGTGCTTCACCGACACGGAAAACATATACATTGGTCTGGACGCTTGACTTGCCGATGAACAGATCAATCGGCATTTTGATACTGGCAAGCAGCGTGCTGTGCTGCAAAATTCTCTTGTTATATTCCGTTGCTTTGCCGCTGCCTGCGGAATTCTGGATGATGATTGCGGCATAGCCTTTGCCCATCATCGAGAGAGCTTTTTCAACGAAAACCATTCCATTGCCCGCCGCTGAATACGGTGGATTCAGGACAAACGCATCTGCCGGGAATTTTTTATCCGTTTTGCCAAAGCCGTAGTTGCCATTAAACTCTTTCAAGGAGTCCTTATTTAGAATGTTAGAGCTGCCGTCACCCATCAGGATCATGTTGAGGATGGCAAGCATATAAACTTCCGAAAGGATTTCAAGACCGAGAAGCTGATTTGCCTTGATCTCCGCAGATTTCAGGGCAAGGGCATCTGGGGATTTTATCTTTTCTTTGGCATCTATCAGCATTTCGTTCATAGCGGCGACAAGAAGTCCCGCTGAGCCGGTCGCAAAGTCCCACACATAGGAATCCTTGTCTACCCTTGCAAGACGTGCCAAAAGGGTAGCCACATAGGAAGGTGTCAGGACAACATCGTTCAGCTTGTCCTGTGAAAAGCCAAGCCAGCTATACATTTCATTGAATAGTTTCCCGGTAAAATCAGTACTTAAACCAATTTTGTAGTAAATACCGAGATCGTCAATGATTTTTGTAAAGACTCGTTTGAGCTGGCTTTCTCCGTTTTCAACCTTGTTGATATTATCGGTTGTCAGTGTGTTCTGTAAGGTACGAGCAATCAGTTCACGCTTCTCCTGCGGCAGATGCTTTTCGCTCAAGAACGCTTTGATTTTCCGAAGGATGATATCGCCGTCACGGTTGCCTTCTTCGGTTGAGGACTTCAGTTCTGATTTCTCAAGAGCGGCAACCTTCCCAGGAACGCCAAGTGTTGCGATAATAGATGCAGCAACAAGGTATACACGGTCGCGTTCACTTAACCCTTTTTCGTTGTTATAAATGTCATTGTTCAGTTTAACAAGACTGGCATTGATTTCCTGCTCACGGTGTTCCCTGAGCTTTTCAATTTCTTCCTGTGAAAGTTGAAGCTGTTTCACTTTCTCGATGAAGGCATCAAAATTGCTCTTTTCAAGAAAGAAAAGTCAGTGAAATCATCGACCTTTTGACCGACACCGAAATTGCTTTTGGAAACATAGTAAACGCCAATCTCATATTCCAGTTTCCCGGCATCATTTTTGTAGCCAGTCATACCAACGGCAATAATATCGGTATAGCTTGTATAATGCAGAAGCGCATTCGCATAGTGTACCGCACCATTTACGGCATATGAATTGATATTCTTGAAATCAGGCTGGTTCTTTGCAGTTTTATTTGCGACCTTTCCATCTGTATCAAGCATAACAAGCTTGTCTTTGTAGCCCTTATACTCAATCAGTATCGGATAATTAACAAGGTTTTTATCCTGTAAAAGCAATTTTGCGTCAGGACGATTCCCTCCAACGCCACCATTTTTTGAATAGTAGTCATTAAGCGCCTGATCTATTTCTGTGTTTAACGATTCTTGTTCCAGTTTATAATCGAGCTTGTATGATTTCATCCAACCGTTTGCAAGATCAGCAATATTGGGTTCAACAGATTGAATTCTAGCCATTCAGCAGCACCTCCATAACACTCATCATTTTTTTATAAACACCCATTTCCTTGGCGTATTTGGAAAGGTTGGCAAGATTTTTCTTCTCATCCGCCGCATAAGCATTGACAGCTTTGTTGAATATCTCGTTATCCAGCTTCGTGCGGTACTTGAAGCAGTCGCAGACGGTGCGTTCACGGTCATAGACCGGGAGCGTTACGCCGTTGAAAACGCCAGCTGTTTCTCCCAAGTGGTACATTGGATTCTGTACGTAATACGCCTTTACCGGCACTTCTGCCCGGATTGTCTTTACTGTTCTGGAATAAGAGCGTGGAACGGCGATTGACCATTCTCTGGGTGCAAAATCGCTATAGCCGTAGTAGAATAGAGCCGATTCCACGCAGACGATCCCGTGTGTCATCAGTTTCGAAAGAATTAGTTCCTCTTTGGGGTCGTCAGAGGCGGCCAGCTTGTAATATCCTTTTTTCACACGCCGGAGATACCCCTGCTTACAAAGCGCATATACATCCTGGTCTTTGAGTCCGGCAGAAATAAAATCTGATTTCTTTGCAATTTCTCCGATGGTATCAAAGACTTTGTTGGCCATATCGTACTTGCTCATCCCGTCACCAACTTTCTGCACGCAATATTTGAAATATGCGTGTTTATATTATAATGCCCGGGTCCTCAAAAATCAATATGTTTTGCACGCTTTTTGAAGATATTGCGTGTAAATTTCGAAAAGCGGTATTGCAATTCAAAGAGCACTGTGCAATAATATCTATACAGATTGGTCCTGCACCAACCTATCTTCGTGACAACACGATGACAACAGGAATTATGACACAACGTAATTCTTGGATAATCTAAACAATCCTGATAATCGGAGCTAAACTACACATACAAAATCGTTTAGGTCACGGTTTCAGGGAGTGAGTGGGAATAACGGATTAAAATGCCAAAAGCCCATATTTTGCGGGCTTTCGGCATTTGCCTTATCAAACAGCTCTGTTTGTGGGGAGAGTAATGAGTTGGAGGTGTGGTAATGGAGAATCTCGAGGTAAAATATTATGATACAGTTGAGGATGCCCTATTAAAGTTTGCAGTAATTATTTCACGGAGTAATGGCAAGTGGGTTTTCTGCAAGCACAAGGAAAGAGATACGTATGAAGCGCCGGGAGGGCATAGAGAAGCTGGAGAGGACATTCTTAAAACGGCTAAAAGAGAATTGCAGGAAGAAACAGGGGCGGTAAAATTTGAGATAACGCCAATCTGTGTTTACTCAGTAAAAGGCAAAAACAGAGTGAATGATACCGGCGAGGAGACTTTTGGGCTGCTTTGTTTTGCAGAGATAACTGAATTTGCGAAAGAATTGCATAGTGAAATGGAGAAGGTTGTGCTCATGGATACACTGCCCGAGAGCTGGACATATCCGTTGATACAGCCGAAATTGATAGAAAAGTATTTGGAAAAGAAGACAAGCATTGGCATAGCGTGAGAATACGCCCCCAAGAAATGCTAACTTCTGCATCTGCGCATTGCCCTGGGCAACATAATGCCAATGCCGTAAGGTCACACAAGAACAAAGAGCCATCTGATTTCTGCAAGAAGGAGTCAGGTAGCTCTTTTGTTTTGCCTTATTTGATGTCAATCCAAATGCCGATATCCCGCATTTGGGAGTCTGGGACGGCTTTGTAGAACCGCTGGGCTTCGTCGTTACTGGCGGTTAACGCAATAAGCGTGTCCACATTTCGCTCCTTCAGGGCATTGCGCAATGCAGAAAGGAGCTTTTGTGCCGCCCCTTTGTGGCGGCAGCTCTTTAGCACACAAATCCAGTCCAAATAGGCTTTTATTGAACCGTCAAAATGGGACGGGAGCAGGGCGGCATCGATTCGGCCTATCACATGGTCATTCTGATAGGCCAAAAAGGAAAGCGAATTGGAAAAACCGGCATCTTCAAAGCTGGCAGTAACCCTTTTGATATACGCCTCGTTGATTTCCCAGCCCCAAAAGTCCTCTTCCCCCCGAAGTGCCTGTTCAAATGCCAGTACGTCCGGAATTCTCTGCTTGGTATACGGCTTGATTACAATTTCATTCTGCGCTAACTCTGCCTGCATACCCTCACACCATTTGTACCATTTTTCTCGATAATCATCCTCTGAGACAATTCTCGGGAGCAAATCCTCCGGCGACTTGATTTCCTGCTCCCGGCAGGCTGCTACGCAGGCACGGTACATATCCAGCGGCAGCTCGTCCTCATCCCAAACCAGCGGCACAGCATCCAGGCCTGCCCGCAATGCGGCTACCGCTCTGGTATGTCCGTCGGTTATAACCGGTCTGTTATCCAGCAGCTTAATGGGAATCGGTTCAAAGTTGGACAAATCCGAAGCATCCAGCCATTTTTCTACCGCCCTTAGTTTTTCCTCCGAAATGTAAAGCTGTGAGGGTTGCAAGTCCTTCAGCCTGAGTTCGCTGATTTCCATGATAATGCTCCTTCCTGTATCACGCTTGTGGGTATCCGTTTCATGCCGAGACTGAGTTTGACGAATTATAAAACCTTCTGAGTTTCGTAGGGGCGATGAAAATCGCCCGAAACCCCACGGTTTAGCGAGTACTCCGTTGAATGGTGCAAGCCAATCCCGGCTCCCTCTCTGAGGGAGCTGCTGAGCGCAGCGAAGCTGAGGGAGTGTAGTACGATGCTCGTATGCGCTCAAAAATTTCGGAGTTTATATGAGCTGTTGAGTAAACCCTTGGCCCGGAGCAACCATCGGACGACACTCCCTCAGTCACGCCCTTGCGGGCGTGCCAGCTCCCTCAGAGAGGGAGCCGGGAAGGGGTGCGTACCATTCATCGGGGTACTCGCTAATGTCCGGGGTTTCGGGCGATTTTCATCGCCCCTACGAAACTCAGAGATGGGTACATTTCACCATTCAACGGGGGACACTCCCTCAGTCTCGCATTCGCTCGACAGCTCCCTCAGGGAGGGAGCTGGGAATGGCTGGTGCCATTCAACCGGGTGCTCACTGAAATCCGGGGGTGCGGGCGATTTTCATCGCCCCTACGAAAACTCATGAGATTTTAACATTTTATCCTGTCACTGTATTCATTTCCAATTCCAGCGGCACATATTTTTCCAGAATTGCTTCGTACTGCTGCTGAGAAACCGGCTGCAAGGAGCTGTCCTGGGCATCCACGCCATAGAACCAGGGATTTCCCGGGTTTGCGTCCCTGTCATAGCGCAGGTAGTCCACAAGGACGGCGCTTCCGTTTTGCATTTTGTAGACGCTGGTGGCGCTGTTGCCATCCAGGTAGGTTTGGGTGTGGAGGATATAGTTTCCCCGACAGATGCTTACTTGTTTGCCGCATTCCAGAATTTTGACCTTCCCGTTTTTTACGGTCAAAACCCCCTTCCAGGCACCTTGGGTCAGGAACAACTCCTCCTGTCCGTCCCCATCCAGGTCAATGAAGCGGTAACGCCACCGCTCCGGCGCAAACAGACCGGCGAACAGGGTGTTGAAGCTGGTATAAACCTTGTCTTCTCCGCCGATGCCGCTGGGGGAGTTGTCCGCCAGGGGAAACTGGGAAATGGGGGTCAGGGTCAGGGGAATGCGGGGATGGGAGCGGACGATTTCGTTAAATTTCTCCTCCGTAATGGGGACTTTTATATGGGGGCTGGTCATGTCCGGAATCATACTCCAGGGACTGTCCGTGGATTGCCCCTCACTGGGATAATAAACGATGCCGTTTATCCAGGTGTATGTCCCATTTTCCGGCTTGGCAAAGTAGTACGAGACAATGCCGTTCACGCTGGACGTGACGTAGGCCAGCACGTTGTCCTGGCAGAGGTACACATAGGAGCTATAGCCCATCTGCTCGCCCATATTCATCAAGAAGCTGTCCGACTCGCTGACCACGCCCTCAAAGGCGAAAACCGGCGGCATCAAATATTGTGTGCCGCCATCCCGGGCGGAATAGACCGTAATGATATACCCATTCTCGCCCACAATCAGCTCCTCGGTGCCGTTGCCGTCCAAATCCGTGACGCAGAAGCCCAGCTGGGAGGGGTGGGTGCTGAACTCCATCCGGGATTTGATTCTTGCATCGTATCCCAGCTCTGTGTAGGCGTGCATCCGCCGGTCGTAGTCTTCCGCATATTGTGCGTCTGTGGCCTCTCTGCGGGTCTGTGCTTCTGCCAGCGCTTCCTGACTGACCGGCT
>Ga0129311_1002689_pt1 | contig 10335 bp, 9 predicted proteins | sample Go1ome_FD_94435 | JGI IMG/M metagenome (GOLD analysis project Ga0129311, IMG submission 94435) | Western lowland gorrila individual fecal microbial communities from Wisconsin, USA - Go1022B metagenome | ecosystem: Host-associated > Mammals > Digestive system > Large intestine > Fecal | place... | reverse complement strand
CTATTCCAAACTTATTATTTATGTCTGGGCTATCTAAGTTGGCTATAATTCCTCCATATCCTACCGTATTTTCGGTTCCATATTCCCCACCAACATAAATATTTACTTCTATAGATTTTGAGGGTTCATCTGGATCATATGCCCATCCGCTTATTGTAATGCATCCTTCTCCTGCCACGTAGGAATCTACATGCCCTATAGGATCCTGATTTATAATCTCTTCTTTGTATGCTGGTTCCCCAAAGCCTATAATTACTGTAGACGATCCTACATTACTTGATGTTGGGCGTAGTGTTGAAAGATTATAAGTTACTTTAACTACTTTCTTACCGATATTTCCTTCAATTGTTGTAAGTGTATTTCCTACAACACTATATACAATACCTGTATGTTCAGGTCCATCTTCAACTTTTCCTTTGTTATCAATAGCTACAAAATCTCCCGGTTGAGGTTTATAATCATCAAACCTTCCTCCTCCCGATACTATTCCATAACCTGTTTTATTATAGGTCCATGAAATATTACTCTTATCATGCCACCTTCCCATCTTTTGAAACTTATCAATCATAATCGTAGTACTGCCTGAATTAGGCCACTCAGATGTTCCAATTCCTCCGCCATTTCTAGCACACCATCCAGCAAAATAAGCACACCAGTCTTCTCCACTTCCAGCACCATATTTTATACCATTTGTTAGCCCTACTTGGGATGCTGCTAATTCAGCAGCACCTTGTCTACCACCTGAAGCAGCAAATATAGGCGTTACTGTTATCATTATTCCTATCCATATCATAATACCCGCAACTAATACTGTATAAAAAACGCTCCTTTGTTTTACTTTCATAGACTAACCCCCTATTTCGTATACATAAATGCTATAAGAACTATTCTTCCTATAATTCTATATTTATGGTTCCTATTTGTCAAACAAAAATGGAATTATAATTCCTATATAGATAAAAAAGGAGGAAGAAAAGTGCTATTATTTGATTTTCATCAGATTGGAAATAAATTACATGATATCAGAAAAAAGGCCGGACTCACACAAAGTGAAGTAGCTGATGCTGCCGGTTTATCAGACAGAACTTATGCAGATATAGAGCGTGGTTCTGTTAATATGCGAATTGAAACAATTCTACGTATCTGTAAGGCACTTCATATCACTCCCGATGACGTTCTTACAGAAGAAAATGTTTCTCTGACGGAAAAACAGGAAGAATTGATAGAACAGCTTAATACATGTTCTTCACATGAAAAACAAACTGCTTTAAACATATTGAGTGCTTATTTAAAATCTTTAAAATAAAAAGTTCTATAAATAGTAAAACCGCCCGAGAAAAATCCCAGGCGGTTTTCATTTTATTCTGTTTTCAGATAAGCAGCAATCTGGTCATCGGAAAGATTATATTTTATCTTTATTCTTTCTGCGATCTGCTCATTGGTAACACCAAATACTCTTAATTCATCAATAACATCTTTTATTGCTCTCTTATCTGCATATTCCTCTATTGCCTTGCACACGATTGCCACCTCCTTTGGATCATGCTTCATTGCCTGTACACGTCTGGATGTTTTGGGGAATTCAGGATTATTCATATCCGGATTTAGAAATTCCTTCATAAGACGTGCTATTTTATTATCCTCTTTCCCGGTTGTCGTCACATAAATTTCATGCAATCCATCCTGCAACGACTCCCCTGTTTCCTTACAGATCATCTCTGCATGGCTGATCGTTCGCCCATTCTGCAATACATCAAAATTAGAAACATAGATAATATATACTTCCTGCACATGCTCAAATCTGTCTCCGGGTTCTGAACAATTTACTGTGATCGCGGATGCATTGTAACGGACTCGTTTTACGTGATTATCATTATCCGCTTTCTGGATCTCAATATTATAAACAACATCTTCTTCCCCTTCTGCGTACGCATCCACCCTTATCGAACGTTTCCCAATAATATGGATGCTTTTCTGCCCTGTGACCGTGTCTTTACGGATCTTCAGATCAGCCTTTTCCATAAATATCTGTAATAGTTCTTCACAGGTATCCGGATCTTCCATCATCACTTCAAAAAAGCCATCATCAATCGGTCTGAGCTTTTCCACGATCAACAACTGCTCAGCATTTGTCTTTCTTTGTTTCTTTTCCTTCATCTTATGCCATGACTCAATAGATTTTATCCAATCGGTAAAATCTCAGACATTACATAAACCGTTCATTTCATAACAATCCCCCGACAGGACTTATCCTGCCTTATGCACTCATTATAAAAGATGCCATACTATATGACAATATACAAATTTGTCTTATAGTTTTACAATAATAATTTATCGTAAATCGATAATTTATTATTGACATTCATATGATCTTGTATTATGATCTGGATAAATCAAGGAAAGAAAGATGAGGAATTACCATGAATCTGAAATTGACTAAAATTACAAAATTTTTATTGGATTTTATGTATTTTGCGGGCATGCTTGTATGCCTGACACTGCCATTTACATTCAAATGGTACGGATCCTACAATGATCTGTTTGTTATCTACTACTGGCCGCTTGTCGTGATCTTTTTCCTGTCCGGCGTTCTGGCAATTTTACTGATCGGGGAATTACGGAAAATGTTCGATACGGTACTTGCGGACAACTGTTTTGTCAGGGAAAATGTGAAAAGCCTGCATAAAATGGGTACATACAGCTTTCTGATCGCACTTCTGACGGCTTTCCGCCTGTTTCTTTACTTAACACCCGCTGTTTTGATCATTATTCTCGTATTTGTGATCGCAGGATTGTTCAGTAAAGTGCTCGCCGGTGTATTTGACCGCGCTGTCAGCTACAAAGAAGAAAATGATCTGACGATCTGATCAACCAATTCGGAAGCATTTTATCATTTAGAAAAGAAAGACGAGGAAATATACGATGGCAATCATTATCAATCTGGATGTCATGATGGCGAAACGAAAAAAAGGCCTGACTGAATTATCCAAAGAAGTAGATATTACAATGGCAAACCTGTCCGTTTTAAAGAATAATAAGGCAAAGGCAATCCGCCTGCAGACTCTTGATGCGATCTGCAAGGCTCTCGATTGCCAGCCAGGCGATATTTTAGCGTATGAGCCGGATGAAAACAGTACCAAAAATAAGTAAGAAAGAAGGGAAGTAAAATGAATATTACAAATCAGAATCAGCAGGATCCGGAAAATTATACTGCGGATCAAAATAAACAGGGCACAAATAATACTGAGATATCTCCCAATATGAGTCCTGTAACTTACAAAAAAGAAGAACCACCGCTCGTAAGAGCTGTGGTGGACAATTTCTCTGCCTTCGGCGTTGGCAGTATTTTATACGGTTTGTTTTTCTGTTTTTGTATTTACCAGAATTTTATGGCAGTTACCTCTGTCTTACTTTGCGCCGCCACGATCGGTTATGTACTGTTCTGTTTTAAAATGCTCTCTGTCAAAACAGACAATAAGAAATGGTTTTTTATCATTTCCATCTGCCTTTTAGGACTTTCCAATATGCTGACAGACAGTGTTGTTCTTGCCTTTTTAAATTATGTGGGTATTATACTCTTATTCTTCTGCTTTTTGCTGCGCCATTTTTACGATACAAAGGAATGGGATTTTTCCAAATTCTGCAGCGCACTTTCCCGGACAATTATCTGCTCCGTCGGTCGATTCAATTATCCGTTTAAGAGCCTGCAGCAGTATTTAAAAGAACACCCGAAAAGAAAAAACACCAGGATTTATTATGTTTTTTTAGGCATTTTGATCGCAATCCCTTTGCTTTTGGTTGTCTGCTCCTTACTGTTAAGTGCGGATGTCGTATTCCGTTCCTTTTCAGACCGCCTGTTTTCCGGCCTTTTTGAAAACATTGACTTTGGTACGATTTTTGCAGTTGTATTTACCATCTGTTTTGGTATGTTTTCTTCTTACTGTATTCTGATCGAGCTCGCTTTTCAGGATATAAACCCTGTCATGGAAAATAAAAAGACAATGGAACCGATCATTGCCATTACTTTTTCCTCTATTTTAACGGTGATCTATCTGTGCTTCAGCATCATTCAGATTGCCTATTTGTTTATCGGTAACATGAAGTTACCTGACGGTTACACCTATGCAGCATATGCCAGACAAGGCTTTTTCCAGCTCCTGTTTGTCTGCCTGATCAATCTCGTGCTCGTCCTGTTCTGCCAGAAGCATTATCGGGAAAATAAGGTGCTTAAAACGATCCTGACCATTATCTGTGGATGCACTTATATTATGATCGCCTCCAGTACAATGCGGATGCTTTTGTACATTGCATCTTACCAATTGACCTTTTTACGGATTTTTGTACTGGTGTCGCTTCTTGCACTTGCCATCTGCCTGACCGGTGTTGTCATATCCATCTACAAAAGCAGTTTCCCACTGTTCTTTTTCATGACAGTAACTGTTACCGTCTGCTACCTGCTGTTCTCTTTGGCAAGACCGGATGCTATCACCGCGGCGTATAACTGTCAGCGGGAAAATGTGGATGCTTATTATTTAAGTGATCTCAGTCTGGACGCAGTTCCCGCTATGGAACGAGCCGGTGTGTTTGATGCAGACGGTCCATTAAATGGAGAAGCATATAACCAAATCCTGGAAAACTTCAGGGAGGCTTCCCATAAAAAATCAGAAAATATGAGCCCCCGGAAATTTAATTTATCCGTTTACAGAGCTGACCGGATATTGAATAAATAATACTATTTATTGCTTTTCCTCTGTGAAAAAAGTAGCCGGAATATCAGCCTTACAAAAGGACCACAATAAAACATTTGGTACAAAATTGCCATTGGGAAATTCATTCCCCATGTCTGCACCCACGTACCAAATGTTTTTGTTTCTTTAAATAATAATGTGGCAAACAGGCTCATAACCGGACACATAATGCAACAAATACAAATAGAAATGGCATAAGTGATAAACTGCGGTCTGTCATCCGGTCTCATTACTGTAAATACAAGCATTTTTGCGAGCTTTCCTACTACAAAAAACTCCAGTACAAACGCAATCGGAACCATGATCGGCATTTCATGAAAAGCTGCCAGAAAGGTAGTACCGGAAACGCCTCCGGTATTTAAAGCTACATTGTATACGATCATTCCGTACACCATGATAGTTGCCATAATAGCAGTAAAAACAACATCCTGAAACTTATTTTTGGGCATAAAAAATCCTCCTTCTGATAGTGAATAAACATGAATCTGTGTTGTTCGTTATCATCCGGGAGGATTGTGCGTTTCCAATTTATACCTATATTCAATTAATTTTAATGCTTTGCTAGAATAACATACTTTTTTGAAAAATGTAAGTGGCAATTTTTTTAATTTAAACTATTTTTAAACTTCCATCAGACTCGTTAATTAAATCAGAAAACGCAGTGGTGCATTCGGACTGTATGTAGACTGATGCTCATACAGATTCAGATAATCACTGATAAGAAAGAAAGTATCATGGCAATCACACAACATCATAAAGATATTGTCCGCCGGAAGCAGAAAACTTCCCCCAAAAAATATGCTTTGCAACAGCTATACCATTGTTGCAAAGCATTGACAATAAAATTTCTCTCAGTATATTGTATGAAATACCATCATTAATAATTAATTCCTGTAACGCCCAGCTTTCCATCCTGTACGCTAAAGGTCAGGCTTGCACTTGCATCATTGCTGTATAAATTAAATCCAGCCATACTCGGACTTAAAACATCCTCGCTCTCATCTGCATTTGCAACAGCGTTAAGCAGATCATCTGTAAATAATTCAGAAGCATCAAGCTTCATAAAATCTTCCTTTGTATCCACAGTCTGTCCTTCATCTTTAAAACTAATATAGACCGGATAATTTACAAGATCAGCCAGAGCCTCCTGATCCTTTGCAGCTACAGCGCTTTTAATCTTTTCTGCAAAATCGACTGCTGCTTCATGACTTACCGCAAAATTGTCTTCATAATTTCCGTCTCCCGGATCTGCAGCTTCCTGCTGCGAATCTGTTGCTTCATTTGCAGTCTCGCCGGAATTGGAATCCATTTCTTCTGTATCTGTTTCACCAGATGAAGCCTCATCTGTTGTTTCTGTGCTTGTACTAATCTCAGTCTGTGAATCTGCATTTTTTGTATTTGATCCACATCCTGCGATCATCATAGTTGTCAGTGCTAAAAGTATTGCAATTTGTTTTGCTTTCATTTGTTTTCATCCTTTCTTTCTCTTTCGATACCGTCATTTATACATAATAAATGTGTCTTTTTTATGTCTTTTTACCCGTAAAAAACTTAAGAATTATGAAAGTTTCTCATGCTCTCTTTTCTTTTTCTCCCGGAAGGTCTGCATCATCTCTCTGGTAAGACTAAGTCCCTCCGGATCATCCGGAACATCTTTATAATCTATCCATTCTGCAAGGGAAAGCTCCGTTTCATCCAGTTCTATCTTATGCTCCTCCGCAAGCTCACAAAAATAACCAAGCAGAAGATCACTGTCATATCCCCATGGCTGGCTTTTGTAATAACGGATATTTTTGACATGAAGTCCTACCTCTTCCATGACTTCCCGCTCTACCGTCTGCTCCGCTGTCTCTCCGATCTCCGTGAAACCTGCGATCAGCGCATATTTTTTATATTCCCTGCCCGCATATTTTGTCATCAGGATCTTATCTCCGTTTGTCACACCTACAATAACCGCCGGTGCAATCTTTGGGAAAACCATGTTGCCACAGGATGGACATTTCATCATCCGGAGGTGTTCATCATGCACAAGTTTTTGGGCACATCTGCCACAAAACTGATTGTCACGATACCATACGTATAAATGCCATCCTGTCGTTGCTGCAAGCACATACTCCTTTGGATAAAGTCGCCTGGTTTCAAACATTCTGTGATACGTGAAATCCTCAAACACCTGATCCTGCAGATTCATCAAAAAGAAATCTTCCCGATCTATAGAAAATAAGTAAGTATATACCGGAAGCTCTGACTTTTCATCTTCCTGCATGAAATGTGCTTCTACCTGCTTAAATGTGAGAAATTCCATTTCTCCGTCTTTTTCCTTATAAAGTATCTTTCCATCGGAAAAACTCAAGATCCGGCTGTTTGCCGATGGCTTCTTTGCTGCAAACTGGTTATAAAACTTCTTTGGTGCAATGTCCTGTATCATGCTATTATACCTTCCTTAATAGAAATGTGCCGTATGATCTTATTATATACTTCCTGTCAAACTCAACATATGCTTGATTTTGTTCCTCTGCTATACTTCTCGCCGTACATTTGCTTCGCAAATATACGTCTATAACCTGCTATGCAGGTTATTGCGCCTGCGGCGGCCGCTTGCGACATCTACATTGTACGCCGCAGTGCGCATCCCCGCGGAGCGTTTTTGTGCAATAGGAACGAAGTTTCCTATTGCACAAAAAACAACTGCCCGGCGAACCGGGCAGTCATCAAATAGGGAATGAAAATATATCATTGCAGATCCTGAAAGGATCTGAAAATGATCAAAGGTATAAAAATCCTGTCGCTACAGCGACAATAATCAGGATGCTGCCACCGATGGCGTAAGCACCGGTTTTCTGGCTGTATCCAAAGCGATATCCACCGACCAGACCAAGTAATACAGCTATGATACAGACAACTGTTAAAATACCAAGTTCATAAATTGAACGAAGCTGCATCATACCAAGTGCAATACCGGTCAGAAGCGTATAAAACCCAACCTGCAGACAAAGGCTTATGAAAATACGGATCAGATATTTTCCATCATGTCTGCTTTCCACGATACCTTCATTTTTCCATGCATTCTTCAGCATTTTTATGGCAAATGCCACAAATATAACCATGCTGATCAATGGATTTAAGGCTTCTCCTTTATCTGCCAGATAAGAACCTCTGAGCCAGATCGTCAGTGCATATCCAACCAGCAGTACGATGAGCTGGTAAATACCGCAGACCAAAAGTCCTAACGCTAACTTTGCTTTATCGATACGGGAGAGCAAAGCTCCCTGGCAGACTGCCTTAGCATATAAATCAAAACCCAATCCTAAAGCAATTCCGATTACCAATAATAAACCGGTATCCATGCTTTGCACCTCCCCATTTCATTACTCTGCTTTTACGCCTTCTGTTTTGATAATGAACTTCACGCTGCTGCTCTTACCATCAGCAACTCCACTGAAGTTATTATAATCTTTTCCTGCATCCATTACCGCATTTACTCTGTCAAGTAATGAACTGATGTCACCATCAAATGCATCTGTCAGCTTCCGGATACCTTCTTCGTTAAACTCGATCATACCCTCATTTAACTTATTTGCACCTTCATCCAGTGTATCTACGCCATCTGCAAGCTGTTTACCTGCATCTACGATCTTCGCAGATCCACTTGTTAATGTTTCAGAGCTGTTTGTCAGCTTTGTAGCACCTTCATCCAGTTTTGCCGCACCTTCGTTTAATTTGATGACACCTGCTGCCAGTGTAGCACTCTTGGAATCCAGAGTCACAAGACCTGTCTTTAACTGTTTCAGACCTTTTGCAAGCGCCTTTGTACCACCATAAAGACCTGTTACCTTTTCTCCCTTGGCATTTGTGTAACCGTTAATACCTTTGTTTAAAGCATCTGCGCCATCTGACAGTGCACTTGCACCTGCGGAAAGCTGCGTTGTACCGCTTGCTAATGTTGTGATACCTGACTGTAACTGTTTTGAACCATCATATAAACTGTTGATACCCTGATTCAGCGCTGAAGAACCATCTGCTAACTGCTTAACACTGGCTTTTAAGGTATCGATCTGAGGAGCAAAACCGCTGATCTGCTGACTTGCAAGATCTACTGCCTTGGAAGCACCGGCTTTTCCTGCAATACCTGCTGCTGTTGATGCAATACCGGGTGTTACACTGCCAACTGCATTTGTAATCTGTTTACCTACTTCTGTGCTGATTGTAGTATCACTTGCAAGGCTTGTTGCAACACTTGTACTAAGACTTCCTCCAATACTCTGTCCGACTGCGGCTATAACATCTGCTGTATTACCGCTGACTGTCATCTTTCCTGCCTGAATCTGCTGCACCATAGCCTGCTGTACAGCTGTACCAAGAGACTGCTGGATTGCTGCAGTTACCGCACTTGCTACTGCTGTTTTAATAGCACCCTGGTCAACTGCATTTCCTGCTGTTCCTGCTGCTTTTGCAATTGCCTGCTGTGCTTCCGGTGTTGACATAGCTGCTGTAACTGCAGCTGTAATTGCCTGTTCCTGTGCTGCTGCCTGTTCCGGTGTTGCAGTTGTAGAACCCGGAAGTGAAATATTCTGTACTGCCTGATTTAACTGGGAAAGTCCGCCTGCGATCTGGCTTGCTGCACTTGCTGCGCCCGGATTTGCCGCTGTACCGTCTCCAGCATAGCCTGCAACGATCTGATCTGCACCTGCTTTTAACTGCTGTGCACCCTGATCTGCTGTTGCCATGCTCTTATCTAATGTCTTGGCACCCTTTGCCAGTGATTTAGCACCACTTGCTGCGCCTGCTGATTTATCTGTTCCTGCATAACCTGCAACTAACTGATCCGCACCGTCTTTCGCGGAAACAGCACCGTCTTTTAACTGTTTTACACCCTTTGTCAGCTGCGGAACACCTGCTGCTAACTGATTTGTACCGGATTTCAGTTCTCCGATACCGGATGCAAGCTGTGCTGTACCTGCTGTATACTGTCCGATACCATTGTCTAATGTTCTCAGTCCGTCGTTAAATTCGCCGACTTTTTCTTTTAAAGTTCCTGTACCGTCTGAGAGCTGCTTTGTACCATCTAATAACTGGTCTGTTGCATCTGTCAGCTGATCCATGCTGTCTGTCAGTTCGCTTGTATCAATATCATCGCTGTTGAATGACAGGTCATCTAAGATATCACTCAGAACCATGGACATTGTCATATCCAGTGAGAAATCTGTTGCATCTGCTGTGATCTCTACATATTCCGGAACACTTACCTTATCTGTATCAAAATCCTTGGAATTGATCTGTAAGCTGTCCTTCAGTCCGGGCATTGCAATACCGGCGATAATGGAATTATTACCTTCGGAGATCAGTTTACCATTGGTAACTTCAATATTTTTGAAGTTGTCGTTTGATAATACCAGACCGCTCAGTACAACGAACGGAACATGAATAGTTTCTTTTTTACCGTTGACTTCAACTTCCTGTGTTTCATTATTTGTATAGTCGAAACGGATCTTTACTTTACCGCTCTTACCGGCAATTTCTTCCGGTGTAACTTCCTTATCATCTAAGTAATAAGTAAGCTTGATGCTGACCGGAGACTGCTTTGTAG
>Ga0129311_1002688_pt1 | contig 10338 bp, 8 predicted proteins | sample Go1ome_FD_94435 | JGI IMG/M metagenome (GOLD analysis project Ga0129311, IMG submission 94435) | Western lowland gorrila individual fecal microbial communities from Wisconsin, USA - Go1022B metagenome | ecosystem: Host-associated > Mammals > Digestive system > Large intestine > Fecal | place... | reverse complement strand
GTAGCCGTTTTCCTTGCAGAAGGTGGCTTCCATGTCAGCCACGTTGGCAGCCCGGTAGCCGGACTCGGTGGGGTCGTTGTTGATGATGCCGACACGAATCAGTTCATCGGACTCGGCAGATGCGAAGCAGGCAATGGAAAGAACCATGCACAGCGCCAGGGCGATTGCAAGCAGCTTTTTCATAATGGGTACCTCTTTCATAAAAATTTTGTTTTGTCCGCTTTGTGCGGGCTTCTGCCTATATAAGAGCACAAAAAATCCGGCCCGTCAACGGATTGGAGGGGCCGAAATGCAAAACTGTGATACTGAATAAATACAAATTTTTCCAAAACGAACAAAAAAGAATACAAATTTTTGGATATCCCATGACTTGACATCTTTTTGTTGAATATTTTATGATAGAAGGGAAGAAAATTTCCGATTTGTATCCGGCCACCCCCATTTTTCGGCAAAGCAAATTGCCCGGAGGCCGGGAGAAAAGGGTTGAAATTTTTATACGGCCCGAAAAAATCAGGTAAAATTTCATAGCTATCTTATGGAATCTGCCTGATTTTTATAACGGAAACGGGCCAAAAAGATAAATAATATACAAAGGAGGCGCACCCATGCATCCCAAATATCAGCGCATTGCCCAGGAGCTGGAGCTGAATATCCGCAGCGGCCAGTTCCGGGACAGGCTGCCCACCGAGGCCCAGCTCTGCGCCCGGTATGGGTGCAGCCGCCAGACCATCCGCTCGGCCCTGGCCCTGCTGGAGCACCAGGGGATGATTCTCCGCCGCCAGGGCAGCGGCGCCTATGTCAGCCCCGCCGCCGGGGACAGCCGCCGGATTGTCCTCCTCCTGCCGGACCGGGAGGAATACACCGCCCCGGCCCAGCTGCAGGAGGCCCGGGAGGCAGCCCGGCAGGCCGGATTCACCCTGACCTGCCTGGAAACCGGGGACGACCCGGCCCGGGAGGCGGAGCACCTGTCCCGGCTTCTCCGCCGCCCGCCGGGGGGCATTGTGCTCCAGCCCATCACCGACGTGCTGGGCACCGGCAACGGCCCACTGCTGGCCCAAATCCGGGAGGCCCGGATTCCCCTGGTCTACCTGAACGGCCGCTACGATACCCACAGCCCGGCCGTCGTCACCGAGGATGCCCCGGGGGCGGGGCTTCTGGCCGCCCACCTGGCCGCTGCCGGGCACCGGAGCATTGCCGCCATCCTGAAATGGGACGAGTCCCGGGGCCTGGCACGCTACCGGGGGCTGCTGGAGGGGGCCAAGGGAGCGGGCATCGCCTTCCGGCCGGAAAATTGCCTGTGGTATTCCCAGGCAGAGCGGGCCCGGCTGCTGGCAGGGGACGATGCTATGCTCCACCGGTTCTGCCGGGAAATCCGGGGGAACTGCACCGCTGCGGTGTGCTTCAACGACGAGATTGCCTACCGCCTCCGGCGGGTGCTGCAAGCCCGGGGGGAGTCCCTCCGCCTGGTGAGCTTCGACAATAGCTACTTAGCCCGGGAGGCCTCCCTTACCAGCCTGGGCACCGACTGCGCCCCGGCGGCTGCCGCCGTGGCCTACCTCACCGCCCGGCTGACCATTCTCCCCCGGCTGAACTGGACACTGACCCGCCGCCGCAGCGGCTGAGGCCGGGGAAGGAAGGTTGGAAAATTCCCGCTGCAAATATTCCAACAAAACCCGGGAGACCACGGAATTGGTGGTTTTGGAAAAGGCAAGACCGATTCTGCGGCTGCTGCCGGCCTCCGGGGGCCGGGAGACGATTCCCGCCCGGCCGGTGCTCTCCAGCACCAGCTCCTGGGAGATGGTGACTCCCAGACCCCGGCGGACAAAGGCCATAATCAGCGGATCGTCCCGGAAGCTGTAGGCAATCCGGGGCCGGGCGGGGCATTTCTTCAGCAGATGCTGAATGTCGTTGTCACACCCCGGCGTTTCGATAATCAGGGGATACCGGAACAGCTCCGTCAGGGAAATTTGGGCTTTCTCCGCCAGTGGGTGGTTTTCCGGAAGAACTGCACACAGCGGGTCGTCCCACAGGGGATAAAAGCGCAGCGGCTCCGCCACAATGGAGGACAGAAAGCCGCAGTCCACCTGGCCGTGGAGAATCCAAGCCCGGATTTCGTCGTAGTTTCCGTCCAGGATCTCTACTATCAGAGAGAAAATGGAGTTCTTCCCACTCCAGTGGGGGAGGTTTTCAGATTTATGGCAGCAAACTTGAGCCTATTTTTGGCTCCTGGAACGCTTGCGGATTGTATTTGTATGCATTGCCGTAGGGATAAGGCACTTCCACAAAGCCGCTGACTGTGCCGCTCTCCGCCAGGAGTTAGGTTGACATTCAGCCCTCTGCCTTTTCGTCGGCAGAGGGCTGTTTTCCGTTGTCTGCAATTATTGCGTATTCCTTAGCTGCTCCACGATGCTGTGTTTGGAGGTGTGGTCATACATAACATAAGGAATTAGCCATCCAAGCAGAGCAAAGATTGGAATGGCGATAATAACCGGTACGATGGTAAATTTTGCGCTGAAGAACCAGAACATATTCTCCAGAAGATCACCAATCAAAGGATTTAATACAAATGAGAGGACGAATGCGCTCAGAGCAGAGCTGAGTGCGTAGAATAGACCCTCATAAACCAACATAGCTTTCAACTGTCTGCCCGTCATACCTACTGCCTGTAAAACTGCAAATTCTCTCTTACGGGAAAGAATACCGGTCATAATGGCATTGAAGAAGTTAAGAACACCTACAAGCCCGATGATAGCGCAGAGGAGGCCGCCCAGCAACAGGAACATATTCTGAAAACCTTCAAATTCTGCACGGAGTGTTGCTTTGCTTTCATACATCAATCCGGACAAATCATCAGCAGTCAAATCAGCAAGGTAATTCTCCGCAGATGCTTCGCTGATATCATCGGGCGTATCGAACAGGTAAAACATCGGAATACTTTCCTGCCAGCTGTCATGATTGAGTTTCTCGATGGGAAGCACAAAGCTATATCCTGGTGAATAATAACGGAAGCTCATGGAGTTTGGTACTATGACATAGGCACATACTGTATAATCTACATCATGGCTTTCTGAAAGCTGAAACTGCATATATTCCGTAGGCGTATTTTCATCACAAGGATTTCCGTTGCGGCTGTCGATATAATAACCTTCATCAACATAGGTTATGGTTTGGGCAGAGCCTACAGGAGGATAATCATCAAGATTACTCACATTACCGTAATCATCTGTTCTGACTACTACAGCGATTGCATTTGTGCCATCTTGGAACAGCGGAGATATGTCACCCTCTACCACAGTCAGTTTGTCAAACAAGGAATCATCCAAGCCTTCTATCAAGGCACTTTGGCTCACCAGATTACCACGGCGGTTTTTCTGTTCCAATAAAGTTTTTGCATTTTCTTCGGAAGTATAATGCATCATATTCTGCAGCCAGTGTTCCTCGCTCATCCAGCCATATGGCACATAGCCCGTCAGCGTGTAACCACAACCAGAAAGGGACGGAGAAATATTTGCTTCGATTTGCGCAATTTGTTCCTGAGCAATAAAGCTGCCGGAGTGACTATAACGAAAATAGTCTGTAGTGCTAACCACAAAATCTGCACAAGTCTGCTTTGCCAGATATTTTTCCATATCAAAGCCCCCTGTAAAAGTGACCAGGATATTGAGAAGTACCACGGATAATGAAAGAGAGATAACCACAAGAACAGTTTTTCTTTTATTTCTCCCCAAATTGGCAAACGCCATTTGATAAACTTTTGCTCCACGGGTGGAGCGTTTTTTCTTTTTGCTTTTCATAGTTTCCGTATACTTTGTTGCTTCCACCGGAGAAACTTTGGAAGCAATCTTACCCGGACGGGAGCAGGACAGCAAAACTGTAATTAGCGCAAACAGAGCAGACGCAAAGAAAATCAACGGTGAAGTGCTGACGGTAGAAACTCCGACACCAAAAGTGGTTCGTGCCATTACTACAGGAGTCAGAGATGCACCAACGCCATATCCCAACAGTAATCCAATCGGAATGCCTACAACGCATAGAAATAGTGCCTGCTGCCGTATGATGCGGCGCAGCTGCCGGGGTGTGACACCAATGGTTTTCAGCAAGCCATAGAATCGAATATCTCCGGTAACGGAGATTTGAAATATGTTGTAAATAATCAGATAGCCTGTAAAGATGACCAATGCAAGGAATGCGATAATTGCAATCAGTGTTGTTGCATCCATACTTTCGCCAAGCTGAGAAGATGTGTAGCCCCAGTTTACACCGATGCGCACAAGCTCTCCTTCACCCGTTTCGTCCCAAACATATCCCAGGTCCAGATCCACTTGTTCCATCTGACCACGGATATTCATGCTGGATGCCATCATTACATTCAGATCAATACGGAACGGATCCAGTCCCTTGGACATAGCTTCCGCTTCTGTTTCTTTTGCGTATTCTTCGCTGATATTGATATAGTGAACGGGACTTATATCATCATATTCCCACCATCCCGCCAGAGTAAATGTATCTGTTTTCTCATAAGGCATTTCGGATAGAGCGCCAACGGTATAGGTCAGTTCAATTTTCGCTCCTACTTCCGGTTCAACACCCAATAGCTTTAAGGCATGGGCGTCCATGGTGATTTCATTTCTTCCTTGTGGTTTATGCCCTGTGGTGGGTTCTGCGAAACTCCATTCCGTACAGTTGTCATCCATAAAGCTAACTTCGGCAGGGGCTTTTGCGAAAATCCCACTGTCTATATAGCCGATGGTTATGCGTTTGCCAGTGGCTGTTACGTTTGGGTGAGCGGATATATTCTCAATCTGTTCTTCTGTCACTTCCTTAAAGGTTCCGTGGCAGTAACCACCGATTTGACGGAACGTATACACTTCATAACTGGAATTTATGGACATTACGATGGTAAACAACGAGGTGAACAACAGTGCAGTCAAGGCAATGGCAATAATTGCAATGATGTTGCGCTTGCGAGATGCCCATAAAGAACGCCAGCTTAGTTTACGGATACATTTTCTGTTATTGACATTCATCTTCGTCACCTCCCGTTAGTTCTTGGTGACGATCCGACCATCTTCAATACGGATAATGCGGTCTGCCATCTGAGCAATTTCTTCGTTGTGTGTAATCATTACGATTGTCTGAGCAAACTTCTGACTGGTAGCTTTCAAAAGGCTCAACACGTCCTGACTGGTTTTGGAATCCAGATTGCCGGTCGGTTCATCAGCCAGGATGATAGCCGGAGCTGCCGCCAATGCACGGGCGATTGCCACACGCTGCTGCTGACCACCGGAAAGCTGACTAGGCAAAGCATCCAGCTTTTTCTCCAGTCCGAGGGTCTGTACGATTTGCTCAATAAAATCCTTGTTTACTTTTCCGCCGTCCAGTTCAATGGGAAGAACGATATTTTCATACACATTCAGTACCGGAACAAGATTATATGCTTGGAACACAAAGCCGATTTTTCTACGGCGGAAAATGGTCAGAGCTTCATCCTTTAAGAAAAAAATGTCCTGACCATCAACAGAAACCACTCCGTCTGTAGGGCGATCCAGACCGCCAAGCATATGCAGCAGAGTGGACTTGCCGGAGCCGGATGTGCCGACAATCGCCACAAATTCGCCTTTCTCCACACTTAAATCCACTCCATCCAGTGCATGAACCGCATTGTTACCGGAGCCATAAATCTTTTTCAGGTTTTTTGCCCGTAAAATTTCCATAAACGAGTACCTCCATGAAAAAATCTGTATGTATGCAAAGCAATCATCCTTTGATACATACAGATTATTGCATAGGATTCTTTCCACATTCTTTCCGGCGGAAAATGAATTCTAACAGTTTTGAAAGAAATGATGTTATTTCGGCAGGAATACGGAAAACGTGCTCCCTTTTCCGGGAACGGAAGCAACCTTGATATAACCACCCTCACCGGATATGATTTGCCGAGCCAAATACAAGCCGATGCCAACACCTTCTTGTTCCCGCACTACCTTTGAACGATAAAAGCGGGCAAATATCTTTGATTGCTCACTTTCTGAGATACCTGCGCCGGTATCCGATATATCGATCCTCGCAAACATTTCATAGCTTACAGCAGAAATCGTGATTACGCCATACTCTGTATATTTGATGGCATTGTCTACAATATTAGCCAGTGCTTCCGCTGTCCATTTCATATCAAAGGCAGCAGAAATATCTGTATCATGCAGCTGCAAAGACAATCCTTTTTCAGCAGCTTTGGCAGCATATTGTTCTGCAATACCTTGAAGCAGTGGCTGTAATGCCGTGTGCTGCGGTGACAGAGAAATAATTCCATTCTCCAGTCGGGACAGCTTTACAAGCGAGTCAATCAAAAAACGCAGTTTCTCCGATTGATTGTATAGCGCATCCACATTTGCTTTTGCCGATGCAGGAAGATTTTCTTCCATCAGAAGTTCACTGTATAACAGCAGGTTTGCAATCGGCGTCTTTGTCTGATGTGAAATATCTGCAATCAGGGATTCGATTCTATCCTTTTCCTGTGCCACATTCCGTGAGGAAGTTTCTGCTGCGGAAAGGTAATGTGCAAACTTCGTTTCCAATGCAGACAGTTTACTTTCATCAAAACTGCTTTCAGAAAATGAGCCATCCATTGCAGCATCCAACATCTTTTCGATTGCTTCCATCGTTTTTCTGGCCTTCCTTCGCTCCCTTAATACAGCAGCTGCCGCCGCCAGAAAACACAGCAGTATAATCACAATGCCGGTTTTATTCATCTTTTGTCACCCAGCTATAACCGATTCCATAGACGGTTTTAATGTATTTCTGTGCGCCAATCTTATCCCTCAAACGCTTGATCGTAACAGATAAAGCATTTTCATCCACATATTCTGCGCCATCTGTCCAGATCCGGTCTACAAGGTCTCCGCGGGTCATGGTCCGGCCTTGATTTTCGACAAGCAGGCGCAGTAATTTTTGCTCTGTTTTGCTCAGTTCCACTTTGGTTTCCCCTACACAAAAGGTCATGGTTCCAAAGTCAAAGGAAAAATGATCTATCTGAATCGGTGCGATTTTATGGATGGTTATTTTCTTTCGCAGTTGGGTATTCACCCTTGCCCGCAAAACCGAAAGAGAAAAGGGCTTGGTAATGTAATCATCGGCACCTCGTTCCAGTCCACCTACAATATCCATATCTGTATCATTGGCAGTTAGCAGAATAACAGGAATATCCGGTGCCTTTTCTTTGATTTCTTTCAGAAAATCAAGCCCATTTCCATCCGGCAGATTTATGTCTAAGAGGATCAGAGACACACTCCCGCAAAGCAGTTGCTCTCTTGCTCCGCTCAGATTGTAGCAGGATATAATCTGACGGTCATCTGCTTTCAGCGCTTTACTTAACCCCTGATTCAAACCTATATCATCTTCAATAATCAGTAATTGTTCCATGTATCTCACTCCCTCGTTATCAATACCACCACGGCAGTTCCAATCACACATTATCCAAAGCCCTGGCGAACATACCCTGTTAGCAATTTATCGCCAGCTGCCTTCATTGTATCGTTGGCCCGGGTCGTGTATCCGACGGATGTCACACTTCTATGCCGTTTTATACACCTCCTGAGGGCCAATATATGCATTGGGAAGCCATCGCTGGATTCAACGCTCATTCCATCGCCCTGAAGATTGGTGATGTAATAATAGACCTTCCCTCCAGTGACCAGTATCAGAGGCGCACCGCTCACACCATCGGCGCTCTCAAAGAATTACAGATTGCCATTACCATAATTATACACCAATGCAGGGTAATCCGCAATGCTGGTTTCCACAGTACCAGGACGGCTGCACGAGTTACAAATGTGTGAACGTCTCGACAATCGAATGCACCCGTAGGGGGCGCTCTGAATCCGTTTTACTATGGAGCATAAAAAGAAAAAGCCCTGAAACCTTACGATTTCAGGACTTGGTGGAGATAAGCGGGATCGAACCGCTGACCTCTTGAATGCCATTCAAGCGCTCTCCCAGCTGAGCTATACCCCCATATGAAGTTGCGTGGTCTCGAACCAGCTTTTGTATTATAGCATAGATTCCCGGAATGTCAATAGAAAAATCATAAAAATTTTTATTTTTCATTTTCATTGACGTTTTGTTGGAAAATCCTTCTGTTTTTGCGGAAAACAGCATTTTCCAATGGGCGGCGGTTGCACCTGGGATATACTAATGCTGCACACCGCTTTGCAGAGAAGGAAAAATCCGGGGCGGTGGGGATGGAGATGGGTGTATGCGGAAGGTTTTACTGGCAACCGCACTGCTGCTCTGCGCTCTGGTGCTGGGGTGGGATGGGGTGCGGGAGCGGTATGTGTTTTTGCAGGGGCGGCTTTATCCCAGGGAGGCATCCATTCTGGTGCTGCCGGAGGGGATTTCCGGGGACGTGGCGGTGCTGGGGGAGTTTGGGCATTTGAAGTGGCTGGATTTGCGGGGCAGGGGACTGACACCCGCACAGATAGAGGCGTTGCAGCAGGCGGCGGGTCAGGCCAGGCTGCTGTGGCAGCTGGATTTTCAGGGACAGCGGCTGGACGGCAATGCCCGGGCGGTGCAGGTGCGGCATCTGGATGCAGGGGATGTGGCGGGGCTCTGCTGCCTGAAAAATCTCCGCCGGGTGGATGGCAGACTGTGCCGGGATTACCAGGCCCTGGGGCTGCTGGCCCGGCAGCGGCCGGAGTGCCATGTGGAGTACACCGTGGAGCTGGGGGGCATCTGTGTCAGCGGCGAGGAACGCTGCCTATCTCCGGGGAAATGCACGCCGGAGCAGGTGGAGGCGGCTCTGGCCCTGCTGCCCCAGGCAGAGCGCATGGATCTGCGGCCCACGGGAATTGCCCCGGCCCAGGCCCGGGCACTGGCCATGGCCCACCGGGGGATCCGTTTTTTGTGGGAGGAGAGCCTGGGGGGCATCCGCTTCCGGACGGATGTCCGGGAGCTGGATTTGTCCGGCGTACCATTGGAGGGCACCGGGGATATCGAGGCGCTGCTGCCCTATCTTCCAGGGCTGCAAAGGCTGATTCTCTGCGACTGCGGCATTGACAGCCCTGCCATGGCCAGCCTGGGGCAACGCCATCCGAAAATCCGGTTTGTGTGGCGGGTCAAGCTGGGCCCTCTGTCCGCCCGGACGGACGACACCTGGTTTGCCCCCATCACCCAGCACCAGCTTATCGGCGGCAGGGATGCCGACGAGCTGAAATACTGCACCGATATGGAGTGCATCGACCTGGGCCACTGCTGGATTCGGGACTGCGCCTGGGCCCGGAATATGAAAAATCTCCGCTATCTGGTTCTGGCGGATACCTATGTAAAGGACCTGTCCCCTCTGTCCGGGCTGAAAAAGCTGGCCTATTTGGAGCTGTTTGTCACCCCGGTGCGGGACTATTCCCCGCTGCTGGGCTGCACAGGGCTGGAAGACCTGAATCTGGGCTACACCTACGGCGACCCGGCACCTCTTTCCCGGATGACCTGGCTGAAAAATTTGTGGTGGGGCGGCATCCACCATGTTCCCTGGTACCGGGGGGAGAATCCAGCCGCCCTGCTGCAGGGCAGTCTGCCGGATACCAGGCTGATGTTCTACGCCGGTTCCTCCACCGGCCTGGGGTGGCGGGAGCTTCCCCACTACTATGAAATGCGGGACAGAATCGGCATGTATTATATGAAGGGATAGCAATGCCCGCCCCCGGGAAGAAAGGGGGCGGGCATATGTTCTGGAATTTGCGGCTACTGTCTTAAAAATGCGGCTTCCCGCTCCTGACAGGTGAAGAGGATTACCTGCTTGTCCTTGGCAATCTCCTGGAGCAGCTCCAGCGCCGCTTCCAGCCGCTCCTGGTCGAAGCGCACCAGGGCATCGTCCAGAATCAGAGGGGCATCCGGGGTCAGCTCCTGGGCCACTGCCAGACGCAGGGCCAGATACAGCTGGTCGGCGGTGCCCTCGCTGCGCCACATGGGCTCCCGCAGGGTGGTATCGCCGCTGCTGCCGGAGCGCAGGTTCAGGTCCGCATCCAGGGTCAGGCGGTTGTATTTTCCCAGGGTCAGCCGGGAAAGGAACTGCTGCCCCTGCCGGGAAATCCGGGGGGCAAACCGGCGCTGCAATTCGCCCATAGCCTGGTTCAAGGTCTGCTGGGCCAGTTCCACGGCCTGACTGTAGCGGCCCAGCTCGGCAATCCGGCTGTCCAGCTGGGCAAGCTGACCCTCCAGGGCGGCGGCATCCCCCAGGGTTTCCATGCTCCCCAGGAGCTTTCCGTCCGTCTCCCGGAGCTTCTTTTCCTGCTCTTGCAGGGTGGCCAGAAGCTGGACGGTTTCCTCGGCGGTTTCGGTGCGGGAATC
>Ga0129311_1002687_pt1 | contig 10339 bp, 7 predicted proteins | sample Go1ome_FD_94435 | JGI IMG/M metagenome (GOLD analysis project Ga0129311, IMG submission 94435) | Western lowland gorrila individual fecal microbial communities from Wisconsin, USA - Go1022B metagenome | ecosystem: Host-associated > Mammals > Digestive system > Large intestine > Fecal | place... | reverse complement strand
GCCCAGCTTCTCAAGAAGAACGACGAGGCTGTAGCGAACTTCGAGAAGTATCTCGAGCTCAAGCCCACCGCAAAGAATGCGGGTCAGATCGCTTTCACCGTTGCGGCTCTTTACCAGCAGTCCGGCAACAAGGCAAAGGCAGTCGAGTTCTATAAGAAGGCCAGCACCGATCCTACCTACGGCGCCGAGGCTGCAAAACTCGCGGCTTCTCTGCAGAAGTAATCAATGAGAACTCTGGAACTTCTCGCTCCGGCGAGGAATCTCGATATCGGCATCGCAGCTATTGATTGCGGTGCCGATGCCGTATATATAGGCGGCCCGGCTTTCGGGGCTCGCAAGGATGCGGGCAATTCCATAGAAGACATAGCGGCGCTGTGCTCGTATGCCCACAAGTTCGGAGTCCGTATCTACATGACTGTCAATACGGTCCTGGAGGATGACGAGCTGCAGGAGGTGCACTCGCAGATGCTTCTCGCGCAGGAGGCGGGGGTGGATGCCTTTATAATAAGGGACACCCGTATCTGCGGATGGAAGGACATAACGGTTCCTCTGCACGCTTCGACCCAATGCGCCATCCGCGACGCGCAGCGCGCGGGGCGCTTCGTCGAAGCGGGCTGTTCCCGCCTCGTCCTGGAGCGGGAACTCAGCCTCGAGACGGTGCGGGAACTCAGTGCCGGAGTGGATGCGGAGATAGAGTTCTTCGTCCACGGTGCACTTTGCGTATGCTACAGCGGCGACTGCCGTCTGTCCGAGTACATAGACGGCAGAAGTGCGGACAAAGGTGCCTGCATCCAGGCCTGCCGCTCCCTGTACGATCTGGTTGACGAATCGGGCAAGGTGCTGGTCCGCAACAAGGCGCTGCTTTCCCTGCGGGACCTGGACCTGCATTCCCGTCTTGCCGACCTTGCCGAAGCAGGGGTGGATTCCTTCAAAATCGAGGGCAGACTCAAGAACATTTCCTTTGTCAGGAATATTACACGCTGGTACTCAAAGGCGCTTGACGCCCTTGTCGAGGCGAATCCCTCCCTATACCGCAGGGCCTCTTTCGGGAGAGTCGTGGGCGGTTTCGAGCCTGATCCGGCCAAAACCTTCAACCGCGGATACACCGATATTTTCATTGACGGGAAACGCGGCCGCTGGGCCTGCACCGATGCCCCGAAATCCATGGGAGAGAGAATCGGGACGGTGCTTGAGGTGCGGCGTTCACGCGGGCAGATGTCCGTACGTCTGAAAGCGGACAAAAGGGATACTGCTTTCAGCAACGGCGACGGCTTCGCCTTTGTCCGAAAGGATGCCATAGTCGGATTCAGGGCGGACAGGTGCGAGGGCAATATCCTTTACTGCAAGGATGTTCCGAGCCTCAAAGAAGGCACGATCCTGTATAGGAATGTCTCTGCCGCTTTCGAGAAAGAGCTTGATTCCAGGCCCTGCAGTAGGGAGATCCCGGTTGCGCTTGATGTCCGTATCAGCGGAAAATGGTCGATAGACCTGAACGCCCGGACAGCGGACGGACGGGTATTCGAAAGCCGTTACAAGGCGGATCTCGAAACTGCCGAGAACAGGGAAAGAGCAGAGTCCATGATACGCGGGCAGTTAAGCAAAAAGAGCCTGCACTATACCTTTACCGTGGAAACACTGGAGGCCGCGGGCGCGCTGCCCCTGCTCAGCGCATCTACGCTGAACGAGATGCGCCGTCTTCTCGCTCAGGACCTTGACAGTCTGCCATGCGGACGGATTCCCCTGAAGAATACCGAGGAAAGGAAGGGCGTGGAAATCCCCAAGCAGATCCCGGAAGCGCAGCTTATGCGCTCCAAATACTGCATCAAGTACGAACTCGGACTCTGCCCCGTCCATCAGGGCGCGCGGGCGACCGGTGACCTGTTCCTCGTCAACAACGGCAGGAAACTGGCCCTAGGCTTCGACTGCAAGGTCTGCGAAATGACCGTCAGCGTGGCTCCTACTCCAGGGCGAAAGTAATCACCACGTCACCGAAACGTCCGACTACTTCGTCCTCTTCCTGGAAGAACGAGGCTGCGAGCTGACCTCTCCAGACGATATCATCTTTCTCGTTGAAAGGGATTTCAAGTTCGATTCCGTAGCTTTTCGAGTTGATTTTCACGACGGCCTGGCACTTCCAGTTGGTGCGTGTCCCTCCGTCGTCTTCCGTGACGAGGAACGCGAGCTTGTCCAGCTGGTTGGTGAATTCCGAGAATATCAGGGCATCTACCGGCAGCTCTCTGCCCACATATTTGCGCTTGACGACTATCATCATGTCGGTGACGGTGGGGGAGTACTGCTTCATTTCGGCTTCGGTCTTTGCCGCAAAACCCTTGATAGTACCGCACTTGATGAAAAATTCGCTCGCACCGCCGAACCAGGAGTCGTAATTCCGCAGCATCTTGAAACTTTTCAGCATCAGATTGCGGTATTTCTTTCCGGCATTCAGTCTGCCATCCTCCTGGAACGAGCAGTTCCGGACTCCTGTGGATAAAGTTCCCGAACCTCCTGCCGCCTTGATAGTCGCGGACAGCTCCGTATCGTCGCGCAGGAACATCTCGAAAGGCGTGTATGAGCTGTCGTCGTTGCGGTTCACCACCCATACCGGGTGCTCTCTCGCCATCGCCTCGTTCACCACCACCGACTCCACGCTCCTGCTTCCGTCATCTCCGATTTTCAGCAGGTAGCCGTAATTGCTCTCCGCGCCCATCCCCGGGTCGAAAGTAATTATAGGCAGGGTCTCCCCGTCCCAGTCCTCGCTGTACGGCCAGTAGATCTGCATGTCGGAGGCGCTCATTTCCTGAATCAGCGCTTCCGTAGAAGTCCCGGCGGTGCGTGTCTGCATCTGTTCGGAAAGATACTCTTCTATCATGCTCCGCAGGGTGGCACCGCCTCCCGAAGCGGCGTAACGGCGTCTCGCCCTGTCGCTGAACGCCTTTCCGGCCGCTCCGCTGCCAACCGCCCTCCGTGCGGCTACCCTTCCCTTTGCGGAGGCAATATCATCTCCGACTCCGCTCCCCGGGGCCTCGAACAGGTTGTAGAGCGTATATTCCTCGTCATAGCCGTTGTCCGACGAAGCCCATACCGCATCGTAGACCTCAAACATCTGCTCGCCTCCTATCGGAAGAGCAGCCAGCATCTCCGCGACCCCTCCGAGGGTCATCAGTTCAGAATGTTCATTCTCCCCGGACTTCCCTTCGTCCAAATCCTTCCGGGTGCAGGACGCGCTTCCGATAATCAATGCGGAAACGCAGAACAGACAGATACTTTTTCTCATCTTTGCATGACATTAATAGTTCTCTGCAAAGAGAATAAAAAATAGCCGTGGAAAAACTTTTTCCACGGCTATTTGCAAAATATCGTGTCTCAGGCCCTTCTGAAGCTGATGAATCTCTCTTTTTCGGCGAAATCCTGCACAATTCTGACCTCTTTCAGCCCCGCTTTTTCGAAAACTTCGGCTGATTCCCGTCCGAGATCCTCGTTTATTTCCACTACTCCGACCCCTCCGGGGGTGAGCAGCCTCATCGCCCAGAGCGCTATCGCCTTGTGAAATGCAAGGGCGTCGCTTTCCGGAGCGAAGAGCGCCACTTCCGGCTCCCAGTCAAGTACATTCGAGCGCATCAGAGCTCTTTCCGGTTCTGTGATATAAGGAGGGTTCGCTGTCAGAAGGTCGCATTCCGGGAAAGGAGTGGCGAAATCCAGGATGTCCCCCTCCATGAAGATGGGCCGTACAACCTTTTTCGGTAGTCTTCTGAACTGGCCTTTTGCGAGATCAAGCGCGTCTTTGGAAATGTCCGAGGCGCTTACGACCGCTCCGGGAAGCTCGTATGCGAGCGACCAGGCGACGCAGCCGCTGCCGGTGCACAGATCAAGCACTTTCAATGGATTCCTGTCCGAAAGACATTCCCCGGCCAGCCTTACGGCCTCTTCAACGAGCATTTCAGTCTCGATTCGGGGGATCAGCGCGCGGCTGTCGGTATTGAATATGCGCCCGCGGAATTCGGTGTAGCCCAATACATACTGTATGGGTTCGCCTGCGCTCATCCGCTCCACATCTTCTTTCAGCCCCGGGAGTTCTTCTTCAGGAATCTCCCTGCCTGGTTCGACGATATGGGTCCATGACATCACGCCGAGCCTCTCCTGACAGAGCAGGTACACCATGCTCCTCGCTTCCGGCTCCGGATAGAGGGCTTTCAGCGATTTGACGGATGATCGTATGAAAGAGGAAAGCAGCATCAGCCGTTTTCGATGATTGTCGAGAGGAATTCGGTCATATCAAGCCCTGCCGTACGCACCATCTTGGGTACGAGCGAGGCGCTGGTCATGCCGGGTATGGTGTTGACTTCCAGGAAGAACAGTCCCTCTTCGGAAAGTATGTAGTCCATTCGCACAACTCCTGAGCAGCCGAGTTGCGAATAGATGTCGCAGGTGGTTTTCTGCACTAGTTCCCTTACGGAATCATCCACGGGAGCGGGGCAGATTTCCTGGCTGTGGCCGTTGTATTTGGCGTCGTAGTCGAACCATTCGTTTTCGGATACGATCTCAATGAGCGGCAGGGCCTTGACCTCCTTTCCGTCGAAGTAGGCGGCGCAGGTCAGTTCGCGCCCCTTGATTCCCTGCTCCACGAGCACCGTCTTTCCCTCGCTGAACGCGAAACGTATCGCCTCGGGAAGTTCCTCCGCCGAAGAGACGCGGCTGATGCCGAAGCTGGAGCCGCCGTCAGTGGGTTTGACGAAAACCGGGAATTTCAACTTTTCCTGTGCCTTGGCGCTGAACTCCTGCAGATCGGCGCCGTCCCTTACGAACAGGTCCGGAGCGCATTTGACTATGCCCATCTCGCGGACATAGCTCTTGCAGGCGTATTTGTCGAACGCTATCGCCGAAACGAAAGCCGAGCAGCTGCTGAAAGGTATGCCGAGCATCTCCAGGTAGCCCTGTACGAGTCCGTTCTCGCCGGGTTTGCCGTGCTGGACGATGTAGGCGTAGTCGAATTTGACCTTCTTCCCGTAAACGCTGACGGAGAAGTCGTTCTTGTCCACCTCCGGGCGTGCGCCTTCGGGGAAGGTCACCCGCATCGAGTTCTTCTCCTTGAAGGCGACGAGCTGCCATTTTCCGAATCTTGCGAAAATCTCGTAGACGCCGTACTCATAGGCGTCGATACGGGATGCGACGAATTCGCCGCTGCTGCGGGAGACTTCCCATTCGGAGGAGTCGCTTCCGTAAATAACTGCGATAGTGTGGAATTTGCCCATATTAGTTGAAATAGTAATCTTCTTCACTGGTTTCGGCGGGAGCATTCTCGTCGGTCTCTATGTCGCCTCCGGTGCAGCTCAGGTCGAGGTTCATTCCGGCAGGGGCGATGAAGCGGTCCTCTTCGCTGATGCCGAGAGTGCCGTCCGCGAGACACTTCTTCATGAAGATGCCCCAGATGGGCAGCGCCATGTTCGATCCGCTGCCGAGTGCCAGGCTGTTGAAGTGCACCTGACGGTCCTCGCCGCCGACCCATACACCGGCCGTGATAGAGGGCGTGTAGCCTATGAACCAGCCGTCGGAGTTGTCGTTGGTGGTTCCGGTCTTGCCTGCAATCTCGCCCTTGAGCCCGTAGCGGGAGCGGAGCCTCGAGCCTGTACCCTGGTTGATGACACCCTGCATCAAATTTACCATCAGGTAGGCCGTGTGCTCGCCGATGGCCTCCTTCTTGCGGTTTGTGAATTCTCCGAGCACGTTGCCCTGGTTGTCCTCGATTCTCGAAACGAACATGGGCTCGACGTAAACTCCCTTGGAGGGGAAGGTGTTGTATGCAGGAACCATCTCGAACAGGGACAGGTCGCAGGGCCCTACGCAGAGGGAGTAGACTCTGTCCACATGGGACTTGATGCCCATCTTCTTCATCATATCCGCCATCGCGTCCGGACCGAACTGCTTCATCAGGTAGGCGGAAATGTTGTTCGAGGAGTGGGTCAGACCCCATTTCAGGGTCACGGTCTTGCCTATCCACTCGTCCTTGTCGGTACTTCTCGGAGTCCAGGTGTTCTCGTCGTCGGCAGCTCCCTGGATTATGAAGGACTGCGGCACGTTCACGACCTTGTCGCAGGGAGTCATGCCCTCCTGCATCGCAAGCGTGTAGAGGAAAGGCTTGACGGTCGAACCGATCTGGCGTTTGCCCTGGCTGATGTTGTCATACTTGAAGTAGCGGTAGTTGGGACCTCCGACGTAGGCCTTGACGTGCCCGGTCACAGGCTCGACGGCGAGGAAGCCTGCACGCAGGATTGACTTGTAGTAGCGGATGGAGTCGTCCGGGGTCATCGTCGTGTCGATGTGGCCCGCCTTGTTCCAGGCGAACACGCGCATCTTCACGGGCTTGTTGAACTGGGCGAGCACCTCCTCGGGTGACTTGCCGTTCTTGACCTGCCTGCGGTAGCGGTCGCTCCAGCGGCGTGCCTGGCTCATCAGGTGGTCTACGGTTTCGCGCGGGGTGCTGTTGGCGAAAGGCTTGTTGTTCTTCCAGCGGACCTCCCTGTTGAAATCTTTCTGCAGCTGCTTCCCGAGGTGCTCCGCAACCGCCTCCTCGGCGTATTTCTGCATCTTGTAGTTGATGGTGGTATAGATGCGCAGTCCGTCCTTGTCGAGGTCGTAGGACGTTCCGTCAGGCTTCTTGTTCTTGTTCAGCCAGCCGTACAGGCCGTCGGTGGCCCATCTGAGCGAGTCCGCGCTGAAGTCTTCGGCTATGGAGTAGGAGGAGCGCTTTGGCTTCTTCGCGTTCATCGTGCGGCGCAGCATGTCGCGGAAGTACGGTGCGAGCCCGGCGTTGTGGTCCATGACCTGGTAGTTCAGGGTGATGGGAACCTGCTGCAGGGAGTCGCGCTGCTCCTTGGTGATGTATTTCGCTTTCGCCATCTGCCCTATCACGAAATTGCGCCTTTTCAGGGACTGCTCCGGATTGAGCGCCGGGTTGTAGCGCGTGGGCTTGTTGACCATTCCGATAAGGGTTGCAGCCTCCTCGACGGTGAGGTCTTTCGGCGCTTTTGCGAAGAAGGTCTCGGAGGCGGCCTTGACACCGTACGCCCCGCTTCCGAAGAAGACGGAGTTCAGGTACATATCGATTATCTCCTCCTTGGTGTAGTCGCGTTCAAGCTTCACCGCGGTTATCCACTCTTTCAGCTTGGTCCAGACCATGACCACCTTGGACCAGCCGGGAATCTTGCTGTTGACCTCCTGCCTCGGGTAGAGGGTCTTCGCGAGCTGCTGGGTGATGGTGGAGCCGCCGCCCTGGCTGGAGTCGCGCATCAGAAGGGTCTTGAACAGCACGCGCGCGAGTCCCTTCGTGTCTATGCCGGAGTGCTTGTAGAAACGCACGTCCTCCGTGGCGACGGCGGCGTGGACAAGGTGCTCGGAAAGTTCCTCGTAGCTTACGTAGGTGCGGTTCTCGATATGGAAAGTGGTCAGAATTTCGCCGTCCTCGGCTATGACCTGGGTGGCGAGCTTGCTGTCCGGATGTTCAAGTTCTTCGAACGAAGGTATTTTTGCGAAGGCCCACACCGAAAGCAGCAGCACGAAAAGCAGTACGAACGGTGCAATCAACAGTATCCAGAAAACTTTGGTAATTATCCGCTTAGTATCTTCTTTCATAGAATCTCCGACTTGATTACAGTCCGGCAAAATTAATTAAAAATGTTTACATTTGCAGTCTATATGGTTTAATAGTGTCGAGATGAAGGGTAATTTAGTAATAGTGGAGTCCCCTGCGAAGGCGAAGACTATCCAGAAGTTTCTGGGAGACGACTTTGAGGTCAAACCCAGCTTCGGACATATCAGGGACTTGCAGGACAAGAAATTGAGCGTGGACGTCGAGGCCGGTTTCACTCCCGAGTATGTGGTTCCGTCCGACAAGAAGAAAGTAGTTGCAGAACTTAAGAAGGCGGCTTCCGAGGCGCAGATCGTCTGGCTGGCGTCTGATGAGGACCGCGAGGGAGAGGCGATATCCTGGCATCTCGCTCAGACCCTGGACTTGAAGCCGGAAAACACCAGGAGGATAGCGTTCCACGAAATCACGAAACCAGCCATTCTCGCCGCTGTAGAGAACCCGAGGGAGATCGACATGAACCTTGTCAGCGCCCAGCAGGCCCGCAGGGTGCTCGACCGTCTGGTCGGTTTCGAACTTTCGCCTGTGCTGTGGAGGAAAATCCAGAGGGGTCTTTCCGCCGGACGCGTCCAGTCCGTCGCGCTGCGCCTGGTCGTGGACAAGGAAAAAGAGATAATGGCGTTCCAGCCCGAACCTTACTACCGCGTTGAGGGCACGTTCCGCCCCGCTTCGGAAACGGACGGTACTTCCGTCAAGGGCATACTCGACGAACGCTTCAAAAGTAAGGAGGAGGCTCAGAAGTTCCTCGAAGACTGCATAGGCGTAACGTTCAGGGTAGTTTCGGTGGAGCAGAAGCAGGGCACCCGCGTTCCGGCGGCTCCTTTTACGACCTCGACCCTCCAGCAGGAGGCTTCGAGACGCCTTCGTTTCTCTGTTTCGCAGACCATGCGGGTCGCGCAGAGCCTGTACGAGCGCGGACTCATAACCTATATGCGTACGGACTCTACGAACCTTTCGACCCTCGCCGTAGGGACTGCAAAGAAATTCATAGCCGAGAATTTCGGCGAGGAATACTCGCATCCGAGACAGTACAAGACCAAGTCCAAAGGTGCGCAGGAAGCCCACGAGGCAATCCGCCCCACCTATATCGACAACACTTCGATCAGCGGCACCGCGCAGGAGCAGAGGCTGTACGAGCTTATCTGGAAGCGCACCGTGGCGTCCCAGATGGCGGAGGCCAGGGTGCTCAACCAGACCGTGAAGGTCGGAACGGGCAGCCGCAGCGAGAAATTCAACATCCAGGCCTCCCAGATACTCTTCGACGGCTTCCTGAAACTCTACCTTGAGGCGACTGACGAAGAACCGGACGCCGACGTGCTCTCCGCCCTGCCGGAAATGCACGAGGGCGATGTGCTCGAGGCCGGAGTCATAGACGCGCTCGGAAAATTCACCCAGCCGCCGTTCCGCTATTCCGAGGCTACGCTCGTGAAGAAGCTCGAGGAACTCGGCATCGGCCGCCCGTCCACCTACGCCCCTACGATTTCAACCCTCACCACCGCCCGCGGGTATATAACCAAGGGTGAAAAGGAGGGGAAGAAAGTCTCGGTGGAGAATCTTTCCCTGAACGGGTCGAAGATTACCGTAAAGAAAAAGGACGAGGTTATCGGTGCGGAAAAGGGCAAACTTCTACCCCAGGAAATCGGTATGATCGTCACGGACTATCTCGTGGAGAACTTCGCCGATGTGATGAGCTACGACTACACCGCGTCCGTGGAAAAGGACTTCGACGAAATAGCCGAGGGCCGGAAAGTCTGGAACAAGGTCGTGGAGGATCTCTACAAGCCGATGCACACTGCGGTCGAGCAGCAGCTGCACAACAACGAATACAGCCACGTCTCCCGCGAAATCGGCGTAGACCCTTCCGACGGGCAGATGATAGTCGCCAAGTTCGGCCAGTTCGGACCGTACGTGCAGAAGGGCGGGGGCGAGAACCGGCAGTACGCCAGCCTCGGACAGGGCCAGCTCATCGAGAACATCACCCTTGAAGATGCTCTCAAGCTGTTCAAGCTGCCCCGCACGGTCGGTCAGCACGAGGGTGTGGACATAATCGCGATGAAAGGCCGCTTCGGACCGTACATCAAGTACGGCGACAGGAACGTCTCCCTGCCCCGCGGCACCGACCCTCTGAAAGTGACGCTTGAAGAGTGCGTGAAACTGCTTTCGGAGGCGTCGCAGAAAGCCGCCGCGATAACTGAGATCAAGAAGTTCGAGGGCAGCGGAATCAGCGTGATGAACGGCCGTTACGGGCCTTACCTGAAAAAGGACGGCTCAAACTACAAGATACCTGCCGGCACGGACGCAGCCGCCCTTACGGAGGAGGAATGCGTGGCGATAGTCGCTGCGGGCGCACCCACCGAGCGCAGGAGGGGCAGACGTTTTACAAAGAAACAATAAACGGTTATGAACAATTACAATATAGATGATATAGACAGGAAGATACTTTCTCTGCTTGTCAACAATGCGAGAATGCCTTTCCTGGAAATCGCACGCGAGTGCGGGGTCTCCGGTGCGGCTATACACCAGAGGGTGAAGAAACTTGAGAATGCGGGCGTCATCACAGGTTCCCGCCTGCTCGTGAAACTTGCCGCCCTGGCCCTGAATGTCTGTGCTTTCGTCAACGAGACCCTGTCCGAGGACTACAAGTATTCGGAGGTCATAAGCGCACTGCAGCATATTCCGGAAGTGGTTGAATGACATTTT
>Ga0129311_1002686_pt1 | contig 10340 bp, 8 predicted proteins | sample Go1ome_FD_94435 | JGI IMG/M metagenome (GOLD analysis project Ga0129311, IMG submission 94435) | Western lowland gorrila individual fecal microbial communities from Wisconsin, USA - Go1022B metagenome | ecosystem: Host-associated > Mammals > Digestive system > Large intestine > Fecal | place... | reverse complement strand
TCCCTTTACCTTCTTGGTCATCATGGGAAGTCCGCCCAGAATCAGACCGATAAAGAAAAGGTTTGTGGGAACCGGAAACTTCCTAAACAGAAATTCTATTCCGAAGGAACCTGCCACCAGCGCTACTGCGGCACCCAGCAGAATGGGAATTAAAAATTTAATGCTCTTCTTGAATTCTTTGAATAAATGGGTCAGACAGTAAATCAGCTTGTCATAAATGCCCATGGTAACCGCCATGGTGCCGCCGCTGACTCCGGGAATAATGTTGGCGATGCCGATTACGGCACCCTTTGCCATGTTCTTGATAAACTGCATAATTTTTCTCCTCTTACATCTGTGTGATTTCTTTCAGGGCATCTATAAGCGCCTGCATCTGCTCCTTCGTACCGATGGTGATACGCAGATAGTCGGAAATTCTTTCCTTGTTCCAGTGCCTTACAAAAATCTTTCTTTCCTTTAATGCCTTGAAAATGGTATCGCCGCTTAAGGACGCATGCTTGGCAAAAATAAAGTTTGCCTTGGAGTCTTCAAAGGTGAACTGTAATTTCTTAAGTTCTTCCTTGGTCCATTCCCGCACTTCCACAATTTTATCCGTGCATTCCTTAAAATAAGCTTCGTCACGCACAGCCTCCGCACCCAAAATCTGGGTAAACCAGTCCATGGTGTAGGAGTTGAAAGAAAACTTCACATCATTCATATAGGAAATCAGCTTTTTGCTGCCGATTGCAAAACCGATACGCATACCCGCCATGGAGCGGGATTTGGAAAAGGTCTGCACCACCAGCAGGTTTTCATACTTTTCCACCAAAGGAAGAACACTGGTACCGCCGAAATCGATATAGGCTTCGTCCACAATCACCACCACATCCGGGTTGTTCTTCACAATGGTTTCAATATTTTCCACGGTTTCCAGCACACCGGTAGGAGCATTGGGATTGGGGAAAATGATACCCCCGTTTTCCTGCTCATAGTCCTTGATGTTCATCCGGAAATTTTCATCCAGCGGGCAGGTCTTATAGGGTATCCGGTAAAGGTCCGCCCACACATCATAGAACGAGTAGGTAATATCCGGGAAAAGTATCGGCTTTTCCCCATTGAAAAATGTCAGGAACGCCATTGCCAGCACGTCATCGGAGCCGACGCCCACAAAAACCTGCGCGGGCTTTACACCATAACGCTTCGCAATCGCATCCACCAGCACCGTTGCCTCCGGGTCGGGATAGAGCCGCAGCCTGTCGCAGGCAAACTCCTGCTTAAGCTTCTCCACTCCCGGTGCGGGCGGGTAGGGATTTTCGTTTGTATTGAGTTTAATGACATTTGTGTCCTTGGGCTGTTCTCCCGGAACATAGGGGACTACCCTTCTGACATTTTCTTCCCAGTTCATACTCTGCCTTCTTTCCTGTTATTCTCTATGTATTACTGTTCTTTTTATTAGCTTTAACGCCTTTGATTTTAACATGACTAAAGTACAAAGTCTACACATTCTTCCATGGACTGCAATATCTTTCGTCCGCCGTAATGAATGGTAAGCTTGCGGTGTCTCGCCTGCTTTATCAGTCTGCCCTTAAAGACAAGACGGAACCGTTCCTTCCCTTCATCCTCCGTAATGCCGTCGGGAAACTGCAGTTCATAGGAGCCCTGCTTCTTCTTCACGAACAAAAGTCCCAGACGCTTATACTCCTCGCCGCCGTCGTAGCAGTACACATCCACGCCGAAATACCAGAACAGGTACCCTCCGATAAGAAGAGCTGCCAGAAGCAGCATGCCGCCTGCTGCCGGAAGCGGATTTGTCCCTATCCAGCTTACCATTCCGGCAAGACCGCCCGCATTGCCCTTAAGGGAAGGCGTTTCTTCATCCGTGCTTTCCTCCACGCCGGTTCCGGCATCCGCATAGCCGCCTGCCAGCCTGTCGTCGTCCATCATATCCTTCTGGGCCAACAGCCGCTCCTTTTCCAGTCTGGCAATGAGAAGCATTTTGCTGTCCGTTCCGCTCTTTCCTACCGCATTTTCTTTCTTGCTTCCCTCCGCGCCGGTTCCGGCATCCGCATTGTTTCCGCTGTTTCCTGCGGTATCCTTTCCGGAGGTTCTGTTTTTATCGGAATTTTTACCGGCATTGCCGCCATTCTGTTTACCGCCTGCTCCGGCACTGCTGCCTTTTCCGCCTGCGCTGCCTGCTCCGCCGTTGTCCGTTCCGTTACTGCCGGTACCGTTGTTTCCTCCGTTGCTGTCGTTTCCACTGTTGCCGCCGGTTCCGCCGTTTCCTCCGGTGCTGCCTCCGTTACCGCTGTTTCCTCCGGTTCCACTGCCGCCGGTTCCACTGTTTCCTCCCGTGCTGCCTCCGGTTCCGCTGTTTCCTCCGTTGCCGCTTCCTCCCGTTCCGCCGCTCTCGCCGCCGGGTTTGTTGCCGCCCTCCGAAGGCTTTTCTGCAGGATAGGGAAAGTCCCCCCGCTTAATGGTTTTCTGCGTCGTATTTCCGGCTTTATCCTTTACCACAAAGGTGACGGGATTTCCTTCCGTTACCGTAAACGTATTGGCGGTGCCAAAGCAGCTGCCGCCGTCCGTGGAAAAAGGAGCCTCCGCCAGACCGCTTTCCGCGTCAGAAGCTGCTACCGTAACGGAAATGGCGGTTTTGCTCATGCTGCCGGTGTCCCCGGTCACCGAAGAAATCACCGGCGCCGTGGTATCGATGCAGTTTACCGTAACGGACGCACTGATACTCTGTCCCTGCCCGTTGGTGGCGGTCACCGTGTAGGTACCGTTCTGCGTGACACTCATTTTGCCATCCTGCCAGCTTAGCGTAATCCCCTGACTGGATATATCGTCCTTAAGTACCGCCACAGATGCCGTTAGTCCCACCGCTTTATTGGTCCAGGCGGTGCTGTCGGCGCTGACACTTAAGGTCGCGGTTGCCTCTCCCTCTTCCATGCCGCAGACTCTCCTGTCCACGGTATATTCGTGCTTTTTTCCGGGCGGATTGACCCAGCCCACGGAAGTGCCGCAGACCGTACAGGTGCAGACGCCGTCCGGCTGCCAGGTGTCATTCTGCTTGGAGCAGGTATAGGTGTGCGCAGTCAGCTTGTGGTCGGTTCCCTTGCCACAGGTATTGCAGAACCTTGTCTGGTGCTCTTCGTGATAACTGCATGTGTGGTGTACCGCACAGGTTTCCGTAAATTTCTGCGTGCATTTTGCCGCATGGGTATGGGTAAAGGACGGATTTTCCGCTGCGCTTACCACCCTTGCGGAGCTTAACAGATACAGAACAATCAGGCTGAAGCCAATCAGCCATTCCCAGATATAACTCTTAAATTTGTGCATAAAAAAACCTCCTGAAATGAATATACGTTTAAGAGAGCCTTTCCGGGCCCTCTGTCTCGCTTCTTCAATTTCAACAGGTAATGTGGTTATCTTACCACCTTTTTGCGTTTCTGCCTATTGGTTTATTTTCACAAGATTGGGTGGCATTTTTTCTGTTATATTTACCAAATCAGGGGTCTTTCTTTTTCTGTAACAGCCCCTTATAACTGTTCTAATTCTTTCCGGTAGGTATAAGCATCCTCCGGACGGTTTAGCTTCTCGCAGCACTCCACTAATTTTTCCAGCGGTTCTCTTTCCTTTTTCTTAAGGCAGAGAATGGCTTCCGTTTCGTAGCGGGCATTGTAATACCAGAGCACCGCTTCTTCATAATCGCCCTTGGAAAAATAATATTCGCCGATTTCAAAGCATACCTCGGAGCAGCCGCCCAGTATCACGGACTTTAAGGCATACTTAAAGAAATTGTCGGTGTCTTTGCTCTGCCGTTTGGCAGCAACCATTACCGCCAGCGCTTCCTTCAGCTCCTCTTCGTCCTCCGCCGTGTCCGCAATCTGTTCAAAATAATCCGCCGCCTGCTGGAAATCTTCCTTTCCGCCGGCAATAAACAACTCCTTGGCGTACATATTTTTAAGTCTTTTAGAGAGGGGCTCGCCTCTTTTTATCAGTCTTTCAAATGCGGCAAAATCCCTGCCGGTATGTAAGCTCTCCGGTTTGTGCTGGATGCTGATGTCGCTGTCGTAAACAACGGGACCGGTTGCCACGGTTTCATGAATGGCGCCTTCCCAGATAAAGCCTCTCACCCTCTTAAACAGCTTGGGGCGGTACTCTTCGTCGTAGTTGTAAACCGTGCTGTAGGAAAGCTGGTTGACATATTTCATCTGCACAATTTCGATTTCCGGCAGAAGCACCTGCTTTAAGCGCATGAATTTTTTCCGGTTTTCCTCGTTGATTTCCTCATCCGCATCCGCCGAATAAATATAGTCACAGGTTGCCTTGGAAAAAGCGAAGTTTCTCGCTTTCGCGAAATCGTCCACCCAGGTAAAATCGTAAATCTTCGCACCGGGATAGGAGGCTGCGATTTCCTTCGTCCTGTCCGTAGAGCCGGTATCCACGATAATCATTTCGTCCACTAAATCCCTGACACTGTCTAAGCATCTCTTCAGGACTTTTTCTTCATTTTTTACTATCATGCAAAGACTGATGGTTATCATAGGCCGTCCTCCTTACCGTACTGTTTTGGTATGTTTCGGTAAAAGATTTATCGGCATGCCAGTCCGCAAACTTAACCGCCACCGGACTTCCATTTTTTTACAGGGCGTCGTAAGCCGCCTTCAGGATTTCCACGCAGCCGTCGATACCGAATTTGCTGCGGTCCAAAACCATATTGTAGTTGGTGATATCGCCCCATTTATAATCCGTGTAAGCATTGTAGTAATTTTTCCGCTGCTTGTCGGTTTTCTTCATCAGCTCCAGCGCGCTTTCCCTGTCCAGGTTATAATGCGCCGTCACGTTTTCCACCTTTGTTTCCTTGTCGGCAATGACAAAAACGCTTAAGAGCTTGTCGTTGTTCCGCAAAATATAATCGGCGCCGCGTCCTATGATGACGCAGGGGCTTTTCGCTGCCATATCGTGGATGATTTCCTTCTGCACCCGGTACAGCTCCTCGTTGACCGGGATTTTTTTCAGGGAGTACTGGGCATTGTTTTCATCCGTAAACTGATACCAGCGGGTGCCCACCTTTTTCTCATCCACTTCCAGTAAATCCTCATAGGCTGCGCCGCTGCGCTCCGCCGCCATTTCAATAATTGCCAAATCGTAAAAGGGGATGTCCAGTTCCTCCGCCACTTTTTTGCCGATTGCCCTGCCGCCGCTGCCGAACTGACGGCTGATGGCTATTACCTTGTTTTCCATATGCCCACCTGCCTTATTCCACTACATCTTTGGTAAATACCATGTTTACAAATGCCTTGGTTCTTTCGTTCTGCGGATGGTCAAAAATTTGTTCTGGCGGTCCCTGCTCGATAATGGAGCCTTCTTCCAGAACCACTACCTTGTCCGCAATGCTCTTGGCAAAGTTCATTTCATGGGTCACAATCACCATGGTCATACCGGATTTTGCCAGTTCCTTCATAACCTTTAAGACTTCTCCTACCATTTCCGGGTCCAGTGCGGAAGTCGGCTCGTCAAACAGCATAACCTTGGGCTTCATGGCAAGCGCTCTCGCAATGGCAATACGCTGCTTCTGACCGCCGGATAAGCTGGAAGGCATGACATTGGCTTTCTGGGGAAGTCCTACCTTACGGAGAAGCTCCTCGGCTTCTTCCCTGGCGTCCGCCCTGTTTTCTTTTTTCAAATCCATGGGCGCCATCATAATATTCTGGATAACCGTCTTGTGTCCGAACAGGTTAAAGCTCTGGAACACCATGCCAACCTTCTGGCGCATGGCATTTAATTTCTTTTCCTCCATGGGCACGGATTTTCCGTTTTTCATGGTGCGTCCTATGTATTCGCCGTCAATAATAATGGTGCCATCCTGATATTCCTCCAGGTAGTTGATGCTCCGAAGTAAAGTACTTTTACCGGAACCGGAAGGTCCGATGATAACCACCACTTCGCCTTCTTCCACATCTAAATTTATTTTTTTCAGCACATGATGGGCACCGTAGAATTTTTCCAAATCATGAATTTCGATCATTTTTCTGCTCATTCCAATTCCTCCCCGGTTCTTAATTTCTTCTCAAGCACCTTGCCGATTACACCAAAGATGTTGTTTAAGATGTAATATAAAATCGCTACGAAAATATAAACCTCCATGGTTTTGAAGTTCTTTGCAATCAGTGTGTTTGCCTGACGGAACAGCTCGGCAACCGTAATACAGGAAAGCAAAGAAGAGTTTTTGGTAAGAGAGATTAACTCGTTGGTAAGGGGTGCTAACATACGCCGGAATGCCTGGGGCAGTACGATTTTACGCATGGTCTGTCCCTGGGAATATCCCAGGGAACGGCCGGCTTCCATCTGCCCTTTATCAATGGAAACAATGGCACCGCGGATAACCTGTGATACATAAGCACCACTGTACATGCCCAGTGCGATAATGCCGCAGACCCAGTCCTTCGTGTCAATATGGAAGAGAATGGGCAGACCATAGTAAATAAGCACAAGCTGTACTAACAGGGGCGTGGAGCGAAACCAGGAAAGATAGATTTCAGCAACAGTCCTGCATACTTTTTTCTTTGACAACTGACCGAAGGCTACAATCAGCCCAATCAGCATACTCAACACAAATCCGGTAATCGTATAAAAAACGGTTGCGGCAAGACCTGTCATTAAAAAAGAGAAATTACCGTTTCTGAATACCACTAAAAAATCCATAATCAATACCTAACCTTTCCCACACCGCTGCCAGTCCGCTGTGTTTCTTATTGTTTATTCTCCAAAATACTTGGCAGAGATTTCATCGTATACACCGTTTTCCTTGATGGCTGCCAGTGCGGCATTCATTTCATCTAAAAGCTCGGTGTCTTCCTTACGGATACCGAAACCGTAAAGTTCTTCGGTTACCGGGTAGTCCAGAACCTTTACCTTGTCAGACTGGGAAGCGTAAACCTTGGCTGCGGGTCTGCCGGTGATAACGGCATCTGCCTTGCCGGATTCGAGAGACATGAACATTTCGTTGTTGGTTTCTACTTCCACTCTCTTGATATCCGGATAATTCTCTTCCAGATAGGTTACGGACTTGGTACCTACCTGAACGGCTACCTTCTTATCCTTTAAGTCCTCAATGCCTGATACGGAATCGTCATCCTTCAGCACCATAATGGAAAGACCGCCGGGATAATAAGTATCGGTAAAGTTGATGCTCTCTTTTCTTTCATCGGTGATATACATACCGGATGCAATGACATCAAATTTCTTGGCGGTCAGCCCGGGAATGAGACCCTTGAAATCGGTGTTTACAAACTCTACGTCATCATAGCCCATTTCGGCGCCCAGCGCTCTCATCAGGTCGATATCAAAGCCCGTGTATTCATCGTTTTCTACATACTCAAACGGCTGGAAGGTTGCATCGGTACCTACATACAAGGTACCCTTGCCTCCGGTGGTTGTTTCTGCTGTGCTTTCTCCTGCCGTTGTTTCCTCGGAAACGGTGGATTCTGTTTTACTTTCTGCGGGAGTGCTTTCCTTCGGTGCTGCGCTGTCGCCGCATCCTGCCAGGGCTCCCATAACCATAACTGCTGTCAACATTGCGATAATTTTTTTCTTCATAGTTTTGTCCTCCTTTAGGTAAAATGACTTTGCTATATACAAAAAAGCGCACTGATTTCCCATCCGTACGCCTTTGTACCAAATTAAACGTCAGCACATTTGCTGCTCTATACGCTCTGAAATTTTTTCATTAACTTCTTTACTCTTTCTGTTACCATTTCTTCCGAAAGAGTATCCATATGCCCTCTGTCCACGGTAGTCCTGCCGTTTACCACGACCTTACGGATAGCGGTGGGCTGCATGGAGTAGACAATATTGGGAAGAAGCTGTTCGTAATTATCAAACATGGGCTGCATGGAAAAATCGTTCAAATCAAGTCCCACTAAATCTGCCCGGCAGCCTTCCTTGATTTCGCCGATTGGCAAATCTAAAATCTTTCCGCCGTTCTTTGTACCGAAATCAAATGCCACATCGGAGTCAATGGTGAGGGCATCTAACTTGTCCGCCTTCTGTAACAGGGATGCCATACGCATTTCTTCAAACACGCTGATACGGTTGTTGCTGCACGCACCGTCCGTACCGACACCGATGGTCACACCGTTCTTCACCATTTCCTTTATATTGGTAACGCCGTCCGCCAAGAACATGTTGCTGGACGGGCAGTAGGCTAAGCTTGCCTTTTTGTCACAGAACAGCTTCAGTTCATTTTCATCCAGCCAGACCGCATGAACGGCAACCATTTTGTCACCCAAAACTCCGATTTTATCTAAGAGTTCCACCGGTCTTACGCCGAACTGTTTCTTCACATCCTCCACTTCAAAGGGTTCTTCCGCTACGTGGATATGGAACTTGGTGCCAAGCTCTCTTGCTAATTCAAATCCCGCCTTTACCATGTCCGTGCTGGCCGCATGCAGACTGTGGGGTGCGGGTAAAATATTGGTCATGAGGCTTTCGCTTCCGTTGTACTTTTCCGCCAGATCCCTTGTGTTGTTTACGGCGGTGTCAATGCTTTCCACGTAGCCCGCCGGAGCGCCTGTCCAGTCGTACATGGTTCTCGCCAGCACCAGGCGGATGCCCACGTCTTTTGCCGCCTGCACAATGGCCTCGTCGCTTTCTTTTCCGTCGTTGTGCACATAGAAGAAATCCGAAACGGTGGTAACACCGCATTTCATCATTTCCGAAAAAGCGAAGGTGGAACCGGTATACAAATCGTCCGGTGTTAAAATCGGAGAATACTTATATAACGCCTGGTCCCTCCAGGTTAAAAACGGTTTTCCCACCGCCAGTCCGCGAAGCAGGCTCTGGAAGCAGTGGTTGTGGATATTGATGGTGCCGGGTACCATTGCCATGTCCGTCCAGTATTCAATGCCTTCCCTCGGATACTGCTTTTTGATGGTGCTAAGACGTCCGATTTTTAAGATTTTTCCGTCCTGTATGACAACCGCAGAACCAGTAAGAATTTTTCCGTCCTGTAAAATGACCTTCGGTGCAATAATTCTCATGTATATCCTTCCTTTCCGTTTTCTCTTCTATCTTATATCCAGCATTTCGTCCAGCCGCAGGATGCTTGCCAGAAGCACATTTCCCGCTACTTCAATATCCTCTATCCGGGTGTATTCCTCTGCACAGTGGCTTTTGCCGTTGACACTTCGTACAAACAGCATGCCTGTTTTGGTACGGTTCGTCATATGTACCGCATCGTGCCCTGCCATGCTCACCAGCGACACCGTCTTTTTCTGAAAAGGCTTGGTTTCCTCTGTCAGGACCTTCTGTATCAGGTCGCTCATCACAACGCCGTCCTGGTTTAAGTTGATTTCCCGTGTAAGGGAAACGCCCCTTTCTTTTTCTATACCTGCAAATTCTTCTGTTACCTTCTGTAAAAATGCCTGCTTTTCTTCTTCGCAGGACGTCCGGATTTCCATAATAAAGCTGACCGAATCCGATATGATGTTGGCGGAATTGGGCTTCACATTTAGCTTGCCCACCGTTGCCACAATGTGGGTCTTTCCAAACTCTCTGGCAATTTTTTCAATCGCCAGCACACATTCGCTGGCGGCTGTCAGCGCATCCTTCCGGTACGGCATGGGCGTGGTTCCCGCATGATTGGCTTCCCCCTGTACGGTAACAACCTCCCGGTAAATGCCGGTGATGGATTTTACCGTTGCCACGGAAAGCTTTGCATCGTCTAAGTTGCGGCTCTGTTCAATGTGGCACTCGATAAAAGCGCTCATTTCCTTGTCCGTCATCCTGTCTTCTTTCAGCCGGGATAAATCGCCGCCTGCCCTTTTTATCGCCTCCGGCAGCGGCATGCCGCTATAACAGTCCGTGGCGGAAAGGAGCATCTCCTCCGGTATTTTTCCCGTAATGCTGCGGCTTCCCATGGTAGAAATGGAAAAGGGATTGGGTTCTTCTGCGGTAAACATCAATACCTCGTAGGGATGTCTTAACCAGATGCCGTTTTCCAAAATGCACTGCATCACTTCCAGTCCCAATAAAACGCCCATGGCTCCGTCATATTTGCCACCGTTCGGCACCGCATCGTGGTGGGAACCGATGACTATTTTTTTCAAATGCTCCGTACCGGGAAGTACGGCGTGGATATTGGCAATGGCGTCCGTATGTACCCTGGCTCCCAGCTTTTCCGCGTAATCCGTCAGCCATTTTCTTGCCTGCAGATCCGCTTCGCTTCCGATGGAACGGTCCACGCCGCCGTTTGCATTGAGGCCAAACTGTGCCAGTTCTTCGATATTCTGTTTCAGCCTTTCTTTGTTTACCCTAAGCTGCATACCCATCACCCGCTTTCTTTCGCAGCCGCTGTTTTT
>Ga0129311_1002684_pt1 | contig 10343 bp, 9 predicted proteins | sample Go1ome_FD_94435 | JGI IMG/M metagenome (GOLD analysis project Ga0129311, IMG submission 94435) | Western lowland gorrila individual fecal microbial communities from Wisconsin, USA - Go1022B metagenome | ecosystem: Host-associated > Mammals > Digestive system > Large intestine > Fecal | place... | reverse complement strand
TCTCCTCCGCCACGGGGTTGGCCATCCGGGGCAGGGAGATGGCCCGGGTCTTGCCCTCGGCCTTGACGATCACGCCGGCCTCCTCCAGCCCCTTCAGGTGGAAGTGGACGGTGGAGGGGGACTTCAGCCCCACCGCCGCGCCGATCTCCCGGACGGAGGGGGGGTAGCCGTGCTCGCTGGTGAAGGCGAGGATATAGTCATAGATCTGCTGCTGCTTGGCCGTGAGCTTGGGGTCCATCGGGCATACTCCTTTCGCGGCAGGGTTTGTCCTGGTTTCCCCCAGTTTATCATACATTTGTACGAAAGTCAAACGGGTGTTCGGAAAAGTTAGAAGTTAGGAGGGAGGAGTTAGGAGTTACTTGGCCCTTTGGTTGGTGGTTCTTGTACGAAAGTCACCCTCATCCGCCCCCTACGGGGGCACCTTCCCCCTGGAAGGGGGAAGGCTTAGTCCTGGCCTTCCACCCTTTGGGGGGAAGGTGGCACGGGCGAAGCCCGTGACGGATGAGGGGGCGTCTCGTATAAGAACTACCAGCCGAAGGGCTAAGTAACTCATCCCTCCTAACTCCTAACTCCTAACTAAACTCACAGTTTGTTCTTTTTAAGCAGTCGAATATCGTCCCCGAAGAACCGCAGCACATGATACTCCCCCTCCAGACGGGAGGCGATCTGGGGGGCGTAGCGGCGGGAGACGTCCTCCAGGGTGAGGTTGGAGGAGATCACGGTGCACTTTTCCCCCACCAGGCGGGTGTTCAGCAGCTCATAGAGGGCGGACTGGGTGAACTGGGTGGTGAGCTCGCTGCCCAGGTCGTCCAGAATGAGCAGGTCGCAGTTGAGATAGCGGCGGGTCTCGTCCCGTGCCTCCCGGGCGTTGTCGCCGTCCCGCTGGAACTTGCGGGCCTCGAACTGGGCGAAGACGTTGCCCGCCGTGTCATACACCACGGAGAAGCCGTGCTCCGACACCGTCCGGGCGATACAGGCGGACAGAAAGGTCTTGCCCAGGCCGGGCGCGCCGGAGAGAAACAGGTTTTTGAAGTAGAACCGCCCGAATTTTTCGGCGTAGTTCAGGCAGACCTCATACACCAGCTCCATGTTGGCCCGGGGAGAGGTGCCCATGCTGGGCCAGGGGGTCTGGCTGTAATAGTCCAGGCGGAAGGCGTCGAAGGACTGCTCCCCCAGGTCCAGGAGCTTAGAGAGCTCCTTGATCTGCTCCTGGGCGCACAGGTCCTTGAGACAGCGGCACATTTTGGCCCCCTGCCAGCCGGTGTCGTGGCACAGGGGACAGGCGGGCTTGTCGTCCAGGGCGTCGCCGGGCAGGCCAAGAGCGCCCAGCAGGACCTCCCGCTGGCGCTGGAGGTCCAGGTTGTGTTCCCGGATGGACCGGATGGCCTGGGCGGGGTCCTCCCCCTTCCGCAGGGCGGCGGCCACCAGCTGAGACATGGTGCCCTGCATCTCCCGGTCCAGCTTGGCCAGCTTGGGCTCCTTGGCGTAGACCTCGGCCCGGAGGCGCTCTGCCCGGTCGGTGCGGGCCCGGCGCTGGGCCTCCAGCCGCTCCACCGCCCGGTGGAGCACGTTTGCGTCATAGGCCATGTTACGGCTCTCCTTCCTGCTTCATCTGTTCCATCAAGCGGCGCATCCGCTCCATATCCTCCCGGGCCCGGCGGTCCTCCTCCGGGGGCGCGGGGCGCTGGGGGGCGGTTCCCCCTGCCCGGACGGGGCGGGGGTCGTGGTCGCCGGCCCGGACGGCCTCGGCGGTGTGCAGGCCCTTCTCGTGCCAGCGGCGGAGGATGCCGTTCATGTAGCTCCAGTCCATGGACTGCTTTTTCAGCACGGTCTTCTCGTAGGCCAGCCGCAGGGTCTCGTCGTCGAAGCCCATCTCGTCCCAGGCGGCGATATAGCTCTTTTCCCGCTCCACCAGGGGCCGGGGCGGGATGTCCAGCAGACGGAGGACCTCCTCCTCCCGGGTGTGCAGGCGGGCCAGGCGCTGGAGATACTCCTCCGCCCGCTCCATGGTGTCGATCCCCCGGCGGGCCCAGGCGAAGCCCTGGCGGCTGATGTAAGACATACTGGGCCGCTTGCCGCTTTTATACTTCCGGGCCATCTCGTCGGTACACCAGCCCACCAGCATAAGAATGACCTCGGCGGGGAGATTCAGGTGGTCGTAGAGGGTGAGCAGCTGCTTGAGCTCGTTGGGGCTGAGCTTCTGCTTGTTCAGGCGGCGCTCTACCTCGTCGCACAGGGCGGAGAAGGGGGAGGCCTGGTCGGACAGGGCGGTGACCAGATCCTCACTGCTGTACTCCGGGGGCGGGACCTCCCGGGGCTCCGGGTCGGGGAGGGGGGCCTCCGCCGGGGCCATGCCCTGCTTCCGCAGCGCCTCCAGGGCCGGCCGCAGCCGGGGCTCCGGCCAGGTCACGCCCCGCAGGTCCCCGTGCCGCAGCAGGTGCAGATACAGCAGCGCCGCGTCGCCGTTGTCCAGCCGCAGCAGCCGGTCCGCCGCCTGGCCGGACAGCGCCACGATCTCCCCGGGCAGCAAAAGCTGAGCCATTCCCGTCCCCTCCCTTCGTTTTGTTCCCCCATTTTACCCTAAAATCCGCGGTGCGTCAAACGGGGAAATCTTGGGTAGGGAAAAACGAAAATTTACGGATTATTTGTTTTTCAAATGTGTCCCCGTGTGCTATAATGGGAGAGAAAGCTGGAGGATCACGCCTTCCGCGACAGAGAGAGCCCCGATCCGGCGCGGGCATGGGCCGCAGAGAGCCGGAGCGGGGGATAAATGGGAGGAGTCACCATGAAAAATAAAACCGTTGTTACCATCGCGGGCCGGGAGTATACCATGGTCGCCGTGGAGGACGAAGCCTATATCCGCAAGTGCGCCGAGCACGTAGACCGGCAGCTGGGCGAGATCATGAACGGCCGCCTGTCTCAGGCCGACGCCGCTGTGCTGGCCGCCATGAACATCGCCGATCAGTACTTCAAGGAGCAGGAGACCTCTGAAAATCTCCGCCGCCAGATCAAGGAGAACTCCGAGGAGGTCAACCGCCTGAAAAACGAGCTGTCTGAGTCCAAACGGGAGATTTTCCGTCTGCAAAACCACAAGTAAGGTCCCCGAATCGCTGCGCTTTTGGCATTGCGCCGTAGGGGCGGCTGTCCCCAGCCGCCCGCGATTGCCGACGCAGCCGGGAGCGGGCCGATGAGGACATCGGCCCCTACCTGTTTTGTCGCTACGCAGAAGAAAGAACCGTTTACAGCAGGAATCACCACGCGCAGTCCACAGGCGGGGAGCGGGGAGCCGGCTCCGCCGCCTGTGCGCTGCCCGTTTCATTTTGAGGAGGTTACGCCCGTGATGGAGCTACTGTCCCCTGCCGGCTCCATGGAGTCGGTGACGGCCGCCGTGCAGAACGGGGCCAACGCCGTATACTTTGGATACGGAGATTTTAACGCCCGCCGCAACGCGAAAAACTTTTCGGAGGAAGACGCGGCAGCGGCGGTTTCTTACTGCCACCTTCGGGGTACGAAGGTCTATCTCACCCTGAACACCCTGCTCACCGACCGGGAACTGCTCCAGGCGGCCCAGGTGGCCGCTCACGCCAGCCGGATCGGCATCGACGGGGTGATCGTCCAGGACCTGGGGGTGCTGCGGATGCTGCGGCAGACGGTGCCCGACCTGCCCGCCCACGGGTCCACCCAGATGACCGTCCACTCCCTGGACGGGGTGAAGCAGTGCGCCGACCTGGGCATGACCCGGGTGGTGCTGGGCCGGGAGGTCAGCCGGGAGGAGACCGCCTACATCTGCCAGCACTCCCCCATCGAGATCGAGGTCTTCGGCCACGGCGCCCTGTGTATGTGCTGGTCCGGCCAGTGCTTTTTCTCCTCGGTCATCGGGGGGCGGAGCGGGAACCGGGGGCTGTGCGCCCAGCCCTGCCGCCTGAAATACGGGTGGAACGGCCGGGCGGATTCCTACCCCCTGTCCCTGAAGGACCTGTCCATGGCCGGGCACCTGCGGGAGCTGGAGGACATGGGCGTGGCCTGTCTGAAGCTGGAGGGCCGGATGAAGCGGCCGGAGTATGTGGCCATCATCACCGGCATCTACGCCAAGGCCCTGCGGGAGGGCCGGGAACCCACCGGCGAGGAGCTTCAGATCCTGGAGCAGGCCTTCTCCCGCCAGGGGTTTACCGACGGGTACTTTCAGGGCAAAAAGGGACCGGAGATGTTCGGCACCCGCCAGGACGAGAAGGAACCCCGGGAGCTGTTCGCCCAGGCCCGGGCCACCTATGAAAACGGCGAGAACCGGAAGGAGCCGGTGCGGTTCTTCGCCCTCATCGAGAAGGACCGCCCCGCCCAGATCGCCGCGCAGGACCGGGAGGGCCACACCGTCCGGCTGGAGGGTCCCACGGCGGAGCCCGCCCGGAACGTGCCCCTGACCGCCGAGAAGGTGGAGGGCCAGCTGAGCCGCACCGGCGGCACCCCCTTCGCCTGTGAAAAGGTCACCGCCCGGGTGGACGAGGGCCTGTCCCTGCCCCTGTCCGCCCTGAACGAGCTGCGGCGGAAGACGCTGGACGCCCTGAGCCAGGCGCGCGTCGTCCCGCCCCAGCGGCGGCAGGAGGAGTTCCACACCGGCGTCCGGTATGAAAACCCCAAGCAGCCCCCGGTGCTGACGGTGGCCGTCCGCACGGCGGAGCAGGTCACCCCGGAGCTGCTGGAGCGCCAGCCCGCCCTCCTCTATCTCCCCTGCGACCAGGCCAAGGCCCACCCGGAGACGGTGCGGGCCTGTCTCGCCGCCGGGGTCCCTGTGGCCGCCCTGCTGCCCCGCATCTGCAGCGACGGGGAGATCGGCGTGCTGGAGGACGAGCTGAAAGCCATGCAGTCCCTGGGCGTGGAGGAGGCCCTGGCCGGCACCCTGGGTCCCGCCAGGACGGCCAGAGAGCTGGGCTTCCGCCTGCGGGGGGACTTCGGCCTGGGGGTGTACAACTCCCAGACCATGAAGGAGCTGAAGCGGCTGGGCTTTACCTCGCTCACCGCCTCCTTCGAGCTGAAGCTGCCCCAGGTCCGGGACCTGTCCAAGGCGGTGCCCACCGAGCTGATCGCCTACGGCCGTCTGCCCCTGATGATCACCGAGAACTGCATCATTCACAACCACTCCGGCCAGCACACCTGCCAGGAGCCAAACCTCCTCACCGACCGCCGGGGCGAGCGCTTCCCCGTGGTCAAGGCCTGGGGCTGCCGGAATGAAATTCTGAACGCCAAGACTCTGTTCCTGGCCGACAAGGCCGCCGACTACGCCCGCCTGGGCCTGTGGGCCGTCCGCCTGTCCTTCACCACCGAGACCCCCGCCGAGTGCGTCCAGGTCCTGGACCGCTACCGCGGCACAGGCCGGTATCAGCCCTCCGCCCATACCCGGGGGCTGTACTATCGGGATGTGCTGTGAGGGGGGCAGCGCATACAGGCACGCTGCCAGAAAATTTTGTAGGGGCGGCCTGCCCGCACGATAACCACCCGGCCAACGGCGGGCGGATAATATCCGCCCCTACGGGGGGTTACGATGGTGCGCCCGTAGGGGACGCTGTCCTCAGCGTCCCGCGATACCTGACGCACCACCGAAACGGGCCGATGAGGACATCGATCCCTACCCCTTTTGTCCCTTCGGGACATTTCCCCCTGACAGGGGGAATCGGCCCCTACGAACGCACCATCATAAAAATTCGTAGGGGCCGGATGAGGGTGATTTCCGACCAAGCCGCACCGGCCAAAGGGCCAGATAACTCCTCACTCCTACCTCCTCACTCCACACTCTCCGAAAGGTTGTTTTCTATGGAATTAAAAATCAAACCCCTCTCCCCGAAAATCGGGAAGGAGATCCCCGCACCCTACTACGCCACCCCCGGCTCGGCCGCCATGGACCTGCACGCCTGTATCGACCAGGCGGTGGTGGTCCCGGCGGGGGGACGGGCGGTGATCCCCACGGGGCTGGCCATTGCCCTGCCCTCGGCGGACTATGTGGCCCTGGTGTACGCCCGGAGCGGGCTGGGGATCAAGCACGGCATCGCCCCGGCCAACTGCGTGGGCGTGATCGACAGCGACTACCGGGGGGAGATCAAGGTGGGGCTGCAAAACTCCGGCAGCGAGGACTACACCGTCCAGCCCGGGGACCGCATTGCCCAGCTGATGATCGCCCCGGTGATCCAGGCCCGGCTCACCCTGGTGGACGAGCTGGACGACACCCAGCGGGGGGCCGGCGGGTTCGGCTCCACGGGGGCCTGAGATTGCACGGACTGCTGCGCCTGTTTGACGGTGCGGCGGCTGCCGCGGGCCGATGAGGACATCGGCCCCTACGAACCAAAAGCGAAAAACAAAGGTAATTCACGCGGTACCAAGCACAAGGAGGGACCGGAAATGTTCCATCTGTTCAAAAAGAAGCACGCCCCCGAGGCGGAGGCGGAGACGCCGGAGGTCAGACAGCCGGAGGCCCAGCACCCGGAGGCCCAGCACCCGGAGGCCCAGCACCCGGAGGCCGCTGCCTTGGCGGCCCAGTTCGGGCCGGAGGAGTTCGACATCACCGCCGTCACCGGGGCCAACGGCTTCGGCGGGGAGAAGGAGGAGGAAGCGGAGCATTGGACCGCCACCCTGCCCCTCATCGCCTGGCGGGAGGACGACGGCCCCATCCGGGAGGAGAACACCTGTCTGGTGGCCCTGGCGGACGACATTCTGCTGGACTATCTCCGCCGCAGCGCCCCCAGGGACTCCGTCATTCAGGCCCGGGTGCGGAAGGGGCTGGCCGACGACCGCTTTCTGCTGGTGGGGCTGCCCTCCCCGGTGGCGGACCGGGAGATGAAGGCCGTGCTGGACCGGGCCACCCAGGAGGTGAGCGTCTGGGTCCCCGAGGTGGGCACCTTCGTCCTGAACCGGCGGCTGAACTGGTTCGAGGCGGACGTGGAGTGGATCGACAAATCCGTCATCATGGTCTATGAAAACGACAGCGAGGCCGAGCAGAGGGCCGCCCAGGCCACCGCCCTGGCCCTGATGAAGGACGTCTCGGTCTGGGACGCTACCATCCGGACCTTTGCCCTGGAAAAGATGTGGGGGCAGGAGGCGGACCCCCCGGAGTGGGAGGGCCTGACCCAGAATGAGGCGCTGGAACGCCTGGACCCGGAGAGCATCCAGGTCTGGGGCGACGGCCGATTTGAGGTCTGGAGCCGCGATAGGGAACATGACTGGGGCCGGTCCGCGCACATCTGCGGCAATCTGAAGGACGGTATCACCCAGGCGGAATGGGAGAGCTGACTATGGCAATCATTTTAGCGTCGCAATCCCCCCGGCGGCGGGAGCTGCTGGGGCAGATGGGCATTTCTGATTTTATTGTCCGCCCCGCTCAGGGGGAAGAGCTGCCCCACCCGGAGCTTACCCCCGCCCAGCTGGTGGAGGAGCTGTCCCGGCAGAAGGCACAGGAGGTGTCCGCCTCCGCCGCCCCCGGGGACGTGGTGATCGCCGCCGACACCGTGGTGGCCATCGACGGCAGGGTGCTGGGCAAGCCCAGGACGGCGGAGCAGGCGGAGGAGATGCTCTCCGCCCTCTCCGGCCGGACCCATGCCGTCTACACCGGCGTGACCCTGTGGAAGGACGGAGAGGTGCTCACCGAGCACGAGGAGACCCAGGTGACCTTCCGCCCCCTGGCCGCCCGGGAGATTCGCGCCTATGTGTCCACCGGCGAGCCGATGGACAAGGCGGGGGCCTACGGCATTCAGGGCCGGGGCGCCCTGCTGGTGGAGCGCATCGCCGGGGACTACTGCAACGTGGTGGGCCTGCCCCTGTGCCGCCTGGGGCGGATGCTCTCCGCCCTGGGGCTGGACCCCTGGAAGGAGGAGGCGCGCCGGTGAAACGATTTCTGCGCCAGAACGGACTGCTGCTGCTTCTCATCGCCGTGCTGCTCACGGTGCTCATCGCCCTGGCCTCCGCCTTTCTGGGGGGCAACGCCGACCCGCTGACCAACGCGGTGAATGTGGCCGTGTCCCCCATCCGCAGCGGCATTTCCGCTGTGATGGACTGGGCGGGGGGCGTGTCTCGCTATGTGCTGCACTATGGGGAGATGGAGGCGGAGCTGTCCGACCTCCGCACCCAGGTCTCTCAGCTGGAGGAGGAGGTCCGCCAGGGCCGGGAGGCCAGCCGGGAGAACGCCCAGCTCCGGGAGCTGCTGAATCTCCACGCCCGCCGGAGGGACTTTCAGTTTGAGTCCGCCCGGGTGTCCGGCCGGTCCACCTCTAACTGGGAATCCACCCTGACCCTGGGCAAGGGCAGCGCCGCCGGGATCAAGACGGGCAGCTGCGTCATTACCGAGACGGGGGCGCTGGTGGGCGTGGTGTCAGAGGTGGGGCTGAACTGGGCCACCGTGTCCACCATCATCAACACCGACATTGAGATGGGCGGCATCGCCTCCCGCACCAACAGCGCCGGGATCTTAGAGGGCGACTTCGCCCTGATGAGCCAGGGCAAGCTGAAGCTCACCTATCTGCCCGACACCGCCCAGCTGGTCTCCGGCGATGAGGTCCTCACCTCCGGCAAGGGGGATGTCTACCCCTCCGGCCTGATGGTGGGCCAGGTGGAGGGCGTCTTCACCGACCCCTCCGGCCAGTCCCGCTACGCCGTGGTCACCCCCCAGGTGAAGCTGGACGAGCTGGTGGAGGTCTTCGTCATTCAGTCGTTTGAGATCGTGGAGTAAGGAATTTGTGCCGACTTGGACGGACGCACTGCCGGGGAAATGTGTAGGGGCGGATATGATCCGCCCGCACGATACCCACCCGGTCAACGGCGGGCGGCTGATAGCCGCCCCTACGAAAAGCCTCCTGGTCTCTCGTAGGGGCGGCCTTTGGCCGCCCGTTCGAAGGTGCGCCGAATCATCGCGGGCGGCCAAAGGCCGCCCCTACGGATAACATCGGAGGAAACCCTTCTCCGAAGGAGGTTTTTATGACCCGCCGCGATTTATTCCATAAATGGCTCGTCTACGCCCTGGGCACGGTGCCCGTGTGGCTGCTGGACGCCTATATTCTGCCCCGGTTTCCCGTGTATGGGGTGATGCCTATGCTGCTGCCCCTGGCGGTGGTGGCGGTGGCGGTTTTAGAGGGGAGCTGCGCCGGGGCGGGCTTTGGCCTGGGGGCGGGGCTGCTGTGGGCGCTGGTGTACCCGGGCAGCGTCGGCCTCCGGCTCATCGCGCTGACGGTGGTGGGCCTTTTGTCCGGCATCCTGTCGCAATACGCCTTGCAGCAGTCCTTCCCCGGGTTTCTGCTGTGCTCCGCCGGGGCGCTGGCGCTGATCGACGCCCTGCGGACCATGCTGTTCCGCCTGTCCCACCTGGCCCAGGTGGCCGACGTGCTGCCCGTGGCGGCGGCGGAATGTGTGCTGTCGCTGGTCTGGTCCCCCCTGGTCTGGCTGCTGTTCCGGCGGGTCTACCGCCGGGTGGGCGGGGATAAGCTGGCCTGACGTGCCGCGAGGAGGTGCATTTTTTGGAACCCAAGCAATTTCACCGCCGGGTGCTGGCCGTGGTGCTGGCCCTGGCGCTGGCCTACGGCGCACTGGGGAGCGAGCTGTATGACCTTCAGGTGAACAATGGCGCCGAGCTGCGGCGCAAATCCCAATATAAGATCGCCGAGACCGAGACGGTGGAGGCCGCCCGGGGGCAGATTCTGGACCGGAACGGCAAGGTCCTGGTGTCCAACAAGGTGATCTATCAGGTCACCCTGAACACCAAGCTCATGGGCGACAGCCGGAACGACACCCTCCGGACGCTGCTGAAAATCTGCCGGGAGCAGGGGGTGGAGTGGGAGGACACCCTGCCCATCTCCGCCCAGGCCCCCTTCACCTTTACCACCGACACGCCCTACTACACCGTCACCACCGGGGACGACGGGACGGAGACCGTTTCCCTCACCCGCCTGGGGCGGCTGGCGGTGACCATGAAGTGGATCAAGGACCCGACCAAGCAGCCCGAGGCCCTGCCCGAGGTCACCGAGCCCAAGAAGCCCGGCCTGCTGGACCGGATCAAGTCCTTCTTCACCGGCGGCAGCGACACGAAGAACGACACCCCCGCCGAGGAATCCACCGCCCTGCCCGACGCCGCGGAGCTGCTGGGTCTCATGTGCCGCTCCTTCCAGCTGAAGGGGGAGGGGGCCGTGGACGAGAAGGCCGCCAAGGAGAACGGCGACCCCATCCCCACCCTGAACATCGGCGACATGGACCCGGCAGAGGCCCGGTCTGTGGCCGGGGTGCTCTATGAGCTGACCCTCCGCTCCCGGGACATCAACCGTAACGCCTACGTCTTCGCCCAGGGGGTGGACATCGACTTCATCGCCCGGGTAAAG
>Ga0129311_1002683_pt1 | contig 10346 bp, 7 predicted proteins | sample Go1ome_FD_94435 | JGI IMG/M metagenome (GOLD analysis project Ga0129311, IMG submission 94435) | Western lowland gorrila individual fecal microbial communities from Wisconsin, USA - Go1022B metagenome | ecosystem: Host-associated > Mammals > Digestive system > Large intestine > Fecal | place... | reverse complement strand
CATCTCACCTTCTGCGTCGAAGAAATATGTTTTTCCTTTATAAGTAATCTTCTCGTCCTGAGCTCTCTTACCGTTGGACTTGAAGTAGAACCACTCTTCCTCTGCGGAATCGTCATCGTACGGAGCTGTTAATCTCCAGTCGTTTGTAATTTTCTGACCAGAGCTGTTTACGAAGTAGTAATCTCCGTCATACTCAACCCACTCAGAACGAACAAGCTGTCCGTCATCACCTACGTAATATTCTTTACCATTGCTGGAGCAGAATGTGTTCTCGTAAGCATCGCCGTTCTTGTCATAGCAATACCACTCGCCATCAACCATCATCCAAGTTCCCTTGGAAGCTGCGAAAGATGTGAGGGAAGCGCCTAATGCAAGAAGTGCAGATGCAGAAACAACTGCTACTAATTTAGTCTGCTTTCTCATAATGAATGCACTCTCCTTTTTGTGTTTTTGAAATTGTTTTAAAAATCCTAATTGCATTACGAGAGCATTATACTTCCGATAAGTAAAATTATCGCAAGTTGCGGAAACGGCGCAAAATGGGGAGAAAAAGAGGCTGGAGAGGCGAGTGGGAAGAGAAAATTAAGAATAATTTCACAAAAAGGAAGTAAATTCCCGTCGGCGTAAGTTGCTATAAAAGTCGAAGGATGCTATAATATAATAGATTTTTTATGACGTGACGAAAGGAAGTAAATTCATGGCAAACAGAATAAAGAAGAAAGAGGAGACGAAAAGCAGCTATCAGGATAATGTTGCTTTAATCATGGGAGTGTTTACGCTGATCGTTCTCTGCGTGCTTCCGTTAGTGTTCCACGACTTTTATTTTGATATCCTGGAGACAAAATATCAGTTTTATAGTGTAGTTGCAATCGCGGCCCTTGTAATTATGGGGGCATATGGTCTGGCGAGTGGGAAGATGATCGAGTGGTTCTCGAAATTCAATTTCCAGACATGGAGAAAGAGTATGAATGTGTGTGACTGGGCGATGCTTGCTTTCTGGCTTTGCAACGTTCTGTCCTGGGTATTCAGTAAAGACTGGAAATGGGAGGCGTTCTGGGGTACATCCGGGCGTTATAATGGCGTATTCCTTATGACCATTTATATGGCTTCTTATTTTCTCGTAACAAGATTCTTTAAATTAAAACAGTGGTATCTGGACGCATTCCTTGCAGTGGGCATTCTTGTCTGCGTGTTTGGAATTACGGATTATTTCCAGATGGATGTTCTCGGATTTAAGGTAAATATGGTGGATGAGCAGAAAGCAATCTACACATCCACATTTGGTAACATCAACACCTACACGATTTATGTGGCAGCGCTTTTAGCTGTTTCTATGGTTCTGTTCACACAGGAGAAGAACCAGAAGAGAATGCTCTGGTACTTCGGAAATATGGTATTATCAAGCTTTGCGCTGATTATGGGTACCAGCGATAATGCGTATCTGTCCTTAGCAGCAATCTTTGGTCTGGCTCCGTTATGGTTATTCAAGACGAAGACAGGATTCCGCAGATATGTGATCTCTGCAGCTACATTTGTTACCGTAATTCTCTGCATTAGCTGGATCAATAAGGCATATGCGTCTTCCGTGCTTGGAATCGACAGTGCGTTTGGTCTGATCGCAAAGCAGAAATTTCTTCCAGTTATTGCGGCACTTCTCTGGATTGTAAGTGCAGCACTGGTTATTATGAGCAGAAAACCACAGGCGTTGATGAACAGAACAAGTTCTGACGAGATGAATAAGATTGCGGTTTATATCTGGATGGGAGTTATTGCTGTTGTTTGCCTTGCGGTGATCTTTGTGCTTTATGATGCGAACGCAGCAGGACATGCGGATAAATACGGTGCAATCAGTTCCTATGTTGTTTTTGATGATAACTGGGGAACGCAGCGTGGATATGTATGGAAACGCGCAATTGAGCTCTTCACGAAGAAACTGACTCCGCTTCAGAAGGTATTTGGATACGGTGCAGACACATTTGCACTTATTATGCAGTATTATTTCCCGGCGGACATGCAGAACGGAAAGATGGTTATCTTTGATAGTGCTCATAATGAGTATCTGCACTATTTAGTCACCATCGGTTTTGCTGGAATGGCATCTTACATTGTATTTATGGTGTCTTCTGTTGTGGCTATGGCGAAGCGTATGAAAGAACAGCCGGTTGTTGCGGCGGTTATGCTGGCTGTTTTAGCGTACATGATTCAGGCAACTGTAAATATCAACCTGCCGATCGCTATGCCGATCGTTCTGCAGCTTCTCGCAATGGGAGTTGGATGCAAGAAAAAGGCAGAGCAGAAATCAGAGTGAAAACAGCGCTTAGTTAAGAAGTGAGTTATAAGCGAATAAAACATATGAAACAATAATGGGGCGGGCAGATTCCTGCCCCATAGGAGGAAATATTATGATGCAGGCAGTCATCATGGCCGGTGGAAAAGGAACGAGACTGGCAGCACTTACAAAAGACGAGATCCCGAAGCCGATGGTCCCGGTAGCTGGAAAACCGCTGCTTTTATGGCAGGTGGAGCGGCTGAAGGAGAATGGGATCACTGATATTATCATGGTCATCGGACATCTTGGTGATAAGATCAAGGAATATTTTGGTGACGGTGAGAAATTTGGTGTTACGATCCGATATTATGAGGAGACGGAGCCGCTTGGAACAGCTGGATCTTTCTACTACTTAAAGGATATGATCCACGGAGACCGATTCGTTATGATGTCCGGAGATCTGTTCTTTGATATCGATTTCCAGCGCATGATCCGCTTCCATGAGGAAAAAGGTGCGGTAGCGACTCTGTTTGTACATCCGAATGGTCATCCATTTGACTCCGATCTTCTGGTACTGGACCATGATGATAAGATCACGGCGTTTGATTCTAAGCACAATGTGCGGGACTACTGGTATAAGAACTGCGTAAACGCAGGAATCTTTGTGTTTGAGAAGAAAATCTGTGATTACGTTCCGGAGCCGGTAAAACGGAATCTTGAGAACGATGTTATCAAAGGTATGTTAGAGGCCGGGGAGCCGATCTATGGATACTGTTCTCCGGAGTATGTAAAGGATGTCGGAACCGTGGACCGCGTAAATCAGACACTGGCGGACATTGAGCGCGGCGTGATCGCGGGGAAATGCCTGAGAAATAAACAGAGCTGTATCTTTATGGATCGGGATGGCACGATCAACCAGTATAAAGGTCTTGTGTACAAAGAAGAAGACTTTACACTGGAAGACTGCGCAATCGACGCGATCCGGAAAATCAACCAGTCCGGAAGACTTGGAATCGTTATCACGAACCAGCCGGTTGTCGCGCGAGGGCTCTGCGAGATCGAGGATGTGGAGAACATCCATAAGAAGATGGAAACACTTCTCGGAAAAGAGGGAGTGTTCCTGGATGACGTGTTCTACTGCCCGCATCACCCGGATAAGGGATATCCGGAGGAAAATCCGGCTTACAAGATTCCGTGCGAGTGCAGAAAACCGAAGACCGGTATGATCCAGAAGGCGGCGGAGCGGTACAATATCGACCTCTCCAGCTCCTGGATGATCGGTGACACGACGATGGATATCCAGACAGGAATCAACGCGGGAATGCGTACGGCGCTGGTGCTGACCGGTGAGGCTGGAAACGATAAGAAATACGATGTGAAGCCGGATCTCGTCTGCAAGGACCTGCAGGACGCTGTAGAGAAAATTTTACAGTTAGACTAGCGGCCAAATGTCTGAAAGAGCAATCACTTGATTGTGAGACTGCTTCCAGGGCAGAGAGTTAATTGACCCGAATTAAGACAATAGTAGCTAATATGGATTAGATAAAGCAATTAAACAAAAGATTGATTAGGAGAAAAACCATGATCATCACACAGACCCCCTTTAGAATGTCCTTCTTCGGAGGCGGAACAGACTTCCCGGACTTTTATAAGGAACACGGCGGAGCCGTAATTTCAACAACATTTGATAAATACTGCTATGTAAACGTGCGCCACTTACCGCGCTTTTTCGATTATTCCACAGAGCTTTCCTACTCTAAGATCGAGCGCGTGACGGATGTTAACGATATCAACCATCCGGCGATCCGCGAGGCGATGAAGTATCTGGATATGCAGGAGATCCGCCTCACCTACGAGGCAGACCTTCCGGCGAGATCCGGACTTGGAACAAGCAGTTCCTTCGCGGTCGGAATGTTAAACGCGTTCTATGCATTAAAGGGAAAATACGCGGACAAGAGAAAGCTTGCGGATGACGCGATCTATCTGGAGCGCGTTCTCTGCAACGAGAGCGGCGGCGTTCAGGACCAGATTGCGGCGGCCTTCGGCGGATTAAACCGTATCAACTTCAATGCAGACGGTTACGAGGTAAACCCGGTTATCATCTCCCCGGAGAGAAAAGCACAGTTAAACCAGAACCTGATGCTGTTCTTCACTGGATTTTCCAGATTTTCCTCCGATATCCAACAGACAACGGAAAAAGCGTTGGTTGACAAGCAGAAGCAGCTTCTTGAGATGCTGTCCCTGGTGGATGACGCGGAGAAAGTCCTCACATCCAAGACAGATCTCAATGAATTTGGACGTCTTCTCGATTATACCTGGAAACTGAAACGCGGAATCTCCAACCGGATTTCCACAGATTCTATCGACGGCCTTTACGCAAAGGGAATGGCAGCAGGCGCTCTCGGCGGAAAACTTCTCGGCGCCGGCGGCGGCGGATTCCTTCTCTTCTATGTAGAGCCGGATAAGCAGGAAGCGGTTCACAAGGCGATGGAAGAACTCTTATATGTTCCGTTCGAGTTTGAGAACAGTGGTACGAGAGTGATCCACTATACGCCGGAAACATACGAAAAGAGATAATGAGTATGGATATGCGGTATTCCGTCTTAATGTCCGTATATAATAAGGAGAATCCGGAATACTTCAGGGCTTCGTTGAATAGCGTTTTTCATCAGACCATCCCGCCGACAGAAGTTGTATTGGTTTGCGATGGACCATTAACGGTGGCATTGAATGCGGTAATACTGGAATATGAAAAGTGTTTTTCGGAAGATATACTGGGAGAACCGGACAAGTCTGAAACAGTATTTCGGGTTATCCGTCTTGAGGAGAATCAGGGACTTGGGAAAGCTTTGAATGAAGGTATGCGTTACTGTTCCTGCGTGTGGATCGCGAGGATGGATACTGATGACCTTGCGGTGCCAGATCGGTGTGAAAAGCAACTGAAATACCTGGAAAAACACCCGGACGTGGATGTCTTGAGCGGAACAATTGCGGAATTCCAGGGAGACGCGGTGGATGTGCAGGCAGCGGAAAAGGCAGTTACATCCTATAAAACAGTTCCGCAGACACTAGAAGAGATCTCCAGATATATTAAACAGAGAAATCCGATCAATCATCCATGCGTGATGTTCAGAAAGTCAAGCGTGGAGCTCTCCGGCGGATATCAGCCGTGTCCGTATTTTGAGGATTATGATCTGTGGGTGCGGATGTACCGGGATCATGCGGTGCTTGCGAATCTTTCGGACACGCTGCTATATATGCGCGTGAATGGGATGCATCAGCGTCGGGGCGGAATTCAGTATGCAAAATATATTGTGGAGTTCCGAATGAAGATGTATCGGTACCAGGTAATTACATTTGGGGAATTTCTGCCGATGACAGCGGCTCGTGTGCTTGTGAGCCTGATGCCAAATGGTGTGCGAAAATATCTGTATGATAAAAAGTTGAGGAAACATAAGTAAGAGGATTAGATATGAAACTTTTAACGATAACAGTACCCATGTATAATGTGGCAAATTATATAGAAGAATGCCTGAAATCTTTTCTGGTTCCGGGTGCGGAAGAGGTTCTGGAGGTGCTGGTTATCAATGATGAGACTCCGGATAACTCCAGAGAAATCGCGGAGAAATTTGTAGAAAAATATCCGGAGATCTACCGCATTATCGATAAGAAGAACGGTGGCCATGGCTCAACTGTGAACCGCGGAATCGAGGAAGCGGCGGGAAAGTACTTCAAAGTGGTCGATGGAGATGACTGGGTCGAACAGAAAGCATTTGAAAATTTCCTCGAACATCTGCAGAAAACGGATGCGGATATGGTTCTCTCCAATTATCACTGGGTCGATGATAAAACAAAAAGCAGAAAAGAAGAAGTCAGTGAGATATGCCCAGGAATCGAGTACGGAAAGGACATTCCATTCAGCGAAGTAAAAGACCACGTCTTTGCGAAAATGCATGCGATCACATATAAGACATCTTTGCTGAGAAATCAGCCGGAAAGACTGGATGAAAAATGCTTTTATGTTGACGCGGAGTATGTAATTTTCCCACTTCCGTATATTAAGACGGTCTCTGCGATACCGGATTTTGTGTATCAGTACCGGATCGGTATGAGTACGCAGAGTATGAGTATTGAAAATATGATGAAGCGCTGCAGCCAGCATGAGCGGGTACTGAAACGGATCATGGATTTCTACGGAAAACATAAAACTTGCACAGCGGCAGAAATGATCCGTGACATGGCGGCGCGTCTGGCGGTCAGCCAGTATAAGATCTATCTCAGTTTTCCGCAAAGTCACAAAAATGAGATGATGACGATGGAAAAAGAGATCAAGGAAAAATTCCCGGAGATCTATTCTCAAATGAAAAATCCAGCGGTACAGTTACTGCGAAGTACAGGATATCTTACATATGGACTCGTTTCCATGGCAGTAAGATACGCGCGGAAATAGGAAGGACAAAGTTACATGCAGAACAAGAAAAATGGCAGACAGTTTGAACAATATAAACGAGTCGTAAAATTCCTCGGCTCGGTAGTAATTGTGCTGCTGGAATTGATCCTGTACTATTATGTCTGGATGAATTACTACAACAAAAACATGACCATCGCATTCTGGCGGAGAGGTAACTGGCTGATCATCGGCGAATATCTGGTTTTGCTGCTGCTGCTCCATCGGACGTATGGCGGATTGAAGATCGGTATTTATAAATACTGGAATCTGGTATATTCCCATATGATCTCGCTGATAGGCGTCAACGCGTTTTCCTACGTGCAGGTCGTTCTGTTTGATAAGAAGATGCATAACCCGACGGCGCTGATCGTTCTGACGGTGGTCGATTTCCTTGTGGTCATGGTATGGGCGCTGGGATTTAAGAAGGTTTACGCGTTCTTGTTTCCGAGAAAGCAGCTGCTTTTGGTATATGGAGACAAGTCGATGTTCCACTTGATGGGACGAATTGATTCCCGAGAGGATAAGTACGAGATCGCGAAGACGATCTCCATCGACGAGGGAATCGAGACGATCATCGGACAGGCCGGGGAGTACGACGGCGTGATCATCGGGGATATCCCGTCGGAGAAGAGAAACGAGCTGATGAAGCGCTGTTATGCCGGAAATATCCGGAGCTACACGGTGCCGAAGATCAGTGATATCCTGCTCAGAACATCGGTGGAACTCAATATTTTCGATTCCCCGCTGTACTTATCGCGGAATATCGAAGGTCTTCCGTGGGATCAGCAGGTGCTGAAGCGGATGGAAGATATCGTGATCTCAGGACTCATGCTGCTTCTCACGAGCCCGTTTTTCCTGATCATCGCGCTTCTGATCAAATGTACAGACCGCGGCCCGGTATTCTATACACAGACGCGTCTCACATTAAACGGCAAGGAATTTCCAATCTATAAGTTCCGCACGATGGTAGTCGATGCGGAGAAGAAGAGCGGCCCGGTAAAGGCCGGGGACAAAGATCCGAGAATTCTTCCGGTCGGACATTTCCTCCGCGCGACGCGACTCGATGAGCTTCCGCAGCTTTTAAACATCTTAAAGGGTGACATGAGCCTTGTAGGCCCGCGGCCGGAGCGCCCGGAGCTCGCCTCGATCATCACGAAGAATATTCCGGAGTTCGAATACCGTCTGAAGGTAAAAGCAGGACTCACGGGATACGCGCAGATCTACGGAAAATACTGTACGACGAGCTATGATAAGCTGAAACTGGATCTCACCTATATCCGGAACTATTCGATCTGGATGGACCTGAAACTGATCCTGATGACACCGAAGGTCCTTTTTATGAAGGAATCGACAGAGGGATTTGAGGAGGGTGGATTTGAGGATCCGGCGCTGAAAGAAAAATAGAGAAATTAAAAACTTCGCGAGTGATATCACTGCGATGCCCCTAAATGGGGCGGCAGGATGTATCACCCGCGAAGTTTTATTTTATACCGAAGCAGAAACAGCACTGCCAGATAAACAGGGAAGAATACGGCTGCTGTCAGGCAGAGCATGAAAAACGTGTGAAGATGCACTGCGGTGTGCAGGAACAGCAGGATCGCCGCAGCAGGAACCAGGGCGAGCAGGATCTTCTTTAACTGCATCAAAGTACAGAAAGAACGGATCTCGCCGCGGATAAACCATAGCTGGACGAGCAGAACAACGATCTCAGCGGCCAGGGTTCCAAGCGCGGCACCGGACGCGCCGAGAACAGGGATCAGGACCGCGTTCAGGATCAGATCGGTCACGGCCCCGGCGCAGGTCGAGTACACAACGAGCTTTTCTCGGTCCGTGGGGACGAGGATCTGGATCCCGATGGTGTTTGTCAGGCCGATACAGATCAGCGTCGGAAGTATGATCCGCATCGGTAGGATCGAATTCTCGTAGGCAGGTCCGTAGAACAGGTAGATACTGTAGTCGGACATGACGATAAAATACACACAGAGCGGGATCGCAAATACGGTGACAAAGGCGAAAGATCTTCGGATCAGCTCCCGGAACTTCTCGTACTGTCCGTTTTTAATATAGTAGGAGATCCGCGGAAGAAGTACACTTCCGAGGCCGGCAACGATCGTTGCGAGCAGTTCCTTGATCTTCACCGCGGCATTATAGTAGCCGACAGTCTCCGAATCTGTGAGGAATCCCAGCATGACCGTATCGAGGTTCGTGTAGATCGTCGTGGTCACGGTGAGCGCGAACAGGATCAGAATCGGCTTTAAGTGCCGCTTTAAACGATACGGGCGCTGTGGAGCGAACGTAATATAGCGTCTTGCGTGGAAGAAGTTAAAAATATTCGATCCGACCCCGGCGAAGATCGTCAGAAAGCCGTACTGGAGATAATCATCCCTGGAGCGGATCATCACGAACATCAGGGCAACGGAGAGCGCCTTGAAGGCAATCGACCGGAACGTAATATACTGATACTGTTCCAACGCCTTATAGAGCCATTCCATTCCGACCAGGTTAAAGAGAAGCGAGATCCCGCAGATCAGGAACAGCGCCCGGTCATCCTGAAACTTTGGAACAAAGACAAGGCAGAAGGCGTAGGCCAGGCAGACAAGCAGTGTCATCGCCGCATTGATCAGGAAGATTTCCTGGACCGTCTGCGAGAGCTCTTTTTTATCGTCACGGACCCCGGCACAGGCGCGGATCCCGTAAGTGGGAATTCCCAGGGACGCCGTCATCGTGAAGTAAGATACCACGGACACAACAAAGGCGACGCGCCCGGTACCTTCCGGAAGCAGGATCCGGGATACATAAGGGTATGTGATCAGAGGGAAGATCAGCGAGGACGCAGCCAGCAGGATATTCATAATGAAGTTTTTACCAAGGGACGCCTGCACGGCCATAATAAGTTCCTCCTTTTCGATATCCACCAGTATAACATAGTTGAATGGGGGTGTCCATGGAATTAAAGATGTGTTATAATCGGGAGAGCAATAAAGACAAGGAGGCATCAGCGTGCGAAATTTAAAGACACTGTATGTTCGGAATGTATTAGAAGATCTGATAAAAAAGAAAGTGGCGGTAGGGATCTTTATCGCGGTCTGCGCGGTCCTGTTCGGAATGCTCGGAATCGTCCAGGGCGGAAAGGCTGTGACGCAGACGGAGGAGCAGAAGCAGGAGATCGAGGAATATAACGCGAAGATCGCGGAGTATGATTCGGCCATCGAGGATACGCAGAATGCGATCGCGGAAGCGGATAAGCAGATCGAAAGCCTGCAGGAATATATCGATAACTCGATCTACATGCAGATAGACCCGAATAATATCCAGACGGTATCGGTCCAGTATGGGCTTAAGACCAGCAATAATGTGGGAAATATCTTGAATTCCTTTATTACCTATATTAATGATGGAGGATTGAAGGAAGAACTTTCTGAGGCAGATCAGGATCTCAAGGTGAAATATTGGCGAGATGTTGTGAACAGTTATCAGAGTGGAAATAACTTCTTTATTGTGGTGATCAACAGCGATATGGACCAGGCAAAGCGGATCGTGTCGATCATTAAAGAACGTGTCATGGATTATGTGCCGAAGGTAAAGAACCTTCAGGGGGACTTTTCTCTTGAGGAGCTGAAAACCTCT
>Ga0129311_1002682_pt1 | contig 10347 bp, 7 predicted proteins | sample Go1ome_FD_94435 | JGI IMG/M metagenome (GOLD analysis project Ga0129311, IMG submission 94435) | Western lowland gorrila individual fecal microbial communities from Wisconsin, USA - Go1022B metagenome | ecosystem: Host-associated > Mammals > Digestive system > Large intestine > Fecal | place... | reverse complement strand
TTTGTGTGGTAAAATAATTATCATATAGCAAAGGAGCTGATGAATTGGGAAATAAATTAACAGACGCTTTAATAGCAACTGGAAAAGGGGCTGTATCATTATTCCCCGGAGGTGGTTTTTTAGCCGAGTATATAAGTTTGGCACAAGGGTATGTGGCTGATAAACGAATGAACGAGTGGAAGCAAAGAGTTGAGGAAATATTAGAAAAAATTCCACGCTCAATAGATGAATTGGCACAAGATGAGGCGTTCTATTCTTGTGTTCAAGTTGCAACTATGGGAGCAATGAGAGCATATCAGAAAGAAAAGCAAGAGCTTTTTGCTAATGCACTTTATTCTTCTGCAAACAATATAGATATACCAACGGATAAAAAACTTTTTTACTTGTCATTACTTGGAAGTTATACATTAAGTCATATAATGTTGCTAAAATATTTCGCACAAGATAATTACAATGAAAAGGTTATTAAGCGAAGTGGAACAACAATTCGGACGATTGGTGGAACAGAACACCCGATAAAAGGAATTATTGAAAAACTTCCTTGCTTTGCAGATGATATAATGTTTGTAAAACATATTGCAGGACAGCTTTGTTCAGATAGTTTAATAAGCATTGTAGATTTTGATACACCTGTTTCAACAAAACTTGCAAGAGCAAAAAGAACCACAAAATACGGAGATGAATTTTTAAAATTTATTCAAGACTATCAATAGAAAGCTTATTTGTAGAGTAGCCGGAAATGGCTGCTCTTTTCTTTTACCCGAAAGGAGGATTTATCATTGATTTTAGTTATCGCAGAAAAGCCCAATGTGGCGCAGGCAATCGCTGTCGTACTTGGGGCAAAGGAAAAGAAAGACGGATTTCTCACAGGAAGCGGCTATATCGTTTCTTGGTGCGTGGGACATTTGGTAGGGCTTTCCGAAGCTGCCGCCTACGGGGAGCAGTATAAAAAGTGGAGCTATGACAGCTTACCGATTTTGCCGCAGGAATGGAAGTACACCGTTTCGGCTGACAAGGAAAAGCAATTCAAAACCCTAAAGGAACTTATGAACCGGGCAGATGTTTCCGAAGTCGTCAATGCCTGCGACGCAGGGCGCGAGGGAGAACTCATTTTCCGTTTTGTCTATGAAATGGCGGGCTGCAAGAAACCTATGCGCCGCCTTTGGATTTCTTCTATGGAGGACAGCGCAATCAAAGAGGGCTTTTCCCGTCTGAAGAACGGCGAGGAATACGACGCGCTCTTTGCTTCCGCATTATGCAGGGCAAAGGCTGACTGGTTAATTGGTATCAATGCCACCCGCCTTTTCTCTGTCCTTTACAATCATACCTTGAACGTGGGGCGCGTACAGACCCCGACCTTAAAAATGCTTGTTGACCGGGACGCAGCGATTACCACTTTCAAGAAAGAAAAATACTACCATGTACGCCTTGTCTTATCCGGCGCGGGAGCTGCAAGTGAACGAATTTCAGATAAGGCAGAAGCCGACGCATTAAAAACGACTTGCGAAGCGTCGCGGGCAGTCTGTACTTCCCTTGTGAAAGAGAAAAAGACCGCAGCCCCGCCGAAACTCTTTGACCTTACCTCTTTACAGAGGGAAGCAAACCGCCTGTTCGGATATACGGCAAAGCAGACCCTTGACCTTGCACAAGCCCTGTATGAAAAAAGACTTCTTACTTATCCGAGAACAGACAGCGCATTTTTGACCGACGACATGGGCGACACAGCGGCGGGCATTATCAAGCTGCTTTGTGGGAAATTTTCTTTTATGGCGGGAAAAGACTTCACGCCGGAGCTTGGAAAGGTTCTGAACAGTAAAAAGGTATCAGACCACCATGCCATTATCCCGACTATGGAGCTTGCAAAGACTGACCTTGCCGCGCTGCCGGAAAGCGAAAGGAATATCCTTACCCTTGCCGGGACGCGTCTACTTATGGCGACCGCTGCACCGCATACCTTTGAAGCGGTTACGGCAATCTTTGAATGTGCCGGACAGTCCTTTACCGCAAGGGGAAAAACGGTACTGTTCGACGGGTGGAAAGAGATTGACCGAAAATACAGGACAGCCTTAAAGAACAAGCCCGAAACGGACGACGCAGACAGCGACATAGAAAATACCCTGCCACAGTTTACCGAGGGACAGACCTTTGAAAATCCGGCGGCAACGGTAACGGAGCATGACACAACACCGCCAAAGCCCCACAACGAAGCGTCGCTGCTCTCTGCTATGGAACGCGCCGGAAGTGAGGACACCGACCCGGACGCAGAACGCAAAGGACTTGGAACTCCCGCCACCCGCGCCGCCGTCATTGAAAAACTGGTAAAGGGCGGCTTTGTGGAGCGAAAAGGCAAGCAGCTACTTCCCACAAAGGACGGTATCAACCTTGTGTGTGTCCTGCCGGACACCTTGACAAGCCCGCAGCTTACCGCAGAATGGGAAAACAATCTGACGCAGATTGCAAAAGGCAAGGCAGACCCCGCCGCATTTATGGAGGGTATCGAGGATATGGCGCGGGAACTGGTAAAGACCTATCCGTTTCTTTCTGATGATAAAGCGCAGATGTTCAAGCCGGAACGGGAAGCGTTGGGAAACTGCCCCCGCTGCGGTTCTCCTGTCTATGAGGGAAAGAAAAGCTACTATTGCAGCAATAAAGAATGTATCTTTACCATGTGGAAAAATGACCGTTTCTTTGAAGAACGAAAAGTAACCTTTACCCCGAAGATTGCCGCTGCACTCTTAAAATCCGGCAAAGTAAATGTGAAAAAGCTCTATTCCCCAAAGACGGGCAAAACCTACGACGGAACTATCGTATTGGCTGATACGGACGGGAAATATGTCAACTATCGCATTGAACTGCAGAAGAAAAAATAACTGAATAGCAAGCATAGGAAAAGAGTACCCTTTTCCGTAAAATCCCTGCTTTCTCTACCGAGAACGGCGGGGATTTTTGCTTGTTGGGAAGTTTCCCAAACCCTCTGAAACAGCAGAAAGGAGGTTACACATGGCAAGTTTACGGGACACCGTAAAGGACTATCAAGAAGAATTAAGGGACGGTATCGCTTGGGTGGCGTTTTGGAAAACGGGACGTTCTTGGAATGCCGAATATTTCCACCTTGAAATGAGCGATATTCTCTACCCGGAGGACAGAAGCCGCATGGAAGAAATCAAACAGGCTGACCCTGCCGCCGTTGTGGTAAACGGTTATTATTCCGGCTATCTTGGCGAGGATATGAGCCTTGACGAGCTGACCGCCGGAGTGCGCCACCACTACGAAAACGGATATAGCAATATCGGGGAATTTATCGAAGCCCACGACGACAGGCTGCCGCCGGAGCTTATCGAGGAAGCAAGAGCCGCCGCCCACGCTGCGGGGCTGCCTTTCTCTGAAAAAGCCTACCGGGACGGCGAAGAACCCGACCCCTATCTATTTGACGGAAGCATGAGCATGGAGGACTACGAACTTATGCACCGCATGATTGAGAAAGAAAGGAGCGAGCGCATGGAAGAAACGATTTTAAGCGGGTATCTTTCTAATCTTGGAAAGTACACCGAGGGCAGACCTGCGGGCGAATGGGTATCATTCCCCACGACTGCCGAGCATTTGAAAGAAGTCTTTGACCGTATCGGGATAGACGGCAAAAACTACGGGGAGTTGCATATCACAGAATACCAGTCCTATATTGCAGGACTGGCAGGAAAATTGACCGAGCTTGAAAGCCTTGACGAACTGAACTATTTGAGCGAACTTTTGAAAATGCAGTTTGACGACGACCGGGAAAAATTTGTTGCAGCTATGGAATACGGCGACCATACAAGGGACTTGCAGGACATTATCAACCTTGCACAAAACCTTGATTGTTACTGGCTTTATCCGTCCGTACAGAGTGAGGAAGATTACGGGCATTATCTGATTGAAGAACTGGACGAGTTGGAGCTGCCCGAAGAAGCAAAAAAATATTTTATGTATGAGGAATACGGGCGGGACGCTGCTATCAATGACGGGGGCAGATTTACCGAGCAGGGCTATATCTACAATAACCGCAACACCTTTACACAGTGGTACGACGGGCGCGACGTGCCGGAGGAATACCGGGTAACGCCGCAGCCGCCAGTACAGGAAAAGGAACAGGCAGACCTTGACGCTTCCGCAGCCATACAAACCGCCGCCACAGAGCAGCCCCCGGTTCTCCCGATTATCCTATCTTCTGAAAAGCCCGCCGATAAAATGAAAGAGATTACCGACCGACTGGAACAGGGAATTTTAGGACTGTATGAAAGCGACCGTTACGCCGATTATCTGCGTACCATGTCAAAATTCCATGATTACAGCCTTAACAATACAATCCTTATCGCCATGCAGGGCGGCAATCTTGTGAAAGGCTATAAACAATGGGAAAAGGAATTTGACCGCCATGTAAAGCCCGGAGAAAAAGCTATCAAGATACTTGCACCGTCCCCGTTTACCGTCAAGAAGCAGGTGGAAAAAATCGACCCGGACACCCAAAAGCCTGTTTTCGATAAGGACGGAAAACCTGTTACCGAAGAAAAAGAAATCAAGATACCCGCTTTTCGTGTAGTATCTGTCTTTGATATTTCACAGACCGAGGGAAAAGAACTTCCTGCCCTTACCTATGAGCTTACGGGCAACGTGGAACAATACAAGGATTTTTTCGCTGCCCTTGAAAAGACTTCCCCGTTTGCTATGGGATTTGAAGCACTAAGCGGCGGCGTAAAAGGACGCTGCAATTATGAGGAAAAGCGTATCTTCATCAACGAGGGCATGGACGAATTGCAGAATATCAAGACCGCAATCCATGAAATCGCCCACGCCACGCTGCATGATACCGCCCTTGCCATGCCGGAACGCCCCGACCGCCGCACCCGCGAGGTACAGGCGGAAAGCGTCGCCTATGCGGTCTGCCAACATTACGGGCTTGATACGTCGGACTATTCTTTTGGGTATATCGCCGGGTGGAGCAGCGGAAAAGAACTTGCAGAACTGAAAGGCTCTCTTGAAACAATCCGCAGCACCGCCGCAAATCTGATTGATACCATAGACGGACATTTTGCAGAAATCCAAAAGGCACAGGATAAGGAACAGACCACCGAACAGGCACAGCCCGCACAGGAAGCCGCCAAACAGCCCGAAACAAAAGCAGCCGCGCCGGAGCTTCCCGAAGAAACAGCCCCGGTACAGGAAAAAGAAGCACAGCCGGAACAGGCTGCACCCGCCGCCCCTTATTATACTATCAATGAAGCTGCCGCCAAACGTGCAAAGGATATGAACAGTTTTTCCGATTATAAGCAAGGCAGCGCGACGGCTGAATACAGGCACTATGTAGATGAAGCCGTACAACTTGCAGAAAGGCAGAAACAGCGGGTAGACCCGATGTACCATGAGAAAATCGACAGCCTGCTTGACACCTATGCCCGGAAACTGGCGGCGAACATGAATAAAGGCTATGAGATTGACGCGCGTGTTCCCTCTATCCTGATTGCGGGCGGCTCTAACTTCCCCACAAGGAAGAAAGAAAAGCAGAACGCAGCCCGCGACAGCAATTACCGGGAATGGCAGGACATACAAGGGCTTCTTGATAAAATCCGCAGTACCGGCATGGGCGGTATCAGCGCAGACGACCCGCAGGCAGTACAGAAGTTAGAAAAGAAACTGGAAAGCCTTGAAAAATCACAGGAAACCATGAAAGCCGTAAACGCCTACTACCGCAAGCATAAGACCCTTGACGGCTGCCCGCATTTACCGCCGGAGGAACTGGAAAAATTGAAAGCAGACATGGCGAGCAGTTGGCATTTGGAGGACAAGCCCTTTGCGACTTGGGCGTTATCCAACAACAGCGCAGAAATCCGGCGCGTGAAAGACCGTATCAAATCCCTTTCACAGCAAAAAGAAATCGGTTTTGTAGGTTGGGAATTTGACGGCGGCAAGGTGGAAGCAAACACCGAAGCGAACCGACTGCAAATCTTCTTTGAGGATAAGCCGGACGAAGCCACGCGGGAAGCCTTAAAAAGTAATGGCTTCCGTTGGTCGCCAAAAGCCGGGGCATGGCAGCGGCAGCTTACCAGTAACGCCTACTATGCGGCTGATTATGTGAAAGCGATTGCTCCCCTTACCGGGGAAAAGCCTACCGAGTTACAGCGGGCGCATATCCGGCAGCAAAAGGTAGCTGCACAGGAACAACCCGCACAGGAGCAGCCGGAGCAGGAAGCCCCACAGGACAAAGACACCTTTTCCATTTATCAGATAAAAGGCGGGGACGAAACAAGGGACTTGCGTTTTGAGCCTTACGACCGTCTGATTGCCGCCGGACACCGGGTAGACCCGAAAAACTATGCCCTTGTCTATTCCGCACCTCTTACGCCGGGGACTTCCCTTGAAGATATTTACACCCGCTTTAATATCGACCACCCGAAAGATTTTAAGGGACACAGCCTTTCCGTTTCCGACGTGGTGGTACTTCATCAGAACGGACAGGACACCGCCCACTATGTAGACAGCTTCGGTTATAAGGACGTGCCGGAGTTTTTGCAGCCGGAAAATTATCTGAAAGCTGCCGAACAGACCACCGAGCAGAATTACAACATGATTGACGGGCAGATAAACAACACCCCGACCGCTACGGAACTGGAAGAAAAAGCAAAAGCCGGAGGACAGATTTCCCTTGCAGAATACGCCGAAGCCCTCAAAGCAGAAAAGAAACAGGCAGAGCCGGAGAAAAAGTCCTCTATCCGGGCGCAGCTTAAAGCAGCGAAAGAACAGGCACCGAAGAAACAGGCAAGACAGAAAACACAGGATTTGGAAAGGAGCTGACCTATGAAGTTACAAAAATTTGAAAATGTGGACGTTATTGCTTCCCTTGAAGCCATAATGAAACAGAACACTGCTTTTTATCAGAGCGATTTTGACATAGACAAACAGATTTTGCAGAAAGCGGCGGTAAGCCCTATCCCGGAGGACAGACGGCTTTTGTGGTTTTCCCGCCCGTCCGGGACGTGCTGCTTCCGGGAACGGGACATTTTTCTAAAGGACACAAGGCAGCATAATACATGGCGGTTTTACGGGGAACAGACCCGCGATACTATCCTTGCCTATGCGGTGGAACTGACAGGCACAGAGCAGGGAAAAATCAAAGGCAATCTGTATGAACTGGATTATTTGCAGCATTTCCGGGAAGTAATCGAAAAATCAATCCCTGCTGACAACTACACGCTGATTTATGAGCATGGAGAGCTGACAAAGCCTGCCGGACAATATTTTGACATAGACACTGACCCTCAGCTTGGAAAATTTATACGTTTTGAAGCACAGGCAAACAACCCGGAAGCCTTAAAAAGCCTTTTGAGGGAACAGTACCAAAACCGAATACCACATACACAGGGGGATTTTCAGTTACATATCGCCGCCCTGCATGACAGACGGATTGAAACGGAAGCCCGCCGGATTGTAGAAAATGTAAAAGGAGTTGGAGAACCGGACAGCCCCGAAAAGCCCCATTGTGCAGTAGAGCTTTCTCCCTATTTTGTTCCACTGGCAACGGATAAGGACATGGAACGGCTGTTTTCCATGCTCCCTTACAAAAGCCTTTCCTTTTCCACGTTGGAGGGCAGGCATGGCATTTATGCGCTGATAAATAAAAATGAGAAGAATAAAGAGATGAAAAAGTCCCGTCCCTCTGTCCGGGCGCAGTTACAAACAGAGAAATCCCCAAAAGTCCCGAAAAGGACAGCAAAATCAAAACATCACGAAATGGAGGTATGAGCATGATTAGACTGACCGTTGAAGAAATGAACCTGTTAAGCATTTACCATGAGGGAAGCAAAGCACAGCTTATGGAAAATATGACGGCTGCGCTGCCGTTCATGGACGAGGATATGCGCCCCTTTGCAGAACGCACCTTACAGAAAATTTCCCCGCTAACAGAAAACGAGTATGCGGAGCTTGCCATTTTCGCCGCTGATGAAGTATGACCGGGGGTAAGCGGCTTACGCCGCCACAGAGCCGAAAAGTCAACAGCCTTGTAAAAAAGGAGTGCTGCAACTGCGAGCGCGGACACTGTATCTTACTGGACGACGGGGAGGAATGTGTCTGCCCGCAGCTCATTTCCTGTTCGCTTTTATGCAAGTGGTTTCAGATTGCCGTACTTCCTCTTGATAAGCTGCTGTATGCGGAGCTTTTCAAATCCGAGGACAAAAAGCGTTGTACCGAGTGCGGCACATTCTTTGTATCAAAATCAAACAGCGTCAAATACTGCCGGGACTGCCGGAAACGTATTACCCGCAGACAGGCAGCGGAGCGCATGAGGAAACGGCGTGCGGCGGTTACGCAATAAGGGCGAAAATAGCCTTGATTTACAGGGCATAAATGACGTGAAACGGGCATAGGCGATACAGAATACCTTTTCCCTTGAAATCAGGGTTCTACTGCGTAACATTCTAAAATCAGTACCTATAAAAGAACAGGGTGCGGGAGGTCATTACTGGCTTCCTGCACCCTGTTCTTTTTGTGTCTGACTGTCTTTATCCTGCATTTTCGGCTTCGGCTGCAATTCTTTTTCTATCCGGCTCCGGTAATGGGGTTTCCTGCGGTAAAAATATTTTGTTACTTCCTGTTCCGGCAGCCATATCCCCGCAGCTTCTATCTGCTCCATAACAGCGGCAACGATTTCCCGGTTGTTTTGCTTATGTGGCTCCTGTCCCTTTTCAATCCAAAGACGGCGGTATTCCTCATAAAGCCATGTACTGACAGTTTCTTTTTGCCGTTGCTTCAAATGCCGGAACTGCTTATCTGTCCGCAGTAGCTTCCCGTCTACCTTTTTATGATTTTTTGTCCCGATTTCTTTTTTCCTCTCTTTCCATTTCTTCAAGTGGAAACTGGGGGAGGGCTTCTATCAGCTTCATTGTGATATACTGGCGCATATCTTCATCAATTTCCAGTTTGAATGTTCCGTCCGGCTGACGTTTCTTTACAGTTGCCTGCCTGTCGATTTCGTCCTTGTAGCACATAAGCACTTTTTCCACCGCCCATGTTTCCCCGGCAACAGCGGCGCGTATGGTTTCATAATCGGGTATCGTTTGGTCTGCCATGTTTTCACACTCCTGTCTGTATTGGAATACCTTTATCCTACCACGCTTTTATGAATATTTCTACTGTAAGCGTTCGGTTTCCCTGCCCCGTTCCGGCTCTTTTTCCAGTCTTAAAATACGGTCTATGTTCTGTTTGATAACGTCGTATTCCTTGACCTGTTTTTTCAGTTTTCCATAATCAGCGTACAGGGCTTCTTTCTGCACTTGGAGCTTCCTGTATTCTTCCTGCATAGCGGCGAGATTGGGGAGCTTGGTAATGCCCGACGCTTTCAGCGCCTTTGCTGCTGCTTCATGGAGTATCAGACAGCTTTCCTGTTTTGTCCGGTATGCGTCCTTATCCTTTGCCCTGCGGTATGCTTCATAGACTGGTTTTGTCTTTTGGTAGGTGGCAACGTGCTTCATCAGCACCGCCATATCTGCAAGACACTTCTCCACGCTCTTTAATGCGTCTGCTGTCTTTTCATTTTCTGCGCTTATTTCCTCAATCCGGCTGACTAAATCCGCGTACTGCTCAATCTGATGTTCTGTCAAGAAATTCATAGTTTTTGCAGCCAGTTTCAGATTATGGATTTTCGCCCACTGCTCATAGCCCCGGCTCTCTTGTGCTTTGATACTGTTTTCAATGTCGATAAGCAGCGATACGCCGCGTTGCTCTTTAGGAGCTTTCGCCGCCTTTGTGCGCTTGCCTGCAATCCGTTCTCTGATTGCTTCCTCTGTATAATCTGCACCGAGGGTTTTTAAGCGGGTAAACCGTTCTTGTCCGGGAGCGCGGCAGGAGATATATTTTCCCGGCTTTATCTCATAGCCCGCCGCCTGTAACCGCTGCAACAATTCTTCAAAACTTGCCACTTGGGGGATAAGCGTATCAACGGCAATTTTCAGCTTGCCTTTCCAACTTGTCCCGGCTTTTTCAGCTTGATATTCCGCATAACTTTTTCCCTTGCTGCCTTTGCCCGGAACGACGACGGACAGCCCGTTTTCCCTGCACAGCTTATCACTTATGTTCCGTATGCCGTAGTAACTGCGCTTATTGGAATTGTACTTATGGTAGTCAACAAAGTTGACCGCACAAAAAATGATATGGTTATGGATATGCCCTTTGTCAATGTGCGTCGTGAGTACATACTCATGCTGCCCCTTTGTTACCGCGTCGGCAAGCTGCTTTCCGATTTCATGGGCTTTCTGATAATCGACTTCCCCCGGCTCAAAGGACTGTATCAGATGAAAGGCTAAATTGTTCCCCTTTTGG
>Ga0129311_1002681_pt1 | contig 10351 bp, 8 predicted proteins | sample Go1ome_FD_94435 | JGI IMG/M metagenome (GOLD analysis project Ga0129311, IMG submission 94435) | Western lowland gorrila individual fecal microbial communities from Wisconsin, USA - Go1022B metagenome | ecosystem: Host-associated > Mammals > Digestive system > Large intestine > Fecal | place... | reverse complement strand
TTGACCGGCTCTCCCATATCAAGAACAAAAATCTGGCCTCCGTTTGCATAAGTACCGGCTTCCAGAACCAGCCCGACAGCTTCCGGAATCGTCATAAAATAGCGGATGATGTCCGGGTGTGTAACCGTAACGGGGCCTCCTGCTTCAATCTGTTTGCGGAACAACGGAATAACAGAACCATTGCTGCCCAGTACATTACCGAATCTGACAGCTACAAACTCTGTCTTTGTTGTTTTAAGGGCTTTCTGTACCTGTTCATTTACATATTTATCCTGTGTCAGATGCGTAAAAAGCTGCGGGATCTCATCTGCTTTTCCCGCCTTGATCTTGGCATCAAATGCCTGAATGACCATTTCGCACAAACGCTTGCTTGCGCCCATGATATTTGTCGGATTAACAGCCTTATCCGTACTGATCAGCACAAATCTTTTGCAGCCGTGTGTCATTGCAGCAAAGGCTGTTTTATACGTACCAATGACATTGTTTTTGATCGCTTCGCATGGACTGTCTTCCATAAGCGGTACATGCTTGTGTGCGGCCGCATGATATACGATATCAGGATGAAACTGTTCAAATACCTGAAAAATCTTTCTGCTGTCCCTGACAGAACCGATGATCGTTTCCAAATGCATATCCGGATAGTTTTTCCGAAGTTCCATCTGGATGTCATACGCATTATTTTCATATACATCAAAAATAACCAATGTTTCCGGCTGATGCGCTGCGATCTGTCTGCAAAGCTCCGAACCGATAGAACCGCCTCCACCAGTCACAAGAATAGTCTTCCCGGTAATATAGTTAAAAATATCATCCGCATTGACTTTGATCGGATCTCTGCCAAGAAGATCCTCCACTTCTATCTTACGAAGCTTGCTCATAAGCACATCGCCGTTGATCATCTGGTAAATACCCGGTACGATCTTCATCTCGCACTCCGTCTCTTTACAGATATCCAGTATTTCCTTTTGCGTCCTGCGGCTTGCAGAAGGCATTGCCAATATAATCTGATTGATATTATATTTCTCCACTGCGGATATGATACAGTCTCTGTCTCCGACAATCTCCACACCACGCAGATATTTTCCCTTTTTGGCTCTGTCATCATCTATGATACAGCAGACTCTTGCATCCATCTCATTGGAATGCTTGATCTCTTCCACGATCAGTCTTCCTGCCTGCCCTGCACCAATGACCATGATATTTCGGATTTTCTTTCCGTCATTACCGGTAACCGACCATCTAAAGAGCCGTATTGCGCGATACGAAAAGCGGCTTCCCACGACCAGCAGCAGAAAAAAGCAAAGGAACAGGAAATGATAAGATCTCGGTACATAATATGGATCCACCAGAATTATAAAGAGAGCCTGGATGATCACCACAAGCACACAGGAGATTGTTGAAAAAAACAGTTCCCTGACACTTGCATATTCCCACAGACTATCATACAAATGTTCTATTTTAAAAATGATCCATGTAGCCAGAATTGTAACAGGTGCCACCAATAAAGCAGCTTCCAGATATTTAGAATCTATGGCTGAAAAGTGCATATCAAACCGGACATACAATGCCAGAAATGCGGATACCAGCACTGCCAGTGCATCATACAATCCCAGAAGAAATACTCTGATCGCTTTTTGCGTATCAATTCTTTTGTTCATCTTTTCCTTTGACATAGTCGTATTTTCCCTTCTTTTCCCTGTAATGTATACAAGGTTTTATCCCCATTATCCCATTTGCGCCTTTGCCCTCCCGGGACTTTTTGGCACATGATTTTATTTTTACTTTTTATATAAAAAGCCCCCTGCGCCGCAGAAAGCTTTATTCATCCATTCCACAGATCCTCCGGCAAGGCCGAAGCCTTGCCAGGACCCTTCAGATGCATCAAAAGTCGGTTCATAGTTATTATGCAACAACTACTCTACCCTTGAAGCCAGCCTTCTTTAATGCTTTCTTGTAGTTCTTGAAAGCCTTAGAATTCTTCTTCAGTCCTTTAACCTTGATCGTCATCTTCTTTGTGTTCAGCTTACCGAAAGCACCCTTCTTGAAGGTAACTTTGTTCTTGTAAACTGTGATGGTTTTCAGCTTTTTAGCACTCTTAAAAGCATTTATTGCAACTGTTGCTTTCTTCTTGGAAGAGAAAGTGATTGTTGTTGTTTTTGCTTTTACAGCATTAGCCTTTACAGTTGTAACCTTTGAGCTAAACTTAATAACAGCCTTGTTAGGAGCCTTTTTTACAGTCTTTGTATTTACTACAGTTGCCTTTGGAGCGTCTGCAGGGCTCTTTACTGTTGTATCAGCAGCAAATGCTACACTTGAAAGAATTAAGCTGGATGCTAAAACACCTACTAAAACTTTTTTCAGTGACTTGAACATTGGATTTATCCTCCTTTCCCTTAGAATATTTATGAAAACCGCAAAGCGGATTTCACCGGATGTTATTTCTTGTCTCCGTAGTAGCCATAGCCGTAACCATATCCTTTTCCATAGCCATAGCTCTTTCCGTAGTGACCGCCATATTGCTTATAATAATAGCCGCCGCCAGCACCTTTGACACGGTTCAGGACTACGCCCAGAAGCGGACATCCTGCACGTTCTAACTGCAATGCTGAATTCTTAACAATATTCTTCGGCGTGGAATTTCCTCTGACAACGAGTACTGCGCCGTCACAGAGAGAACCGATCCGTTCACCGTCGGATACAAGATTCAGCGGCGGTGCATCCACAAATACATAGCGATATTTTCCCGCCAGCTGATCCAGCATTTCTTCGAATTTATGATTTTCAAGCAGTATGCTTGGGTTTACGACATTATCGTTATTGGGCAGAATATCACCATGCTCATACTGTGTATGGAGTACTGCGTCTTCCAGCCGGATATCATTAGCAAGATAATAGGAGCTTCCAAGGATCTTACTGCCATCCTCTTTTTTCAACCCATATTTATCTACCATAACGGATTTGCGCATATCCGCATCTACCAGAACACAGTCAACACCTGTCTCTGCCATCTGACGCCAGAGCTGCATTGTCACAAAGCTCTTACCTTCATCCGGCATTGTACTGATCACCATGATCTTCTTTACATCTTCCCCAAGGAAGCTCATATTCACGCGCAGTCTGTTGACAGACTCTTCTATTGCATATGGAAGGGAAGGCATATTTTCAATTCTGATCTGATTATTCTGACTCATTTATCTGCCCTCCTTCTGTTTTTGCTTTCTCTCTTTTTTCTTCTGCTTCCGGATTTCTTCCTCAGCCTTATCATCAATACCTTCCAGATTACCCTCCGGAATGACGGTCAGTGGCATAACACCAAATACTTTCTCCACATCCTCAGCTGATTTGAACGTATCATCCATGATAAATCTGACAACGAGAACACCACCGGCAAGGATCAGGGCAAGCAGTGCGCCGATGATCGTATTCTTTGGCAGACTCGGTGAACTCTTATGCTTTGGAGTGATCGCAAGCTCTGCGATATTCGGCGTTGCCGTCTCCATAACCTCCGGTACATATGACACAGCCTTATTCGCCAGTGCATTGGCAATGTCCCTTGCCTCTGCCGGATCCGTGGATTCAATTGTGATCGCCAGAAGTCGTGTCTTATTGATCGCACCGATCGTTGTCATATCAAGAAGTTCATCATATGTATAATCTAAATGCAGCTCTTCAATAATCTCTTCAAAGATCGGTCTGACCTTTAACAGCTCTACATAGTCATCTGAAAGAGACGTACCAAGGTTCAGATCTGTCAGGTTTACAATGGAATCGCTGGATGCTGATACCATATAGACCTTTGAGGTTGCCTGATATTTTGGCGTGATCAGGAAGTATGTGATCAGACCTGCGATCACTGCTCCCACGGCAAATGCTGCGATCAGCCATACGATTTTTGCTTTCAGGTAGTAAAATAATTCCAAGAGATCGATTTCTGTCTCTTCATTCTGATTTTGCTGCAGCTGCAGCTTTTCATTCTGCTGACTCATCTTTATTGTTCCTTCCGGTTATTTTCTGTTATGTATTGTATTCAGCGGTGTTTAGTCATCCTCGGTTTTTCCGGTATCGACAAGCGGATACAATTTCATGACATTTTCCTTTAAGGACGTCTCATCCGCATAAAATTCATTATGCACCTGTCCATCATCGATTCTGTCATTACCCAGCTTTGTTTCTCCCTCGATCTGTAAAAATCCGAGCGATTCATATTGATCCATATTTTTTGCAAGCTTTGTAATCACATTCATATTCAGATCCGAGGTCGCATAAGTCATAATCTGGTCATATGCTTTTGCAAGGAACTTTGCATCCTGTGCATTCTGTTCCCGGATCTTCTGCGATGCCGCTTCCAGATACGCTTTCTGCCTTCTCATACGACTGAGGTTTGTCCCGTCTCCGACATCCATTCTGCCACGCAGGAAAATGGCTGCCTGCTCATCTGTGAGTGTTATTGTCTCCCCCGGCTTCATCTGTGCATCTTCTGCCGTAAAATCATCCTCGAGCGTCACTGTGACACCTCCAAGGACATGGTTTAAATCGGATATATGATCCATCGGGATAGCAAGATACCCACCGATCGGAACATCATGCAAATACGAGGAGACTGCATTAACGGTGTTGATACAGCTCTGCCTCTTAGATCCGCCATATGCATGTGCCAGACACAGATACATATCATTATACACATCAACCTGACCGTTTTTATCCATCATCGGAATTTCTGCCACACTGTCTCGGTTCAATGCCAGAAATCCATATTTTTTATCTGCTTCATCAATTACCATAAGCATGAGAAAATCTGCCATGGATCCTTCATACTGCTCACCTTTGACATTTTCATTGCCGCTTCCGTCCGTGCCCATGATCAGGTAGCTTTTTACCGGATGATCAAGCTCATAAATTTTACCGTCAAATATAATGTCGTTATCACTGGTCAGATAAGTATCTTCTCCATCGGTCTCAACGGTATCTCTTTCATCGATCTTCTGCAATACAAAGTAAAGTACGCCGACAAGCACAATAAAAAGCAGGATACCAAGTATCAGTTTCAGTTTTTTATGTTTTGTCATAATGAAAGCAACCTTTCTCCCAGCTTGTCAATTTCTGCCAGTCTGTCTGAGCCAAGCTTTTCTGCAATAACTGCTCTGCCCATTTTCAGATTCGGCTTTCTGACCGTCATATTATGTGCGTCTGAACCAAGCAGGATATCTCTGTCCTCAGCGAGCAGGGAAAGACAATGTTTTTTCTTCTTTCTGCCTGCAAAGTCTGTCAGTTTATCACCTTCCAGAAGGCTTCCCGCATTCAACTGCACGATCAGTGGAAGTGCCAATACCTGCTCCATGACTGAACTGTCCTTTTGAAACTGAAAATACCGCTCGACATGTGCCAGAATCACAGTCAGCTTCCGCTTCTTTACAAGCTGCTCCACATCTTCATAAACAGCCTTTGTCCACTGACCGAATGGCATTTCCAACAGCAGAATATCTGTTCCTGTCACACAAAGCTCCGGAACCATCTCCGCTTTTCCGATTCCACCAAAATAGTACACCTCTGCACCTAAATGAGGCTTCAGTCCTATCTTATCAAATTGTACTGCTGATTGTAAGTGCGAAAAACTGTTTGCACGCTTTTCCAAGAAATGACCTACGGAATCCCTCTGCGCATAAAAATGCGGTGTAAATATGATTGTATTTATCCCCTGATTCATTTCCTCACTGATGAGAGCTTTGGATTCTTCTGTATTCCTGCTGCCATCATCAATCCCCGGTAAAATATGACAATGAACATCTATCATTGGTGTATCTCCATTTAATTGAAAGGTTCTTATATATTGTACCAATAACAGATTATACGCAATAAAGCATTTTCTGTCAAGCATAGTCGGAACTCGTCACACATGCTGTCACATATACGAAAGCACCTATTTTGTCTCTGATTTTTGCATATTATGGCACTTATTCAATGCTTTCTGTTGCCTCATCTTTTCTGTTTTGTAACAATTTACCAAAACAAAGCATTGCATTTTTGTTTGTTTCGTAAATATGACAATCTTCAATTACGAAAAACGCTTTCTGAAGATTTTCTTAATTATGTTCCAGCATATTTTCTATAAAGATTCCATACCCCTTTTCCGGCTGTCTGACAAGTACATGGGTGACTGCACCCACGATCTTTCCGTTCTGCAGGATCGGGCTTCCGCTCATCCCCTGCACGATCCCGCCGGTCTTGGCAAGCAGCACCGGATCAGTCACCGTCAGGGTAATATTCTGGTTACCGTCATCTTCATATCGAAGCTGCGTGATCTCGATATCATAAAATGCTCCCGTTCCGTCAAAGGACGTATAAATCTGTGCCGCTCCTTCCTGTACTTCCTGCTTGAGGGCGATAGGATATTTCATAGACTCTGTCACATCACTTTTTCCGGATGTATCCAAACTTGTCTCTATGATCACTTCATCCCGGCTGTCAGCTTTGGGCGGTTTACAAAAGCTTCCATATATCCCTGCTTCTGTATTTTCCTCGATCCTGCCAAGGTAATCCTCTTCATCAAAGCTGAGAACACCTGTCAATTCTCCCGGCTTTGTACCATCCGATGTATGGACTGCCAGAATACAGGTATCATAAACACTGCCTTTGGAAAGTGCTAAAAGCTCTCCGATGTCAGCATCTGCGATACCATGTCCCAGTGCACCGAAATGTCCGTCTGCAGTCTCGTAGGTCATTGTACCGATTCCCTGCGCACTGTCTCTGACCCAGACACCGATCTTATAGACTCCTTCTTCGCACTGCAGCGGTGTAAGACGTACCTCTGACATTTCCCCATTTCTTTGGATGGTAAGGATCATCTGCTCCCCATTGCAGTTTTTGATCCTGTTTACGAAATCCTTTTTACCTTCCAGATCTGTATGGTTGATCTGCATTACATAATCCCCCGACTGCAGGATGCCTTCTGCCGGACAGACAGATTCTCCGCTGCTTCCTGTAAACATCCCTGTATCGATCACAAGCACCCCCGGTGTTTTTAAATAAATACCGATCGGTTTTCCGGAAACAAACACTTCCTGCTCTGCAACAGTCTGCATCTGTACGGTTTTCAGCGGAATGATCCCCAGAAAACGGAGTTGCATTTCATAGCTTGTTCCTGTATCGGAAGTCATATGAAAGGCAGATACCACAGGTGTTGTGATCCTTGCATTTTCTTTGCTGCGATCTGTACCGGTTGTCTGTACGGCGGCGGAAACCGGGATCCCAATGTTCAGTTCCTCGGTCTGACCTTTGCGCAGCAGGATCTGATCAGGGATCATTTTTTTGATCCGATATCCCAGAAAGCCGATCAGCAGCAAACTGAGTAATAAGATAGAAAACAGCATATATCTGTAAATTTTTCCAGCTCTGTCCATGATTGTTTCCTTCCCGTCATGTATCTATCGCTACATGACATAACGCACATACTTAAGATTTCTCTTTTAGTATGTGCGTTATTTTTCAGGTTAGTTTGGTATTATTTTGCTGTTTTCTTTGCTTCGTCTGCCATGGCTTTCAGTTCGCCGGCGTTCTGCATCACTGCATCCGTGATCTTATCACTGCCGAGCAGGCGGGCGATCTCGGAAAGCATACCATCTTTGGAAAGTGCCGTCAGCTTTGTCTGCGTGCCATTTTTATCCTGCTGCTTTTCGATCACAAAATGCTGATCCGCCATCGCTGCGATCTGCGGCAGATGGGTAATGCAGATCACCTGATGTGCTCTGCCAAGGATTGCCAGTTTTTCCGATATTTTCCATGCTGTCCTGCCACTGATGCCCGCATCGATCTCATCAAATATGAGTGTCTCTGTTTCATCCTGCTCTGCAAGCACGGATTTGAGTGCCAGCATGATACGGGAAAGCTCGCCGCCGCTTGCCACCTGCGAAAGTGGTTTCTTTTCCTGTCCGGCATTTAATGAGATCAAAAACCGGACATGATCCATTCCGTTTGCGGATAAATGTGTCTCACTGTTTTCCACTTCGATCGCAAAATCCACATATGGGAAATTCAGGGAAAGAAGTGCCTGCTTCATTTCTTTTTCCAGCTTTGCAGCCTCTTTACATCTGATCTTAGATGCTTTTTGGCATAATGCAAGCAGTGTTTCTTTTTGCTGCGCAAGTTCTTCCTGCAGCTTTATTTTATATTGCTCGAAATCATCGTATTTATGCAGAAATTCCTGCTGGTTTTGTGCGTATGCCAAAATATCGGAAATGGTATTGCCATATTTTGTTTTGCATTTATTGATCGTATCCAGCCGCTCTTTTGTATCTGTATAAGTCTGTGCATCGAATTCCATGCTTTCTATATAATGTCCCAGACTTCTGCCGATATCCTGCAAAAGCTCCTGCACCTGCGCAAAGCTTTCCACACACGGTGCAAGGGATGCATCATATTTTGCCGCATCGCTTACGCATTTTGCCGCTGCGCCGATCAGATCTCTTGCGTTTTCCTGTTCATAGCTGTTTAAGCAGGCATCAGCCTGGGAAAGACTTTCCCCGATCTGCCTGCTGTTTTCCATCCGTCTGAAATCAGCTTCCAGCTTCTCATCTTCTCCTTCTATCAGAGCCGCTGCTTCTATTTCCTCGAGCTCAAATCTGGCAAGTGCGATCTCCCGGTCTTTGCTGCCATCTTCATCCAGTGCTTCTTTTACCAGTTTTTCTTTCTCTCTGTAGGCTGCATAAGCTGCACCAAGCTCCTGTTTGACAGCCTGTAATTTGTCACCGCAGAATGCATCCAGTACTTCCAGATGCTTTTTTTCATTGAGAAGTGACTGGTGCTCATGCTGTCCATGTACATCGATCAAAATAGCTGCTACCTGCTGCAGGAGTTTGCCCGTAGCACTTTCTCCGTTCAGTCTGCAGCTACTCTTTCCTGGCATGATTCTTCTCTGCAACAGAACTCTGCCCTCTTCATCCGGAAAGACTTCCAACTCTTTCAGTTTCTGCATCACGGAGGCATTATTTACTTGAAAACACAGCTCCACATACGCATATTCCGCCCCTTGACGGATCAGACTGCTGTCTGCCTTCGCACCGAGTGCCAGATTGATCGAATCGATCAGAATCGACTTACCCGCACCCGTTTCACCGGTCAGAATATTGAGTCCCTCTCCAAATGTCACTTCGGACTCGTCAATGAGTGCAACATTTTTTACCTTTAAACTTTCTAACATGATTTTCCTTATACTCCAGATCTTGTCACATATTTGCGAGGCAAATGCATGACCAGCTAACCTGCATGGCAGGTTACAGCCTTAGTTAATGAACCAACTGCAGAATCTGATTCATCAGGCTTTTTGTATCTTCAACCGTTCTGACCGCCATCATGATCGTATCGTCTCCCGCGATCGTACCGACAATCTCCGGATATTTCATGGCATCGATCGCCGCTGCAACCGCCATTGCCATTCCGGACACTGTTTTCACGACCAGAATATTCTGTGCCATATCAATAGAAACAAATCCTTCCTTTAATACATTGACATATTTTCCGGAAAGATGTTTTTCATCATTATGAAACCGGACATATTTCTGATGTCCTTCTCCTGTCGGCATTTTAGAAAGCTTCATATCCCGGATATCACGGGATACCGTCGCCTGTGTGACTTCAAAGCCTTCTTCCTTCAGCCTTTGTGCCAGTTCCTGCTGCGTCTCCACTTCATATTGTGAGATTACACGCAGGATCGCTTCCTGTCTGTTCCTTTTCATTATCCTTCACCCATTTTTTTATGAAGCATCTGTAAAAAGCTCACTTTGTTAATATGCAAAAGCCTCACAACCTGCTCCGACTGGTGCACTCTGATCCTGTCGCCTGTTGTCAGTATCTGTGCCAGTCCGCCGTCGAAGTTCACCTCAGCCTGCTGCGCCTGCCCGTCTCTGCCTTCCGCGATCACAATTTCCACCTGATCCTCCGGAGACAGGATAATGCTTCTTGTATTTAACGTATGCGGACAGATCGGTGTCATTACCATCAGTCTTGCGCCCGGCTCCACGATTGGGCCTCCCGCAGACATATTATATCCGGTCGATCCGGTCGGTGATGCAAGGATCATACCGTCAGCCTTATAATGGCATAAAAGCTGTCCATTGACAAGCACCTCATAATTCAGAACCATCAGATGCCCGCAGCGGTTTACCACAATATCATTCAGTGCATGAGCCTTCAGGAGTTCTTTCCCATCCCGGATCACGCTCCCCGACAAAAGCATCCTGTCCATGATCTCATAACTGTCCTGCATCAGATGATCGAGTGCATCTGTAATACCGCTCTTTTCCACCTCTGCCAGAAAGCCGAGTGTTCCAAGATTGATCCCCAGAAGCGGAATCCCAAG
>Ga0129311_1002675_pt1 | contig 10368 bp, 6 predicted proteins | sample Go1ome_FD_94435 | JGI IMG/M metagenome (GOLD analysis project Ga0129311, IMG submission 94435) | Western lowland gorrila individual fecal microbial communities from Wisconsin, USA - Go1022B metagenome | ecosystem: Host-associated > Mammals > Digestive system > Large intestine > Fecal | place... | reverse complement strand
GCATTTTCCCGGTCAGAGTGACCGCAGGCGTTGCGATAGGCCGTATCCTCCGAAACCGCTGCCATCACCACCGGCCTGTAATGCTCCAAACGTTCCTGCACCGTGGGCTGCATCGCATCGGCGACAGGATCGCGGAACACCCGCGTGCCGTCCGCGCCGAACTCTGCTTCATAGGCATTGATGACGTTTTCTGCCTCGTGGTCGATGGACGGAAGCGTATATGCCGTGTGTTCATGGCTGGAATCGCCAATGTGCGAGATCGTTACATCATGCTTTTCCCGTAGCTTTTCAACGTATTTTCCCAGATTATTTGCAGGAAAGCCGCACATAGTAACACGGCCAGCGCCCTCCAAATTGCGGCGTGTCAGCTCAAGGCTGAGATCATCCGCAGCTGCCCGTGCATCCTCGCCATACAGCTCGAAGAAGTCACCGACCTGATACAGCACGATTTCATCGGGGTGTGCCGCCTTTACGTCGTTATAGCCGTTATAAATCGCGTTCCGCAGGGCATCCTGCTCCATCTCCTTGTTATAGGCTGCCTGCTCATCCGGTGTAAAATAGCGGTTCGTCCGAATCAACTCGGAGATGCGTGAAGCGACCTTGTTCCAATTCATCTGAATATCCGCACAACCCGCTTTTCTCAGCGTGATGCCCTTGCTGCCGTGATCTTCATAGCTGCCGCTTTCTCTGGATACGGCGTGGGTACGCCCGCCGATGCCGTACTCTTTTTTCAGAAAATCGGCGCTCTCTTTGGGCGTGTGTGGTGTCTGGAAAAATTCATAGATGCGGGTTTTCCCGCCTTCAAAGCCGCTTCCGTTTGCAAGAGAAGCCGCAATTTCATCCTCGGTGATAAACCTGTCGGTTGCTGGAATAGCCGCCATATCGGAGTGGTATTCTCTGCGCGGTAATGACAGATCTTCCATGCGTGTAAGAAGCGACTGTGGACGATGGAAATGAAATCGCAAAAGCTCCCGGTTCTCCCGGTAGGCATCAAGGAATACCTTGTATTCTGACAGAAGCTGTTCCCGAAACTCCGGATTCAGCAGATCGTCCGTCAGGCGTTCCGTTTCCTCCGGGAAATTGGTGCTGTGAATATTGCCCAGGCAGGACAGATACCTCAGCGACCTCGCTTCATCCGAAAAATCGTGGTAAAGGTTCCAGACTGCGACGGCGATACCCAGCCGCTCATAGCGAGGAGCTTCCGTGACTTCAAGATTGGTGGCAAATGCGCCGCTGTCCAGAAGCTCCTCGACGCGCTTCGCTGCATCCGTCCAGCTTATAACTTGGGCAGAACGGAGATGCCGTGCAGCATCACCCTTTGCAATATGGATGCCATCGTCTCCATACCATGCGGAAAACCTGCCGTTATCCGTAATCAGGCCGTTGCCGCCGTAGTAGAGATTTTTGAGAAATGCCGCGCACTCCTCTAAAGACTTTTGCTTGGAGAGTTCCGCAGCAATTTTCATGCGTGCTTCATCCGCATTGCCGCCTGTGCGCAGGATGTGGTCAATATCGTCCGGAGAGATGAACATGGAAAAAGCGGAGGGCGCATTATTGGCGCTCTCCGCTGTGTCGATGTATGCAATTTGTTCCGCTTCCGTAGGAAACAGGCTCATCTGATACGCCGCTGCGGGCTGCGCCGGTTCTGCTTCCGGCGCGTCATTGGTCAGTTGTACACCAGCTCGTTCAGAATGATCTCTTCTGCCTGTGCTTTCAGGTTGTTCATCAGCCCCACCCACTTCAACGGGTCGCTGGCTTTCAGCGCTTCCGTCACGCCCGCCGACTTCATCAGCTCCGGCATCATCTGCTCCAGTCTCTGCCGTGCCGTCTCGTCGATCTCCCGCAGGTGCGGGAACAGCGTCTCGGACAGGATCATCTGGTTCCAGAGGATGGGGCGATGCTCCCGAAGGTAAGTCTTCCGCAGCATCCCGTACTTGCCCAGGGGCTTGCTCTCCGGCTCCTCGCTCAGCTTCAGGTCGGGAATCCGGTAATCTCCGTTCTTCGTGTAAGTCAATTCGGTCATGATTCTGGCTCCTTTCGCGCTCATAATTTCGGATGGCAACTTCTATCTGTCTGAGTACCTGCTGGCTGATTTCGCTGACCGCCGTGCCCAGCGCCGCAACCGCAGCCGGGGTGTTGAAGTCGAACACGGGCATAAAATCTTCCGGTTCCATGTAGGCTTCCGGCTCCAATCCGCATCGGCTCATGAGCATATAGGTGATGCTGGCTTTTGCAGCGTTTCGGAACTGTACCTCGGTGTTGAACTCATCATACCCATCAAGATAGGAATCGTCAATGTTGTAGAGGATGTCCCGTTTGTAATCTGCCCAATATTCTCTTGCAAGCTGGGTGGCTACCGATTCCATCTGCTCGACAATGCCATCGTTGCCGGATACACCGTAGCTCCGCTCCAGCGCGGCGGCAACGGTATCCTCATGCTCCGCACGGAACTGCCAGAGATGCACGGGGCGGGAGCGCTCCCGTTCGCCGGTGTCGGCAACGTCAAAAACATATCGCAGTTGTGGCTTCTGGCCGCTTGTGTCTATAAGGGCAATGCCGGTGGAGCCGCGCCGGACAAAGCGCCCCATCTTTTTGTTCCAGAAATCGTACTCGGCGCAGGCGGTCGCGTCCGGCCTCTGGGCGTGAATCATGACCTGTTCGTTATAGGGATACTTATAGAGCCGCGCCGCCGTGCGCAGGAACTGCGTCCAGCTTTTGTAGCTGCTGGTAAGCTTCCGCTCCGCTGTGTCTGCCATCTGCCTGTACTCCTGATATTTACTCGGCATAGGGCTACCTCCTTCGGGTGAAAAATTAGAGCACCCGGAATTGGGTGCTCTATGTAAAGGAGCGGCATCTGAAAGTGCCCCGAATCCTGTGCAGGAAACGGAGCGCTTTTTTATTAAGTTGGTTTTCTACTTCCCAAAATTAAAAATTTTTCGATTTTGGGAAGTAGAAAGTATAAGCAGACACGCTTATCTCACGTCAGGGTCAGATTCACCGTCTGATTCATCCTCCATATCAGGTTCGTCCTCAAACAGTGCAAGCAGTTCCAGCGTCAGCTCGTTTACACGATCCGGAAGGTCGTCGTACCCGCACATTTCCTGTGCTTCACCGTTCGTGTAGCGCACCGATACCTTCCACGATGGAGAATTCTCATACGTTGGTTCTTCAGGAGCCTCCTGTGCATCCGGAGATTCAGCCTCCCATTCGTCTTCCCACAAATCGTCTGCGTCGGCAGCGGTTGAAAAGCCGTAATCGTCCTCCCAACAGAAGACTTCGTAGTTGTTGACAATGACATTCAGGAGCTTACGCATGTCCTTCTCTATCAAAGTGACCTGCATTGTCTCGTTCTCCCGACGGAGCGTTACCGTGTGTTCCTTCCGGTCAAGGGTAAATTGGATATCTTCGCAGCAGACATCGCCATATTCGTCAATGACCTCGCCGCAGATGGTAAATTCCATGTAGAGAATGTGAAGCTGCTTTTTGCGTGCATTACGCGCCGCATAGGGAAATCGGTCTGCATATAGCTCTTTTGCAGCGGAAGCCACCTCCGGGCGGCTGTCGTTTCGCAGACCTCTGAGCCATTCCCGCTGCCGTGTGGACAACTGCCACGGCAGATTCCATAGCTTGGTGAGTACCATTTCCTCTGACCGCTGTGCGGCAGGCAGTGCGGCGCACTTCTTGCAGATGTGCGCCGCATGGCCGCTGCCTGAAAAACTCTCGTTCGATTTGTATTCTCCGCACACCTTACAGTAGTGCCCGTGCTTCTTGCCCATAAAATCTCCACACCTATTTCCCAAAATCGAAATATTTTCATTTTTGGGAAATAGACGGCTGCTCTGCCAGCCAGTCCGCAATATCCACGATTTGAATACCCTCATATTGGTACGCTTCATCTCTGATTCTGGCAAGCACCATTTTCGGATAAGCGTCCTTGATTTGGAGCAGAGGGCTTACTTCGCGTTCAAAGGTTTTTGCATCGCTGATGTTGTCTGAAACCTGAATATAGAGCTTTTCATTGCGCTTGATGGCGACAAAATCTATCTCTTTCTTGTACAGAACTCCGACATAGACCTCATATCCGCGCCGGAGCAGTTCAATGGCAACGATGTTTTCAAGTACACGGCCATAATCCAGATTCTTGGTTCCCAACTTCGCATACCGGAAGGTGTGATCGCTCAGATACAGCTTATCACTGGAAGCCAGATACTTTTTCCCCTGAATGTCATACCTGCGAACGCGATAGAAAGCAAAGGCGTTGCACAGATACTGCATATAGTTACCGACAGTTTTGTGGTTAATCTTGTCCTTGTTACCTGTGAGCGCATCCGCGATGTTTCTTGCAGACGTAAGGTTGGAGATATTGTCCATGAGGAAATCGACGATACGGTTCATCAGGATTGGGTTGCGGATTTTATATTTTTGCCGGATATCCCTGACAATCAATGTGTCAAATACGTCCGCGATATAGTCGTATTTAGCCTCCGGGTCTTGATAAAGATACGAGCCAGCCATGCCGCCCTCTCTCAGATACCGGGAGAAAGCTGCATATCTGTCCGTGAGGGAATAATACTCGCAGAACTCACTAAAAGAAAACGGGAACACCTTCACTTCAAAGGTTCGACCTGTGAAAAGCGTAGCAAGGTCTGAACTCAGGAGGAAAGCGTTTGAGCCTGTAATATAGATGTCGAATCTTTCCTGCGCATGGAGGTTGTTGATGGCAAGCTCAAAGCCGGGGCACATCTGCACCTCATCGATCAGGACAAAGTTCTGCTTACCATCGACATAGGAGCTTTCAATATAATCATTCAGAACATGATAATCCTTGAACTTCTCGTACTTTGTCAGGTTGAAATTGATATGCACGATATTTGCTTCCGCGATATTTGCTTCCACATACCCTTTGAACGCTTCCAGCAGCTTTGACTTACCGCTGCGTCGGACGCCCGTGACTACCTTGATATCCGGTGTCCCAATCACTCCAATCAGTTTTCGGAGATACATATCTCGGTTTATCAGTTTCATTCTCATCACCTCTGCGTTTATTATACCCATTCTATTTCCCGAAATCAATAATTTTTCGATTTTGGGAAGTAGAATGGCAGAGGGGAAAACGGGAGCGACCCGAAAGCCGCTCCCGCCGATGCATCTTCCTTATTCGTCCGTGTCGAAGTCCGGCACCAGCTCCAGCTCCGCAAACTGCTCATCGGTAATGCTGCCCAGCTTGTGCAGGACACTGTCGGTCAGTTCCCGCAGTTCGGTTTCGTCCGGCTCCAAATGCCCGCGCATGTCTGTCAGCTCCTGCATCAGACCGGCGCGGGTGCCGGTATTGTAAATGCACATCAGGTTGATCTCGTCAAACGTAAAGTCGCTCATGTCACAGCTCCCTTTCCGCGCTCCGTTTCGGAGCGCTCTTCACAGATTTGGTATCAGCTACGGACGATGCTTTCAGCTTCGCAAGGATGGAGGGCTTTTCACCGGATTTTTCTCTGCGCACCGGCTGCTGCGCACGGCGCTTTTCCGCGTCTTCGCGCTGGACGGCCTGTGCCAGCTCCAACAAAGAAATAGGTGTGCCGGTCTTGGACTGTTCCTCCAGCTCCGCAACCGTCTTGCGCGGCCCGTTGTTGATGATACCATCGATCATGCCGTAATCATCTTCCATCGCCATCTCGGCATTTTTCAGATAGTTTTCCGGCTTGAGAAAGCCCGGCAGTTCCTTGAAGCCCCAGGAATCCACGTAATGACAGGATACCACGCCGTTCTGCTTCAGCGCTACGATGTCGCTGACGGACAGACTGTGACCGCGAAAATCCTCCGGGCGGCGGATATTGAAGGTCTCGTACAGCTCGTTCAACCTGTCCTGCGTATCGCCCCTATGGCTGAGAGTTCCTGCGTAAAAGGCGGCATAGTTCTCCTTTTCAATGGAAAGTCCCTTCTGCGCCAAATAGTCGGCGTTCATAAAGCGGAGCTGCGCCGTATCCTCGCTGTCCCGAAGCTGATAGATGGCAAAGCTGTCGGCGGGATTATCGAGAAACTCCTTTTCATAGTCCTGCGGCGCGAAACGGTCTTTGAACGTCTCCCATTCGGAAGCCTCCACGCCGAAAATGCCGTCAAAGCTGCGGATTTCCTCTGTATCGAACGCCATGGCCTCGGTGTTGTCGGTGTGAAGCATATACACGGTCACGTCACGCTCCATAAGCTCCAGCGCACGTTCCTTTGTCAGTGGCAGCATATTGGAATCTGTGTAGCCGTATGCGTTCATGCTCTCAACAGAGATGGCGGGGTCAGGGATGCAGCCGTTGTCCGGTGCGCTGACAGGCACCGGCTCCTGCACAGTGATCTCCTGCGCAGGTTCGGCAGCAAGGCTCTCCGGCTCCTTATCCAGACCGCGCTCCTTCATCAGCGCCTTATAGTTCCGGTCAATGTCCGTAATCAGGCCGGATGCCGTGCGGTTGATGGTTTCCAGTGAGGCTTTCAGCTCCGACAGCTCCCGCCCCTTTGACCATGTGGCAATATACCCGAAACTGTTCTCACCAGTCTCAATGCCAAAATAAGCGCAGACGGCGTAGGAAATGCTCTCAGCCTGTACTTCCTCGGTGTTGCGGGAGCGTGCGGCTGCTTTTACAGCGCTCAAGTCTTCTTCTACTTCCAAACGCCATTCAAACCGGTTTTCATCGAGATAGTGCCAGTTTTCTGCTTCAGCAAAATGTATCGCTTCTGCCTCGGTTTTGAAGTCAGAGCTGAGATCGTGCTTCGTGCCACCTTCACTCACCATAACTACTTTCCAGCTGGGCATCGGCTTATCGGTCGCTTTGGAATGGCCATGGAGCTTGGAATGGGCAATCTCATGAATCGCCGCGCATACCGTCTGCACCTCGCTCATACCGGTGCGGACGGCAATTCGCCGATTCTCATCATCGTAATACCCGTCCATGCCGGTCATATTCTCCATGAAGACCGGCACCGGCGCACTGCGCTTCACCGCCTCCATGAAAACCTCATAATTCTGCACGCTGCCGGTAAGATCGGCGGCAAGCTGCGGGAGGGGCTTGCCCTCTGTCTGGCTCACATCAAAAACTGTGACCGGCTTGTACATCGGAATCTTAATTTCCTTTTCTTCCATGATGGCCTTGCCGTCAGCGTCCAGCATGGGGAGCTTGGTGTCCGGGTCGAGCTTTGCTTCCTCAATTTTCTTTTTGTACGGCGTTGGGGCAATGATCTTGATGCCTTTTTCACCTTTGAGCACATTGCGTCCAAACTGATCGCGCCACTTGTTGAAACCGGCAACAACGGTGGCGTCCGGCTTCTGCATATAGATGAGCATCGTATTATTGACGCTGTACTTGTGGAACCGGCTCATGGTACGGAGATACTGCCGGTATTTCTCACTCTGGAACAGCTCCTGAATTCCTTTTTCAATGCTGTCGGTGATCTTTTTGAGTCTGTCCTTATTGGACTGCTTTTCTGCCATATACACTCCTTTCCGGGATTCATATCCCTGCATTTGATTAGCCCCTGCGAGGACATGGGAATCCCCGCAGGGGCATGAAGCTTATTTGGATTTGGGGATGGTGCCCCTGACCGGGGGCTTGTATCCGGCCTGTTTTGCACGCTCACTGGCGGCTCGGCGGCGCTCTTCACTGTACGGCTCCCGGATAGAAATGCAATTCTTCGGTACGATGAAGCAGGCAGAGCCGGAACGCCCTTTGTTGTCCGGGTAGATTTTATCCGGCTGCCGTCGATGCAGCTCCTTGAGCCGTGCCTTGAGCTTCTTATCGAAGGTGTACACACTGGCGGTATCATCCGCATCTGAGAACAGGATGATAGTCTCGCGTTCCGAAGGTTCCAGTCTCATTTTCTGCTCTCCTTGCTGAACTCCAGCTTGTATGCGCTGCGCTGGCCGTCGTCCTCCAGAACGATATAAGCGTCGTAGGTCTTGCCGGTTTTCTCGGAGAAGATGCCGCTGGCATACGTTTTCCCGTCTTTCAACAGCGCCTCTGCCATTTTCTTCGTCAGGTTGATCTTCTTCGCGGCAAGAAAACGGTTATCACGCCAAAGGCCGAAATGGCAGTCGTTCCGCTCACAGAAATAGCCCTTTTTGCTCTCGGTCACATCACTGCCGCAGCGCGGGCATTTCCCGACGACCGTTCTCCCGGACGGGAACAGCACGTCGGCTCCCAGCACCGTTTTATAGGTCTTGACCAGCTCGCAGACCATATCGCGGATGCCCTGCATAAAGGTTTCCGGGGATTCTTCGCCGTGCTCGATCTCCTTGAGCCGGTGTTCCCACTCAGCGGTCATCAGGGGCGATTGAAGCTGTTCCGGCAGCACGGTAATCAGGGAGACACCGGCGTGGGAGGGAATCAGATTGACGACTTTTTTGCTCTTTTTGCGCTCCACAAAGCCAGTGGCCACCAGCTTTTCCAGAATAGCGGCGCGGGTGGCAGGCGTCCCCAGCCCCTTGCGTTCAGCATCTTCGGGCATTTCCTTTGCACCGGCGACCTCCATTGCAGAAAGCAGCGTATCCTCAGTATAGTGTTTGGGCGGCGTGGTTTTACCCTCCTTGACAGCAGCAGAGCTGACCGTAAAGGTTTGCCTTTCGTCCACAGGCGGCAACGCCTTTGCCGCATCCGAAGATTCATTCTCACCCTTACCGGAGTGATATGCTTCCGTCAGCGCCCGCCAGCCGGGATTCATGTCCGTGCGGCCTTTCGCGCTGAAGCTGTGTCCGGCACATTCCAGCGTTACCGCCGTTTCCGTGTATTCATGGGACTGCGCGACGGCGCAGAGCAAGCGCAGGGCGACCAATTCCAGTACGGCACGCTCTCCGGCAGGCAGGCCGGTGAGCGCGGTTTCTTTGAAATTGGCGGTGGGAATGACCGCATGGTGATCGGAGACCTTTTTGTCGTTGATGACCTGCGCAGCATTCACATGAATTGGGACGCCGCTTACCTTCGGCATTGCCGCAGCCGCATTGTTTACAAGTGCGGGCAAACCGTCTGCCATATCCGAGGTCAGATACCGGCTGTCGGTGCGGGGATAGGTGCAAAGCTTCTTTTCATAAAGGCTCTGAAGGTAGTCCAGCGTCTGCTGGGCGGTAAAGCCGAGAATCCGGTTGGCGTCGCGCTGCAAGGTGGTCAGGTCATAAAGGGCGGGCGGCTTTTCGGATTTGTCCCTGCGCTCCAGCTTCGTGACCACTGCCGTCTGATTGGCACAGGACTGGCTTAAAGTCTCGGCATCCGTCTTGCTTTTCATGCGTTCGCTGCCGGCATCAAACCCCGGAAGCCCCAGCATGACCGTATAGAACGGCTCCGGCTTGAAAGCGTCGATTTCCGCTTCCCGCTGTACGATCAGCGCCAGCGTGGGAGACACCACACGCCCGACATTCAGCGTGCGGTGATAGAGAACAGAGAAAAGCCTCGTGGCGTTGATGCCTACCAGCCAGTCGGCCTTGCTGCGGCAGAGCGCCGACGCATAGAGATTATCGTATGCGCTGCCGTCTTTGAGCGTTTCAAAGCCCTTGCGGATCGCCGTATCTTCCATGGACGAGATCCACAGGCGCTTCATGGGTTTGTCGCATTTATTGAGCAGATAGACCGTGCGGAAGATGGACTCGCCCTCGCGCCCGGCATCGCAGGCATTGATGACCTCGCACACATCCGCCCGGTGCATGAGCGTGTTGAGCAGGGCAAGCTGCTTCGCCTTATCTCTGGCAACGGAGTACTGCCAACTCTCTGGCAGAATGGGCAGATCGTCATAACGCCATTTGGCGTACTTTTCGTCGTAGGCAGCGGCTTCGGCCAGCTCTGCCAGATGCCCAAAGCACCAGGACACGATGTAGCCGCTGCCCATAAAATAGCCGTCCTTGCGCTCGTTGGCACCAAGGACGGCGGCGATGGATTTGCCCACAGAGGGCTTTTCTGAAATTACCAGCTTATACACGTTCTGCATGGTCAGTTGTCTCCTTTTTCTCTTCCTTGTGCATCCCGAAAACATCGAAATCTACATCAATGGCCACGAGAATCCGCTTTGCGCTCTCCAGCACCTTCGGGCGGTTTTCGCAGGTAGCCTTGTACGTCAGATACTCACCGTAATAGTCAGGCTTGATGGGCATGTGCCGGATGGTGGATCGTATCATCTCTTCCACCGTATCCGCTTCCTCCATGGACGTGTTGGGGTCGGAATTCTCCAACATTTCCCGAAGCGTGGAAAACGTCTTATCTTCCTCCTGTCCCGCTCGGATCAGGTACTTGATATACGAAGAAAACAGCAGCGTGAGCGATTCCATTTCAAAGCGGGAAAGCTCGTCAAGAATGTAATCTTTCAGCCAGTACATTTCTTCTTTTATAAATCTGCGAACGTCGTATG
>Ga0129311_1002672_pt1 | contig 10382 bp, 10 predicted proteins | sample Go1ome_FD_94435 | JGI IMG/M metagenome (GOLD analysis project Ga0129311, IMG submission 94435) | Western lowland gorrila individual fecal microbial communities from Wisconsin, USA - Go1022B metagenome | ecosystem: Host-associated > Mammals > Digestive system > Large intestine > Fecal | place... | reverse complement strand
GGATTTAAACCAAAGGCAAATTCGCCAATATATCTTGCTCCTTCATCTGTATCTAGTATTTCATTTAATTCTTTTGTTTTATCTCCCGCTTCTGCCTTTATTATTTTACCATCTTTTAATTCAAAATAAATATTTTTAAAAGTTATTCCATTATAAGTTGTTTCCGTGTTATATGTAATATATCCATTGCTACTGTATTTTGTTGGACATGTTGCTACCTCTCCATCTGGAATATTGAAAGTTCCATAGTATTTTTCTGCTGGTATTCCTTTTACACTAAATGTTAAATCTGTTCCAGGTCCTATAATATGAACTTTATCAGTATTTGATAGCAATTGTTTTAGTGGTTCCATCGCTTTTTCCATTTTAGAATAATCAATAGTACACACATTATAGAAGAATTCTGTAAATTCTTCTAAACTCATTTTAGCCATTTGTGACATTGATTCGTTTGGATATCTTAAAATACACCATCTTGTATTTTTTACTCTTTCTTCTAAATGTACTGGAGTTTGATATATTTTATTATATATTTCCATGCTTTCTTTAGAAATTCCATCTAAATCTTTTGGATTGGCTGAGCGAATTCCTATATAACAATCAACATCTTGCATTCTTATTAAGTCATATTTTCTATATGCCTCCATCTGATCAACACTACAATTTAAAAGCATTTCTTTTAACACTTTGTAATCTATAATATTAAATAATGGTATTGCACCAATTTCTTTTGCTTGTTTTATTAATTCAACTGCTAAATCTCTACAATCTGTTCCTAACATTTCTATTAGAATTTTTTCTCCTTTTTGTAGTTTTACTGAATGATTTAGCAAGTTTGTTGCTAATTTTGAAACTTTATTTTCCATTTCAAATTCCCTCTTATATTTTTTATATTATTATTAATTGGATTATACTATACTAAATATATTATTTCAATTAGTTTATAATTTATTAGTGTTCTAACATTATAATTTAGCCAAAAATCTTTTTTTGCAAATAAAAATTGACAAAAATAAAAAAATATGGTATTATTTAGTTACAAAAGAAATGAACATTAAAAAATCGGAAATTGTTCAAAATAAACCTAAAGGTATGTTGATTCGTAACTAAACATACCTTTTTTATTTTATAAAAAATAGAGTAGGATCGTAACTTCCTACTCTACCAATATGTATTGCTACATATCAACCTTAATCTTAATGTCTTTTGGCATTTGTTGTTGTCTTTCTTGTTCTTGCTGAAGTCTGATGTTTTTTTCTCTTTCAGCCATTAACTGCTCAATCAAATGCAGAATTAAATCGGAATTGTTCAAAATTCTCCCTCCTCTCCGCCTTTAAGAAAAAGCTAGCCTTTCTATTGCTTCAAGGTTGGTATTATATTACAATATTTGACATCAAATTACAAGCGAACAAAGTTAAATTTTACAAAATATTTGCTTATTTTTCTTTTGATGTTATTTTTTATTTTTCTTGCGCTCCTATGTTTTGCTTTTTTTCAAAATCATGTTCTTTCTTCTCTATCCTGTCAATTAAATCTTGTAAAGAATACTCAGGATCATTAATTAATTTTAACATTTCTTTGGATACGCTACTATCATTGCAATACTTTTCTGCAAAATAAGTTCCAAGTGAATATGAACATACCTTAACAATCTCATCATCTTTTTCTCTACTTCTATTTGCAAAAGAATTAATAAGATTTTGGGCATATTCTTTTTTTGTATCTGTAACACTTCTCCCTTTATATACTAATTGTTCCAATTTATTATGAAATTGCGCTGCTTTATCAGTTAAAACATTTTGTAGTGTAATTTACCCTTCATCATGCTTTATTTTTGTCATTTTAATAAAACTACTAATTGTTTCATTGTTGAGAGCATCGTTTTCTTTTCTACTAAAAAAACTTTTTTGTAAAATATCCTCACATTGCTTAAACCCATTATCAACTAAATAATCTATAGCTACTTTTTCGAAAAATACAGATGGTATTTCAGTTGAATACTCCTGTACTTTTTTCGTGCAGTGATGGTATTGATGTATAAATTCATGTATTATTGTTGGTACATCTGTTATGCGGTTAGTTATTGGTATAATACACACATCATATCCTGGCAAATAGCGCGCACTTTTAATTACATATTTTTCAGCTTTTTCTTTTGTTCTTATTATTTTTTCTAATTTTTCGATTGCATCATCTTTTTCTTGCTCATTAAACATTATTATTCTGCCAGACTCTACTTTTTCCAAGAAAACTCCTTTCAAATTTTGTTCAGGATCAATATAATTTAGTACTTCATTAACTAATTTAATTATTCTTTCTCTTTCAATTTCAATATTATTTGTTCTATTTCTTTCTTTATTTTCTTCGTTTTTTTCATGTTCATCAAGTAATTTTAGAAAATCTTCTTTACTTTCTCCACCTTGCAAATTATTTGCCACAAATAAAACACTATCCAAAAATTTTTTAATTCCACTATTATAATCACTTTTTGTTAAATTATATGACTCATAAATAAGATCAATATTTTTTTCAAAAAAATTATTATAACTTCTGTCAGTATATAATTCTATTGCTTTATTTAAGATAGTAAATAAGTTTGACTCCGTATATCTCTCTATAAATTCTTTTACATCTTTTGATTCAAATAGCATACGCAAACCTTTCCAATCCCTTATACTGCATAAATATGAATCATAGTTAGATACCTCACTTTTTTTAATAATTGATCTATAAAAGTTTTCCTCTTTTTCTTTATCTCTGTATGAATATTCTAATTTTTTTTCATATTGTTCTCGCATTTTTTTTAAAGTAAATAATCTTGCATTATCATACTTAGCTAATAATTTATTCTCAAAAGTTGAAAGAATTTGTGACGCTTTTTCTTCATCTGTATAGACACGCGTTATTTTTGAGTTATCTTTAGGATTTATAAAAGTCATAGAATGCTCCATTATTATCATATCTTCAATAATTAATGGATTGATAAATTCATTTTCCGAGCCATTAATGCATATTCCATCATATTCATTTAAAAGCACTTTATAAAAATCTGAATATTTATCTATTTCCTTTTTTAAAACACTTAGAATCCTCTCATTATTTGCACCACCACATATTATTGGTATAACTTTTGTCTCCACTTGTTTGGGAGCTGGTAATTTGGGGGTTCTAATACTATTTATGAATTTTTTTATAGCATCAAAAATTTTCATTTAAGTTTTCTCCTTTAATTATTTTCTAAAAAACACTTTTTTGATTTTATTCCAAAATCTCTTAAATACAGATTCTTTATATTCCACCATTGCAACATTTTCATTTATTGTTTCAGTTTCTTGTATTACAGCTGGCTTTTTATTATTAAATAAATTATCTGGATTATATTGTTCTCGTATTTGTTCCTGATATTTCTTTTCATTTTCATTATATATTCTTTGCAACCTTTCTTTTTCTTCTTCATCTTTACACCAATACTGAAGATTTAACATAGCAATTATTGCAAGTGTTTCTTCCTTTAGATTTTGTTCTTTTATTGGAATGTTTTTATCTATGTTTTTAACATAATTATCATCTTTTTCTTCTTTAAAAAATTCTCTTAGTTTTTTTGGTATTTCATTTCTTAAATTTTCACTTAACAAACTTAAAAATTCATTCACTTCAGAATATGCTTGTCTTGTTGTTATTGCAACTCCCATTTTTATCCCCTTCTTTAAAATATCTTAGACTTATTATAAATATTATTATATTGCATTATTGAAATCACTTCTTTTTTATTTATTTACTCCATATACATCTTTTAATTGCTGATGTTCTTTCTCATTTTTCGTTTTTCTTATAGTTTGTACTTCTTTGTTTATTTCTCCCATTCTTGTTTTTTCTTCAGTTGCTTCTATTGCACTATCAATCAAAGATTGTTCATTATCTTGTTCTGGTTGATTATTTTGTAACTGACTAAAGTTCGCCAAAAATATTTCTAAATCTTCATCTGGCACTCTTACATTTTCTTGTTCATAATATATTTTTCTTAATTCTTCTGGATCAGTTATTCCTGTATCTTTAAAGACTGCTTCTAAATACTCTATGTTATTCTCTCTTCTTCTACTTTCAATTCTTGCTTTTTCTTCATCAGTTAATCTATTTACATCTTGTAAAAAAGCTGAAACTCTTTCAGAATTTTCTAATGTTTTTTCATCTAAATTTAAGAATATCGATAATTGTTTTACATTTGCAAATTCATTTAATTCTGCTTCAAGTAGCCTAAAATCTCTATATTCTTCTTTATCCAATGTTCCTTCGTTATAGCTTTTCTTCATTGTATTATACTCTAATAATTTTTCATTTGTTTTTTGTGATATATCTTCAAAATATTCTTTAAAATAACTTTTTACAGCTGTTAAAATATTCTCATAAGTTTGGTCTGAAATTTTACCATCTGCATTTATTTTCATTTTCCTCATATCAATTTGTATATTGCTATTTTTTTCTATATTAGGTATAACGCTCTCTAAATCAATTTTTGTACCTTGTTTTTTTAACAATTGAGCATTTAAATCAGCATACATATTTCGTTTCATTTGAAATACCTTTTTTAATTCTTCAATTTGATTTTCTGAAATTACATTATTTTCTATTAATCCATATAAAATAGCATACATTTTTGAATTTCTTCGTTTACCACCATTTTTTCTTTCTTCTTCTTCATCTAATCGTCTTTGTTCTTCTTTTGCTTTTTCTTTTTCAATTCTGGCTTTTTCCTCTTTAGCTCTTTGTATTTGTCTTTTTCTTTCACTTTCTATCTCTTCATACTTTACATGTTCAGCAACACTTGTTTCCAACCTTTCAATTTCTTCTAATGATATTTCTTTAACCGATCCAGTTTCTTTATATACCTTCTGTAGTATCTCTTTTTCTTCTAGCACCTGATTAAAAACATCTATATTAATACCTTGTTCTACAATAGCATTTTTATATTTTTCTATAATAATACTTATTCTTCTATCAACAGCTTGTTGTATTTCAGGATAACACTTATTATATGCGTTCAAATTAATTATAACAGCAAGTTGTTCATAAACTGTTGTTTGAATATCTGTTGTTTTATTTGATAGACCTAAATCTATAAAAGTTATATCTTTCCCTTTTTCATAAATAAAATTACCAGTTTTAGATGGATCAATTCGTATACCAGCTTTTTGTATTTCCATCCAACCTCTTACATAGTTATTAAAAAATTCTTGTACTTCTTGTGCTATTGAATCAATTTGTTTTAAATAATCTATTTGATATTTTTTTCCTTCTTCATTCCAATTTGTTCTATCTAATAGTGGTTCTCCTATTGCCCTTTGTTGTAATACATATCCTTCTGAAACAAGCACATTTTTACCTGAATCCCATCCTTCAACATTTTGTTCTATTATCTCATAGTCCAATGTTTTGGCCACATTAACTCCATTCTTTTCAAGTTCTTTACCTATAAGAATTATTTTTTCTATTTCATCCGTTGTAAATTTTTGACTTAGTAATGCATAATTATCAATTAAATAGCATTTCTTATTACCACCATGTGCATTAGATTCTTGTTGTTTTGCTATTTGTATAATATCTTCTATCAATCGATCACTCATAATTTTTCTCACCTTTTTATTATTAATATGTTTTATCTACCTTCATCGTTTGTTTGTTGCTTTTGTTCCATTTTTCTTTTCATCTCCTCTATTTTTTGTGGATTTGACATTCTTTGAATAGGTGGCAAATCTCTATATTGTCCGAAATTAGTTAGTGAATTTAAGAAGTCTTCTCTTTTTTTATTTGTTGGTGTAACTGAAATTCCAACATTTTTTCTAGTTTCAGTGTGTTCTGGTAATATATCCATTTGTTTATTTACGAATTTTTCTACAAAAGATAAATTCATAAATAAATTATTTTTTTGTAAAAATTTTGCTACTTTTTGCTTTAGTGATAACTTATTTATATTCTGTTCTTGATTTATTTGATTTTCAACTATTGGCTCGCCTATCATTTGATTTAGCATTTTCAATTTGTTTTCTGTACCTGGTATACCTATATTCCCATTTCTTGATATTGTTTCTCTGTATTTATCTTGATATCTAGCATTTGCAAATTCCTGTATTAAACCTTGTGCATTTTTAAATATTAATTCAAATTTATCATTACTTAAATTTGTATCATATAATTGCTCAAAAGCATTGTTTAAATCTCTCCATGCTTCCTTTACCTAAATACTTATCAAATTCATTTTCAACTAAACTAGAATCATTTAAAATACCATAAAAAAATGTATTGGCTGGCTCTTGTGTTCCATCTTTGTGAGTAATCATTGAATCAATTTTTTGTTCAATTAATTCTTCAAATGTCATTTCATTTTCAAAATCATTTCTCATAGAAACAGCAAGTAATTTTACTAAATCATCACATTTTTTATACGAATTATATTCAGATAAATCCACTTTGCCTGAAACAATATCATCAGCACTTATATTTCCTCTAATGGCAAGTTGAGCAATTAAATTAATTGCATTTTCTTGTATTTGCTCTCCATAAAATTGTCCTGTTTGCTCATCTCTTCTTATTAATCCCGAAACATGTCTAGAATTTGATTCTCTATCATATACTTGCCTTTGTGGATTAGCAACATTTAACATTAAGTGTCCCATTTCATGTGCTAATCTAAAATTTGCATTTTGGCCATCTATTTCAGGATATCTATATGCCAATTCATATTTATAAAATCCATTTTCATCTCTAATAGTTCTATTATTACTATCTCTTTGAAGCCTTACCTCTCCTTTAGCTGTTGGATCTTTGTCATATATTGCAGATTCTATATCATTAAAATGAATATTTAGCCTTTCTTCAGAAACATTCATTGTAAAGTTTTCCATTACTTGTCCGTTTTCTGTTAATAAATTAGACATATTCTGCTTTATAAAATCAAATCGTTTTAATTCTTGACTTATTATTTGTCTAGCTTCTTGCTCATTTTTAGCATATACAATAAATTGTCCTTCTCCAAAATTATATTTACTCATTTATTAACCTCTTTCGTCCATTTATACAACATAATTCTATCATAAAGAGCATTTTTTGTGGGGATTGTTACAAAAATAATTAAAATGTAATGATATTGTATCATTATTGTAATATTGCAAAAAAATAAAAAGGAGAAGCATCAACTTCTCCTTTTTTATATTACATATAGTATTTTATTATTTATTCTTTTCCCATATATTTCTTACAACTTTTAATGATAATGTAGATAAAGTAAATCCTATTACAGGAACTAATGAGCTTAAAAATATATTGTCAATATTTCTAATTACATAAGAATAAATTATTACTACAATATATGTTAGAATCATTATGCATATTTTTCTTGTCCAACTTGTTTCCCATGCTTTATCAAGCTCTACTCTTTTGTTTCTTTCTTTTATTTTTTCAATTTCTTTTTTTAATTCTTCATTTTCCATTTTTATACCTCCTCAAAATTTTTTAACTTTCTGTACTTCTTTAATCATATATATTTATTATACCATAAGTAGTAACATTTGTCTAAAATAAACAATAATATTCTTATAAAAAAATATATACTTATTTCTTTTTATAAAAAATATGATATAATTTTTTTATAAAATAATATAACAAGGAAGTATAATAATGATTAATATAGAAGAATGTTTAAACAATTTTTTTAGAGGAACAAAAAATCCATCGCTTAAAGCAATGCAATATTTTATGGACTACTTTAATAATTTCGAAAAAGAAATGAAATTTATCCATATTGCTGGCACAAATGGTAAAGGTAGCTGTACTGAAATCATTTCGAATATATTAGTTCAACAAGGCTATAAAGTTGGTAAGTTTTTATCCCCTCATCTAATAACCTACAATGAAAGAATAAGTATAAATGGTAAAGAAATTACTGATGAAGAAATGTCTGATATAATAGAAGAATTACAACCATTAATCAAAAAATATAATGAGACAGAAAAAATAAATATTACTTTATTTGAATTAGAAACTATAATGGGATTATTACATTTCTATAGAAATAATGTTGACTTTGTTGTTTTAGAAACTGGACTTGGCGGATTATATGACTGTACAAATATCATTACTAACCCTCTTGTATCAGTTATTACTTCAATTGGATATGACCACATGCATATTTTAGGAAATACTTTGCCTGAAATTGCTAATCAAAAAGCTGGAATTATAAAAAATAATTCTCAAGCCGTTATCTTTGAACAAGAACCAGATGTAAATTCAGTATTTATAAATGAGTGCAATAAAAAGAATAATAATTTACATATTGTTAGACATTCAGACATTTCAAATTATAGTTTTGATGAAAATTATCAATATTTTGATTATAAAGATATTCATAATATTTGTTTAAATTTGAAAGGAAAAGTCCAAATAAATAATGCTTGTATTTGCATAGAAGCAATTAAAGCTTTAAATGACTATGGATATAATATATCTGTTTTTAGTATATTAAGTGGTTTAAAAACAGTTATTCACAAAGGAAGAATGGAAAAATTAAATAATCACCCTACGATTATTTTCGATGGTGCTCACAATGAACCAGCAATTAAAAATCTGTTGGATATGGCAAAAATGTATTATCCTAATAAAAAAAGAGTTTACATTATATCTATTTTAGCTAGAAAAGATTATACAAATATGTTAAAAATCTTATCTCAAGACAAAAATGCTATCTTTATTATGACATCTGGAAATAGCGATAAATTTACTGACAATACTGAATTATATAAATGTATGAAACAATATACTAATGTTTCAAATATACAGGTGGATAATTTAGAAACCGCTGTCCAAAGTGCTGTGAATGGAAAAAATGATTGTGTTTATTTTATTATAGGTAGTTTTTATACTTATCAAACTGTTGTAAAAATTAAAAACCAAACCTCTTAAATATATTATATTTAAGAGGTTTGGTTTTTTTGCCATTCTAATAATATTTCAAATTCTTCATAATGATTTTTGAAAAATTTATCTTCTTTCATTAGTTGCTTTATTTCTTCTTCTGTTAGCCAACATACACTTTCAACTTCTTCCGTTTGTAGTTTTAATTCTTCAATATTAGGCACATCCATTTTTATATAATAATCATCCCAAAACGAATAAGTACCTTTACCACTATAATATAATGTTAAATCTTCTGCTTTTACATCTAATCCAATTTCTTCTTTTATTTCTGTCAAAATTCCTTGAATACTGCTTTCCCCCGTTTTGCAATGGCCACCAGTTGTTGCATATTTTCCATTTTTTATTTCACTTCTTTTTTGAATTAAAAATTCTCCTTTAGAGTTTTGTATAAAAACTAAAACAACAATTATGTATCTTCCTTCTGGAATTGCTTCGCCTTTATAAATTGTCTCTCCTGTTAATTGTCTGTTTTCATCATATAAATCTCTTTTTTCCATTTTTTACCTCTTTTTTTATATAATATTATTAATTGAATTACACCACACAGCTCTGCAAAGCTAAATGTGGTGTATTTTTATTTTTCAAATAATTCCATCACTAGTAATTTTAAACTCGATATCTTCCATATGAGGAAACATTTCACGTACTCTTTTTAAAGTTAACATACTCATTTTAGGTTGTGGATTTTTTTCATTTGTTGATAATAATTTTTGTGTATAACAATTTGGAGCTGTTTTAAATAAGAGATATCTATTTCTTACATAAGTGTAATATATTTGATATCCATTGTTTAAATCTTCCCACATCATTTCAAACGTATATTTTTCCATATTGTAATCTCCTTATTTTATCATTTCTTTAAATTCTGTTTCACTTATTATAGTTATTCCCAAGTTTTGAGCCTTTGTTAGTTTGCTTCCAGCTTCTTCTCCTGCTAGAACATAATCTGTTTTTTTAGAAACTGAACCTGATGTTTTCCCTTCAAGTTTTTCAATTATATCTTCGGCTTCTTTTCTTGTCATTGTTTCTAATGTTCCTGTTAATACGAATGTCTTCCCTTCAAAACGATTGTCATCACTTTGTTCTTCTAAACATTCCATATTTACTCCATCTTGTTTTAATTTTTCTATTAAATTTTTAGTTTGTTCTTGTGAGAAAAACTCTCTTATGCTATTTGCCATTACAGCTCCAATGTCTTTTATTTCACTTAATTCTTCAAATGTAGCATTTGAAAGATTATCCATTGTTCTATATTTTCTTGCTAATATTTTTGAAGCTTTACTTCCTACATGTCTTATCCCTAAAGCTGTTATTAATCTATATAAATCATTTTCTTTACTTGTATTTATACTATCTACCAAGTTTTGAGCAAATTTGGTTCCATTTTTCTTTAATGATGCAAAATCTTCAAAGCT
>Ga0129311_1002671_pt1 | contig 10386 bp, 8 predicted proteins | sample Go1ome_FD_94435 | JGI IMG/M metagenome (GOLD analysis project Ga0129311, IMG submission 94435) | Western lowland gorrila individual fecal microbial communities from Wisconsin, USA - Go1022B metagenome | ecosystem: Host-associated > Mammals > Digestive system > Large intestine > Fecal | place... | reverse complement strand
TGATGTCCATGCCGTACTTGTTCATCAGGTACTCGAGGATACCGGCGTCAATGTCGCCGGAGCGGGTACCCATGGGAAGACCGGCGAGCGGGGTGAAGCCCATGGAGGTGTCGACGCTCTTGCCGCCGTCGATCGCGGTGACGGAGGAGCCGTTGCCGAGGTGGCAGGAGATCAGCTTGAGCTGCTCGATGGGCTTGCCGAGCATATCGGCCGCGCGCTGGGAAACATACTTGTGAGAGGTGCCGTGGAAGCCGTAGCGGCGAACCTTGTCTTTCTCATAGTACTCGTAGGGAATGGCATAGGTATAGGCCACGGGGGGCATGGTCTGGTGGAAGGCGGTGTCGAACACGGCGACCATGGGAACGCCGGGCATCAGCTCCTGGCAGGCCTTGATGCCGATGATGTTGGCGGGGTTGTGGAGCGGGGCGAGGGGGTTGCACTCCTCGATGGCGTGCATGACCTCATCGGTGATGACGACGGACTTGGCGAACTTTTCGCCGCCGTGAACAACGCGGTGGCCTACCGCGTCGATCTCCTTCATGGAGGAGATCACGCCGTTCTTCTCATTGACAAGCGCGTTCAGCACAGCCTGAATGGCCTCGCTGTGAGTGGGCATGGAGACGGAAACGGCCTTGACAGCTTCCTTGCCGGGCAGCTGGGGCTTGTAGGTGAACAGACCGTCGATGCCGATACGCTCGCACAGACCCTTGGCAAGCAGCTCGCCCGAAGTAGGGTTGAGCAGCTGATACTTCAGGGAAGAAGAACCTGCGTTGATGACCAGAACATTCATAAGTATACTCCTTTTTCCGAGGGCGGCTTGCATTGCGCCCAGATTTCCGATAGAATACATACAATAGATTGAATGTACAATTCAATACAACTTATATTATAACAACTTTTTTGGCAAAGACAAGTAAATTTAACAAAACGTTACTCTTTTGTAACCGCTTTGAGAGGACTTTCATGAGAGTGTTTGGTATAATATGCGAATATAATCCTTTCCACTGCGGCCACAAGTGGCAGCTCGACGAGCTGCGGCGCAGGAATGGGACGGAGGAATGCGGCATTGTGTGCGCGATGAGCGGCGAGTTTGTCCAGCGGGGCGATTTTGCCATCGAACGCGCGCATGCGCGCGCCGAGGCCGCTGTGCGCGGCGGGGCAGACCTCGTGCTTGAATTGCCGCTGCCGTGGTCGATCGCCTCGGCGGAGGGCTTTGCCCGCGGCGGCGTGAGCATTTTGGCGGCGACGGGCGTGGTCGACACGCTGGCCTTTGGCAGCGAATGCGGTAACGCGGCGAAATTGCAGCGCGCGGCAAAGGCACTGCTGCGGGCGGATTTTCCCGACGCGCTGCGAGAGGAGCTTGCCAAGGGCCTGTCCTTTGCCGCGGCGAGGGAGAGCGCCGCGAGGGCGCTCATCGGCGAGGATGCCGCGGTGCTCCGGGAGCCGAACGATATCCTCGGCGTAGAATACTGCAAGGCGCTGCTGCAAAGCGGCAGTACGATCACGCCGCTTGCGATGGAGCGCAGAGCCGTGGGTCACAACGAGGGCGCGGCAGGGGGCTTCGCCTCGGCGAGCTATATCCGCGCGCTGCTTGCTGGCGGCGAGGACGCATCTGCCTTTTTAACGGCGGAAAGCGCTGCGATCTACGCCCGCGAATGCGCGGCGGGACGCGCGCCGGTGACGATGAAGGGAGCGGAGCGGGCGATGCTTTCGCGCCTGCGTATGCTGGAGGAAGCGGACTTTGCCCGCTACGACAGCGGTGGAGAGGGACTCTACCGCCGCTTTTATGCCGCGGTACGAACGGCCGCCTCTGTTGACGAGCTGCTCGGCACGGTGAAAACGAAGCGCTATGCCTATGCGCGGCTGCGGCGGATGCTGCTTGCGGCGTATCTTGACATAGCGGCGGCAGAATTGCCGCAGGAGATCCCGTATCTGCGCGTTTTGGCGTGCAATGAGCGGGGAAGAATGCTGCTCAGAGCGATCAAAAATGAGGGGAGCGCGCCGGTGCTGACCAAAAGCGCCGATGTGCGCTCGCTGAGTGAGGAGGCACAGAGGCTCTTTGCGCTCTCTGCGCGGGCATGCGATCAATATGTGCTTGCTTACCCTGAGCTGCGCGCTGCCAAAGGCGGCGGCGTGTGGACGCAGGGGCCTGTGATCGTTTGAGGAGGATTTCCTCAAACCCTGAAAGGAGACTACGATGAAAAAATGGATGATGCTGTTTTGCTGTGTGCTGGCACTGAATCTTGCCGCATGCGGCGCAAAGGAGGAGGGCGCGGCGGACAAGGTCGGCGCGCAGGGCGCGCTGCATTTCGAAGTTGCAACGCAGGTCTATGAAAACGAATACAAGGCCGACGACGGCACGGTGCTGATGGCGGAGCGCTACGAGCTGCCGATGCTTGAGCTACGCACGGAAAGCGGCGAGCTTTACACGCCTGCGGAGAATGTGACGGCCAACGACGGCGCGGTCGATACATCGCAGCTCACGGCGCAGAATGCCTTCAATACGGAGATGAACAACGTGCTCGCAGGGCTTCAGTCCGATGCGGCGCAGGTCGCTTCGGAGGCGAAGGAGCTCTATGCCGAGGGTGGTTCGAGCGCGTTTACAGAGGGAAGCTTTTGGACGAGCGAGCTGACCATGGCGCAGACCTATATGACCGAGGGGAAGCTCCTGAGCATCGCGGCCGAGGGCTACACCTACTACGGCGGCGTGCATCCCAACAGCTACAGCCGCGCGTGGAACTTCGACCTGACGACGGGAAAATTCCTGACGGCAGATGATCTGGCGGACGAAAGCAGCCGCTACGGCGATGCTTCGACCTTCCAGAGGGCCATCTATTGGCAGATGCTCAATGAGGTCGAAGAAAAGCGCATGGCTGATGTATACTTTTCCGATTACGATTCCTATTTGCATGATTTTCCGACATTTGCCACACTGAACTTTACGGAAGACGGCCTGACGGTGACGTTCGACCAATATATTATTGCACCTTACGCGGTGGGACCGCAGGAGTTCCAGATCCCGTATGACAGCTTTTTCTATACGCTCAGCCGCCACATGCAGTCGCTGCTCGATATGCCGAAGGAAACGGTCGTGCTTGCAGATTACCGTGTGACCGAGGATCTCTGGGCGTGGTTCCACATGACAACGCCGCCCATGGACAACAGCGTGCCGATGGTCGAAGATAACGACGGGAGAGATTACTGCCGCTTCGGCCTTATGAACATCAACACGATGGAACAGCTGCGCACGCTGCTCAGAGCGCATGTGACGGAAGAACTGATGAACGAATGGTTTGCGTATTCGCCGGATCGCTTCAAGGAGATCGACGGCAAGCTTTATGTGCTCTCCGCTGACCGCGGCAGCGACACCAGTATCGGCGGCGAGAGCCTCCGGGTCGAGTGGAGCGGCGATACGGCAGGCAAGGTTATTCAGACGATCGACCGCCAGGACTGGAACGATGAAAAGAACACATTTGTGCTCACCGGCGAGCAGAACATTTACGAATATCCCTTCACCCTCACGGACGGACATGCGGTGTTCTCCGCATTCCCGTGCCCGTACTGAAAAAGAAACAGAAAAAGGCTGACCTGTACGTGTCAGCCTTTTTTATGCGGATATGTAGTTTAGCGGTAGCGCTCGCGATGCGCGGTCATGATGTCGGCGAGCAGCACGCCGTTGTCGGGCGGGGTGTAGGTGATGGCGTTCGCACCTGCGGCAATGGTCTTGCGAATGGTCTCATCTCTCGGGCCGCCGGTGGCGATGATGGGGATCTCGGGGTGACGCGCGCGGAGCGCAGCGACAAGCTGCGGCGTTTCCGCGGCGGCGGAGACGTTCAGAATGTCGGCGCCTGCGGCGATACGTGCCTCAGTATCCTGCGTGGCGGAAACGATGGTCGCAACAACGGGAATGTCGATATGCGCGCGGATATCGCGCATGATGTCGGCCGAAACGGGAGCGTTGAGCACAACGCCGTAAGCACCGCAGTGCTCAGCCTCCATCGCCTGCGCGACGGAACGCGCACCGGAGGTGAAGCCGCCGCCAACGCCGCAGAACACCGGCATATCCGCCACGCTGATGATGGCGCGCGCAATACGCGGCTGAGGCGTAAAGGGGTAAACGGCGATCACCGCGTCGGCATTGCAGCTTGCGATGGTGGCAACGTCGGTGGAAAAGACAAAGGACTTGATCGTTCGGCCGAAGATGCGGATGCCGCTGCACTCCTCGATGCATTCGGGCACCATCAGCATGTGGTTGCGGAGCTTACCGCTGTAACTTGGCGTGGGCGTGGGGGTAAAATCGCTCATAGAAGCACCTTCCTTTCCGCAGGTAACCGATGACCGGTAAAAAATGATGTGGATGGATCAGTCGACATGACTGCTTGCGCGCATGGCGAGGATCGTTCGCTCGATGAGCGTATCGAGATCCCAGCCGAGCATTGCAGCGCCGCGCTCGATGACCTCGCGCGAGCAGCCGGCGGCAAACTTCTTGTCTTTGTATTTTTTCTTGACGGATTTGACCTCAAGATCGCTGACGCTTTTGCTCGGACGCATGAGCGCAGCCGCGCCGATGAGGCCTGTAAGCTCGTCGGTGGCGAAGAGCACTTTTTCCATCTCGTGCTGCGGCTCGGGCAGCCCGTCGAAGTGCAGGCCGTAGCCGTGGCTCGCGGTGGCGCGGATCAAGCGCTCGTCGAGTCCGTGCTCGCGCATGATCTGCTGCGACTTGATGCAGTGCTCGTCGGGGTAAAGTTCAAAGTCGAGATCGTGCAAAAGCCCGACGATCTCCCAGAAATCCGCTTCCTCGCCGTAGCCGAGCTGTTCTGCGTACCAACGCATGACATCGGCAACGATGCACGCGTGCTTTAAGTGAAATTCGCCCTTGTTGTACTGCGTGAGCAAATCCCACGCCTGCTGCCTGGTATACGCCATAAAAATGCCTCCCTTTGCTTATGGCTGCTCGTCCGTAAAGTGAACGTGATTGAAAATGTGGTCGGAGCAGAAGCAATGGTAGCCTGCGCACTTGCTGCAATAGCGGAACTGAAGCTCGGGATTCGTCACATCGGTGCGTCCGCATACGGCACATTTATGACGAAAGCCCTGCGTCTGCTGCTGATACTGCTCCTGACGCTGCTGATTGCGCACGGTATTGTGGAAGTGCGAGGCCTGCTTACTCTGGTGGCGCTCAAGCTGGAAAAAGCGCGTAAGCTCAGGCCAGAAGAAGATGACAAAGTTGAGAAGCGCCACGACCGGCAGAATGGCATAATAGCCGACGCCTGCGGAAATGTAACGGAAAATGTCGAAGAAGAAGTAGAATATATCGAGATAGGCGAGCCACTTCATGCGAATAGGAATGATGAACATGAAAAGCACCTGCGTATCGGGATAGAGCAGGGCGAAAGCCATGAACATGGCAAAGTTGACATAATTTGCACCGTAGACAGGAATGCTGTACCCTGTGATGAGGCTGACGATGCTTGCACCGATGACGGTAAGCAGCATGCCGCTGAGGTAATAGGTGGTGAACTTGGCCGTACCCCACTGCCGCTCAAGCGCCGAGCCGATCCAGTAGTAGAAGTAGCAGGTGATGAGAAGATAGAAGGGACTTGTGCTCTCGGGGATCAGAACGAAGGTGATAAGACGCCAGATCTGCCCATGGAGGAGTCCATCAAGCGTAAAGGAGAAGAAACTCAGGAAATTGCCGGTGGAAAAACCGGACAGCAGTCCGAGCACCACGTTGCCGATGACCACATAAAGCATCAGGTTCGGAATGCCGAAATTCGGGTGCAGGATACAGAAGCGGTCGATCGCCTGGTTGAGCTTTTTCAATGCGGGATACCTCACTTGTCGTAAATAACATTTACATCTATTATGACACAGCGCCGGGAAAAAGTCATCAATAAACTTTGAACAAATGCACATTCCCAAATGGAATGAAGAGCAGAAATGCGGAAAGAAACGAATTCTTTCCGCATTCTTAACGCTTGTTCACTTGAGATCGAGCTCGGGCGGCACGTCGATCTCTTCGCCGACGTACTTACCGTTCTTTTTCCTCTGGCGCACGCATTCGGTCAGCAGGTATTCGATCTGGCCGTTGACGGAACGGAAATCGTCCTCCGCCCAGGCGGCGATGGCGGCGTAGAGCTTGGGCGAAAGGCGCAGAGGAACCTGCTTTTTGGCGTTGTCGTTCATGTCGGGTTAATAGAGGCTTCCGGAGTTGACGACGGGCTGCGCGTCGTGGTTGCCGCACAGTACCACGAGCAGGTTCGAGACCATGGCCGCCTTGCGCTCCTCGTCAAGCTCCACCGTGCCCTTTTCCGCAAGGCGCTCAAGCGCCATTTCGACCATGCCGACCGCGCCGTCGACGATCATCTTACGTGCGTCGATGATGGCGCTGGCCTGCTGGCGCTGGAGCATAACCGCCGCAATTTCGGGCGCGTAGGCGAGATAGGTGATGCGCGCTTCGATGATCTCAAGACCCGCATCGGCGACCTTGGACTGGATCTCGTCGCGGATGCGCGCGGCAACGACCTCGCTCGACCCGCGCAGGCTCCCCTCGTCGGCGTGACCGTCGCCGGTGGTGTCGATGCCGGGGGCAACGTCATAGGGGTAGATGCGCACGATGTTGCGCAGCGCCGCGTCGCACTGGAGGGAGAGATACTCCTTGTAGTTGTCCACGTTGAAAACGGCCTTGGCCGTGTCGGTCACGCGCCACATCACGGCGATTCCGATCTCCACGGGGTTGCCGAGGCAGTCGTTGATCTTCTGGCGGGCGTTGTTGAGCGTCATGATCTTGAGCGAGATCTTCTTGCTGCCGCCCACCTCGACCGCGGCGGACGAGCCCTGCATGGCGACAAGAAGATTGGCGCCCTTGTGGCCGCCGTCCACGTCGCCGGACTGGTTGAGCTTCGTCTTGGCGGCGGGGTTGAAGGACGTGGAGAAGGGGTTGACGCAGTAGAAGCCCTCACCCCTGAGCGTGCCGGTGTACTTGCCGAACAGCGTGAGCACGAGCGCCTCCTGCGGCTTTAGGACGCGCAGGCCGCACAGCGGGATCCAGCCGAGCGACAGCGCGATGACGCAGAGGACGACAAGGGGCAGAAAGCCCGCATTGATACCGACGATCAGAAAAACGACCGCGGCGATGTAGAGAACAAGCTCGAGCAGCAGCACGAGCATGCCGTTTTTGTGACCGGTGATGATCTTTTCTTCCATAAAAAGCACCTCCAAGCTTGATATCAAAATAATATCACAACAATATGAGATGTCAAGAGGAAAATGCAGAAAAACCGACCGGTGATTGCACCGGTCGGTGAAAAGATCAATTATGTGGCAATGACAAACTGGAATCTATCTGGGTATTCCATCATCATTAAAATGTTTTTTCAAAGCTTTTTCTGTCGGATAAATTGATAGAATCATAATAAAACATTGGATTGTTACAAGAATTATCCCTGCAAATCCAATCGTATTCTTATCACTATGGTATAACGGAATATGTATCAAGGCAGATGGTATAACCATTACCCATCCTATTTTCCACCAAAGTTTTCCACAATAGTCATGAGCAAATTTCCATGTATCCATATTTTTCATTGAACGGGTTGTTCTGTATCCTAACATGCTGTTTATATGTTTTGGACAATGCTTCCACATCATTCTTCCTGCAATGACCATAACAATGGGAATGATCAAATCGCATAGTAACATAAACCACCAAAAGCACATAACATTCACCTCCAAAAGTAGAATTTGACAGAATTATTATGCCACAGCCCGTCAGAAAGCGCAAGCACAGCCGCGGTGGTTCGAGCCACCGCGGCTGTTTGGATGATCTGCTTTATGCGTAGTGGTATTTTTTCCGTCCGAGGAGGAAAAGCGTTTCTGTGACGATCAGTGTGAGCGCTTCGGCCACGGTGATGGCGAGCCAGATGCCGTTGATGCCGAGAAGTTTTGGCAAAAGAAGCACCGCGGCGACCTGAATGACGAGCGTGCGTAGGAACGAAATGAGCGCGCTGGCCGTGCCGTTGTTGAGCCCCGTGAAAAACGCCGAACCGAAGATATTGAAACCGCAGACGAGGAACGAGAGGGCATAGATGCGCAGCGCATTGACCGTCATGTCGCAGAGCTCCGCGTCGTAGCCGACGAAAACGTGGGCGATGGGCCGGGCAAGCAGAATGGCGGAGGCTGTCATGGCAAGACTCGAGAGGAGCGTGACGGTCAGGCTCTTTTTGAGCAGGCTCTTGAGCTCCGCGTGGTTCTGCGCGCCGTAGTGATAGCCGACGACAGGCGTGACCGCGATGGAGTAGCCAAAGAAAAAGGCCATGAAGATGAAGCTGACATACATGAGAACGCCGTAGGCGCTGACGCCGTTTTCCTGCGCGATGGCCATGAGACGGATGTTGTAGAGTACGCCGACGAGTGAGGTGGAAAGGTTGCTGACCATTTCGCTCGAGCCGTTGCCGCAGGCGCACGCGAGCGCGCGGAGATCAAAGCACGGGCGCGTCAGACGGAGAGGGGAGTCGTTCGGGCGCAGAAAGTAGACGAGCGGGATCAGCGCGCCGACAAGCTGGGAAAAGGCCGTTGCGAGTGCCGCACCGAGAAGCCCCAGCGGAAAGACATAGACGAGCAGAAAATCAAGCACCATGTTCGTAAGACCCGCGCAAACCGTCACGCGCAGGCCGAAGTGCGGCTTTTCCGCCGTGGCAAGAAAGCTCTGAAAGCTGTTTTGCAGCATGAAGAAGGGGAGAGACGCGAGCAGCACGCGCCCGTAGAGCACGCAGTCATCGATCGTGAGGTCGGTCGCGCCGACGGCGTAGGAGATGGGTCGAAGAAAAAGAAGGCACACGCTGCTCAGCACAGTGCCGCCCACCGCGAGCGCCACGACGAGCATGGAGAAGATCTCGTTTGCCTCTTTTCGCTTGCCCTCGCCGAGCGTTTTGGCGATGAGCGCGCTGCCGCCCGTGCCGATCATGAAGCCGAAGGCGGCGAGCGCCATGATGACGGGGAAGATGAGGTTCAGCGCGGCGAAGGGATTCTTGCCGACAAAGTTCGAAACGAAAAAACCGTCGACGATGCTGTAGATCGAGGTGATGATCATCATGAAAATGCTGGGCGCGACAAAGCGCAGCAGCTTTTGATAGGTGAAATGATCGGAAAGGGAAATCTTCATAAAAAGCCTCCAAAGCCTCCGGTTCGTTAAGCGTACATAAAAAAAGCCCGGTCATTTGCCTGACCGGACGCATCCGACATCTTTTCGACTGCTGCGGCTGCGGCCGCAAGTCCTCCGATGACATTCAATTCGTGGGCAATATTGTAGCATAAATCCAGTCAAAGTCAAGGTTTTGCGCAAAATTACAAAATATTGATTGACAAAACGCGCAAATGTGCTACAATACGATTCGGCGAAAGCCACAAGTGAATACTTCATCAAGAGTGGTTGAGGGATCGGCCCTATGACACCACGACAACCTGCCCGAAGAGGCAAGGTGCCAAATCCGACGAACGAATCGAAAGATGAGGAAGAGCAGAAAGTGCGATACTCTGTCGGTTCGACAGAGTATTTTTTGTTTTTCCCGAAAGAAAGGAAGAAAGAATCATGGCAAAACGTTTATTTACCTCCGAATCCGTCACCGAGGGGCATCCCGACAAGATCTGCGACCAGATCTCCGACGCGGTGCTCGACGCGATCCTTGAAAAAGACCCCAGCGGCCGCGTGGCCTGCGAGACGGCGGTCTCCACCGGCCTTGTCCACATCATGGGCGAGATCACCACGAACTGCTACGTTGACATTCCCAAAATCGCGCGCGGCGTGATCCGCGACATCGGCTATGACCGCGCGAAGTACGGCTTCGACTGCGACACCTGCGGCGTCGTCACGAACATCGACGAGCAGTCGAGCGACATTGCGATGGGCGTGGACAACTCCTTTGAAAATAAGGAGAGCGGCGCGAGCGAGCTCGACAACGGCGCGGGCGACCAGGGCATGATGTTCGGCTACGCCTGCACCGAGACGCCCGAGCTGATGCCGCTGGCGATCTCTCTTTCCCACAAGATGGCGAAGAAGCTCACCGATGTGCGCAAGCAGGGCCTTGTTGATTATCTCCGTCCCGACGGCAAGACGCAGGTGACGGTCGAGTACGACGAAAACGGCAAGCCCGTGCGCGTTGACACCATCGTGCTCTCCACCCAGCACGCGCCCGAGGCGACGCTCGAGCAGATCCGCAAGGATATGATCGAGCTGGTCATCAAGCCGACCGTTCCCGCGGAGCTGATGGACGAGGAGACTAAGATTTATGTCAACCCGACCGGCCGCTTTGTCATCGGCGGCCCGCAGGGCGACAGCGGCCTGACCGGCCGCAAGATCATCGTCGATACCTACGGCGGCAGCGCTCC
>Ga0129311_1002662_pt1 | contig 10436 bp, 7 predicted proteins | sample Go1ome_FD_94435 | JGI IMG/M metagenome (GOLD analysis project Ga0129311, IMG submission 94435) | Western lowland gorrila individual fecal microbial communities from Wisconsin, USA - Go1022B metagenome | ecosystem: Host-associated > Mammals > Digestive system > Large intestine > Fecal | place... | reverse complement strand
TGTCAGTGGCATGAGTAAGAAAGACTATTTTACACGATCTTGCATATACAATCGTGTGTGCGTTGTTGGCAAAGAGGAGACGGTTTATAAAATCGTAGAGAAGCTGGAAGAAATGGACATACACTTGGCTGAACTTGCTCAACAGATCATAGATAATCCGGCAACTGTTACATGTGAGGATATGGAAGAATTGAGTATGGAATATACGGATCTGCTCAATGCTGTTATCTGGAAGCTGGATGGTGCAAGATACCTGTGGCAGAAAAACAGCCCTGACAGCGGCAACTGACAGGACTGCAGATGTTGGAAAAGCCTTTGCAATTCCATAAACCGACTATAAGTATAGCAAAGGTTTCTCCATCTAACAAGACGTTTTAAGGAGGACAGATTATTTGGAGAATACAAATACAGAATTAAGGTTAATAAAGATGTCTGATGTGGAATCAGAGGAAATCGAATGGCTGTGGTATCCGTTTATTCCATATGGCAAGCTCACAATCGTACAGGGTGATCCGGGAGATGGAAAGACAACGCTTGTGCTTAACATTGCAGCCAGATTATCACGTGGAGAGGGTTTTGACAGCGATATGAAGGTGAGTGAGCCTATGAATGTCGTGTACCAGACAGCGGAGGATGGCTTGTCGGATACGGTTAAGCCGAGATTGGAAGCTGCACAGGCGGACTGTGAGCGTGTACTTGTGATAGACGAGAGCATTAAGTCGCTTTCCATGGCAGATGAACGCATAGAGGAGGCTTTGATACAGACAAAGGCGAGACTGCTGATTCTTGATCCTATTCAGGCATACCTTGGCGGTGGTATAGATATCAACCGTGCAAATGAGACCAGAGAAATGACAAAAAAACTTAGCTTACTGGCAGAAAAGTATAAATGTGCAATCGTTTTGATCGGACATATGAACAAGGCTGCGGGAAATAAAGCGGCATACAGAGGTATGGGATCTATAGATTTCTTTGCGGTGGCTAGAAGTGTACTTCTGGTTGGAAGAATTGAGGGAGAACCGGACAAGCGGGCAGTTGTGCAGATCAAGAATAATCTGGCTGCGTTTGGACATCCAAAAGCATTTGAATTTGCAGACGATGGCTTTAAGTGGATTGGTGATTATGACATCACTGCAGATGATGTGCTGGGCGGTTTGGTGCCGAAGGTAAATAAGCTGGAACAGGCAAAACAGATGCTGTGTGACCTTGCAAAAGAAACAAAGTCTGTATCCAGCAAGGAGATATTTGAGCTGGCAGACTATAAAGGTATATCAAAGCGCACACTTGAAAATGCCAAGAAAGAGCTGGGAATCAGGGCAAGGAAAGTCAATAATTCCTGGTACTGGGAGATTGGCAGTTTGAATCAGTAACAAGGCAAGAACGCAACAATGCATCTATATAGAAATTGCTGAGATGAACCATGCAAGGTTGCAATATATATAGACTCTGCAATGTTGCGGTCTTGATATATGAGACGTACAGGAGGCAGATATGAAACAGGTACAGATACCGGAAATGCTGTTTATAGCACTGGTGAAATATCATTTGTGTGATATGCCATCAGAAGCGACCGCTATAAAGAAAGGCTTGGAGAACAAGCTTGACAGCATGGTAAAAAGACAGCTTTACACGACATACAAGACAGCGCAAACAGAACAGGATCGGGAGCGGGCACAAAAAGAATATCTTGACCGTATTGGAATGCGGGACAGTTTCAGATGGTAAAAAGGAGGTAATGCAATATGGCAACAGGACGACTTGGATATAACAGCGTAAATGACAGATATGGACTGCTTGTGTCAGATCTGTGGGAGCACAGCGGATTTCACTGCGGGGAGGGGCTTGAGGTCATGGTAGATGACAAATGGGTGCCGACTCGCATGGAAATGTGCTGGAACGATGATGGCAGTCATGACTGGTATCTCGTTGGCACTCCTTATTTCGGTGATCTGGAATATGTCAGAGCAAGGGTATAAGGAGTGACATTGGATAATCGTGGCACTGGTGGCAGATGTGTACTTACATGTGCGTTGCCAGCGTGGTGGTTATCCGATATGGATTTTCCATAATTATAGATAACGGGGGCGTGGCACGCCCTCGTAGATATGGTTAAGGAAAAGCCGTGTATGTGTTGACGGAAGAGACAGGCAGAGGATGCTGGCAGAGATAAAGGCAGACACATACCTCAAGGAGCCCTCGGCGCATGAGAGCCCTCGGAGAGCGCCTAGTTTTGATGCGTAGTGTCAAAACTAATAAGGCGTTACTTCTGACAGAAGTAACAAGACTTTAGCTAGTTTGAGAGTAAGAGATTGGAGGTGAGACGCAGTGGGAAAGACGATATCATTTGTAAAAGGCAGAGGGCATATCAGCCACAACAACAGGGACTTTATCAGCAATAACGTAGTGCCGGATCGGACGGACTGGAACCGAACTTATGTGAAAGAAAGCATAGAGACAGCCTACGATACCTGTTTTGGACAGGCACTAAATGACTACAATGCCAGGCAGAAACGAAAAGACCGACAGAAGCAAGACTATATCACTGAGATCAGAAATTCCCAAAATAAAGAGAAAGTATTTTATGAGAATGTGGTGCAGATCGGATCGAAAAATGATACAGCAGTTGTAGATGTAAATGGCTGCATGACAGAAGAAGCCGAGAAAGCGGCGAAGGTTCTTGAGAAATACGCACAGACGTTTCAGGAGAGAAATCCGAACCTGTATCTGTTCAACTGTGTGCTGCACATGGATGAGGCGACACCGCATTTGCACATGGATTATATCCCGGTTGCGCACGGATACAAGTCGGGGATGGAGACACGGAACAGTCTGACAAAGGCATTGCAGCAGATGGGATTTGATAAGGCAAAGAGTCGGAATGAGAATGAAACCGTTGCATGGCAGAAGCGGGAACGTGAATATCTGACGGAGCTTTGCCGGGAGCAGGGAATAGAGATAGATGTTCTCGGAATCAGACGAGATAATCTGACCTTGCCAGAGTACAAGGCGGCTATGCGGAAGGTTGAGAGTCTGGAAGAGCAGGCAGATAAGATCAAGATAAATAATATGGAGCAGAACCATGAAAACAGACAGCTGAAAATAGAAGCTAGGAAGCTGAATGCCGATGTGGAACAGTTGGAGGAACGTGCGGTAGAGATTGCCGGAAAGATAGAGCAGCTCGAAGCAAAGGAGAAAGAGCAACAGTATAGAATAGATAAATGCGGCATCAGAGCCGATGGGATTGACAGGATATCAAAGGAAGTGTCAGCAGAGGTCAAGAATGTTAAGGCTGCGGCAACACCCGTCAAATCCATATTCGGCGGCGAGGAGTATGTCAAGGTCAAGAAGTCCGAATGGAGCAGGATCGTGGCGACATTTGAAAAGGCACTTACAAGAAACAAACTGCTGGATAAGTATGAGGCAAAGATAGCCGAGCTTGAGAAGACCGTGGATTATCTGAAAACACGGGTGGAGAAATTCACAAATCGCATAAAAGAAATGAAGAAGTTTCTGACGGAGAAGAACCTGCTGCATGAGTTCCTGAATCTGACGAGAAAACCGGAACAGGAAACTATGCAGGAAAGGATAGACAGGAAGAATGCAGAGGCAAGAGCAAAGAATGAACAGACAGACCGGGATGGTCGGAGAAAGAGAGGAATTTATGAACATAACATATGAGAAGAATGGAGATTATCTGATACCGAATATTGTGGCAAATCCAGAGCCGGAGGGTGAGCTTAGAAAGTTCGGGCTGATGAGACAGAGTTATCTGAAGGAATGGCACAAGGGGATTTATACAGGGATGGTACTGAATGGTACGCTTATGGAACATCTGTTGACTGTCCAGGAACGGGCAGAGAAGGCATTTGACCAGTTGGTGGAGCAGTGGGCAAGAGTTGAAGGAGTGACGGAAGAACTTAAAGCTACGGATCAGTTGGAGTGGGTTAGACGGATGTACAATATACGGATGAGGGCGGAGGAGATTGTGAGGGAACAGATAATTTATAGGGTATAGGTTGAAGGGCAGTGCTTGGAAAATGTACATAAGTACAGAGGCGCTGTCCTTCTTTGAATTTCGAGAACTCAAAAGTTATAATTGCGTAAGTGAAAAACAAATGATATAATTAACCTTAAATAATAGGACTATTTGACGTGATAATCGGAGGAAATAACATGTCGGAAGATCGCATACAAATAACTTATAAGCCATTATGGAAGTTACTGATTGATAGGAATATGTCGAAAACAGAGTTGAGAAAAAAAACGCAAATTGCACCAAGTACATTTACTAAGATGAACAATAATCAACAGGTGTCACTAGATATCTTGGCCAGAATATGTGTTGAGTTAAAATGCGGATTTGATGATGTTGTGGAGATACTTAAATAATATAATGATTTGACGAACTATGTTTGATGGGTAAAGTTTGAGTAATGCATATGAGGAGGTAGGGGATAGATGCATACAGATCTGAAATTCTTTACAAATGAACCAGAAAGAGATCTATATACGAGATTTACAAAAATATTACAGGGACATACACAATTTTTTGACGTCTTGGTTGGTTATTTTAGAACAAGTGGGTTTTTTAAACTTTATCCAGCATTGGAGAACGTTGAAAAAATTAGGATCCTTGTAGGGCTTGATACAGACAAATTTACATTGAAAATTATTGATAGAGCAAAAGAGGAAATCCAGTACTCTATTCTTACCGAAAAAGAGGGAAAAGAGGCATTGGAGAATGAGATCCAGAATGAGTTTGACGTTGCAGTTACATCTTCTGAAGTAGAGAAAGGTGTTAGAGTATTTATAGATTGGTTAAAGAGTGGTAAGCTGGAAATGCGTATGTATACAGAGGCTCCTGTCCATGCCAAGGTATATATTATGAGAAAGGATCCAGAGCAAGTTCCAGATCAGTATGGTAGTGTTATTACAGGTTCAAGCAATTTTTCGGCAGCCGGATTAATGAACAATTTAGAATTTAATGTGGAACTAAAAGATGCAATAGATGTACAGTTCGCATTGGATAAATTTGAAGAATTATGGGAGAAATCTGCAGATATTAAGGATATTTATATTGATACAGTTGAACAGAAAACATGGATGCGTGGGGATATTACGCCATATGAACTTTATCTAAAAACGTTATATGAGTTTTTCAAAGAAGAAATCAATGCGGATAAGGAAAACTTCCAGACTTTGTTGCCAGAAGGTTATATGCGTTTACAGTATCAGTTAGATGCTGTAATGCAAGCTAAGCAGAAAATAGAAGCTTATAACGGAGTGTTTATTTCGGATGTTGTCGGACTTGGGAAAACGTATATTTGTGCTATGTTAGCCAACACATTTCCAAGAGCAACGTATAAGCTTTTTATATGCCCGCCGGTACTAGTGAGTTATTGGCAGGATGTGTTGAAGGAATTCGATGTGGCAAGATGTGACGTAATATCTCTTGGAAAGTTGGATCAGCTTATTCAAAGTGGTGATACTGATAAGTATTCATACGTATTCATAGATGAGGCTCACAGGTTTAGAAATAGCAATACAGAGAACTATACCAATTTGCATCAGATATGTCGTGGTAAGAAAGTGGTACTTATCTCGGCGACGCCAATTAATAATTATAATAGTGATATTGAAAATCAAATATATCTGTTTCAGTCAAAGCAGAGCGGAACTATTAATGGAATTAAAAATATCGAGGGTTTCTTTAGAGGACTCAATTCTAGGTTAAATTCTGTTCCAAAAGGGACTCAAAAACATATAGATACACTTCGAGAGAATGCAGAAATAATTCGGGATAAACTTCTTAGAGAAGTTATGATTCGTAGAACAAGGGGGGAGATTGAACAGTATTACAAGGATGATATGGAGAGGCAGGGGTTGAGTTTCCCAAAAGTTGGAAGCCCTGAAAAAATTATATATACATTCGATGAATATACTGACTCTACATTTACAGAGACAGTGGCGGTTATCAAAGATTTTAAGTATTCTCGATATATGCCGCTTACGTATTTGAAAACCGATGTTCAGAAACAACCGGACATTGCAGTAATGGTAGTTGGTCAGCGAAACATGGGAGGATTCATGAAAGGAATTCTTGTAAAACGTCTTGAGAGTAGTTTTTATGCTTTTAAAATGACGTTAGAGAGATTCATATTATCCTATGAAAAATTTATTACAATGGCTAAAACAGGCAAGGTATATATAAGTAAAAAGGTAGATGTGTATGATCTATTGGATGATGGCGATGTTGATAAGTTAATGTATTATGTTGAACAAAATGATGTCATGGAGTTTAATACGACTGATTTTACACCAAAATTTTTGCGCGATTTGGAAGGCGATTTATCATCACTCAAGAGCCTGCGAGATATGTGGGGGATTATAAATACTGATCCCAAGTTAGATGAGTTTAAGCAGAATTTGATTACTGATGAAAATATGATTGGCAAGAAAATTATCGTGTTCACGGAATCAAAGGAAACTGCACAGTATCTGTATGATAATCTTCAGGATATTTATGGTAGTCGTGTAATTTATTTTAGCGGTCAAAGTTCGCAGCAACTTAAAGTACAGATTGAGGATAGTTTTAATCCAAAGAATAAGTCGAAAAATAATGATCGATTTGATTTGCTTATTACTACGGATGTATTGGCTGAAGGTATTAATTTACATAGAGCAAATGTACTTGTGAATTATGATTTGCCGTGGAATCCAACTCGAATTATGCAGCGTGTAGGACGAATTAATCGAGTTGGATCTGAATTTGATAGGATATTTGTATATAATTTCTTCCCAACAGCTCAAACAGCAGAACATTTACCGTTGGAAGAGAGAATCCTAGAGAAACTTCAGGCATTTCATGATACATTGGGAGAGGATATTAAGTATTTGTCAGATGATGAGGAAATTTCATCTAAAAAGCTGTTTCAAGACTTAAATTCGGATTTTGATAGTGATGAGGAAAGTACCAATCCAGAGCTTGCATATTTGGCCATTATACGACAGATACGTGATAATAATCCACAACTATTCAATAAGATAAAGAGACTTCCTAGAAAGGCAAAAGCAGGAAAAACAACAATGCTAGTAGATGATACGGCAACTATAGGGTTTATTCGTAAAGGGGCATTAAAGACTTTCTTTTTGTCAAAGGATACGGAAGCAACAAAGCAATTGACCTTTATGGAGGCTATTAAATATATTCAGGCAGAACCGGAAACTCAAAAGATAAGCGTAGGAAGTAACTACTACATACATTATGATAAAAACAGTGAGGCTTTTGATGAATATTTGTTAGAGGAAGATACGATAACGGCAGAAAAGTCAGTTGTTTCTGGAAACGATGCAAAAGTTATTAAGTTCTTAAAAGCTATGAAGAATGAACCTACATTTACTGATGATCAGGAAACTAGGATTGAGACTCTTATTGAACGGTGGGAAGCGGGAGAGATTCCGTCTAAGATATCTAAGGATATTGTGAAGAGAAGTAGGCAACCAATGTCTGATCTACTAGAATTTTATTATGATATAATTAAGATTGTACCACCTTCCTATATGGAGACGAAACAGAAAATGACAACACAAGTAGATGGAGAGAAACAGGTGATTTTGTCTTGCTATCTGAAGAATGGGGGCAATAAATGATGAATTTGGCAATTAAACGTGTTGAAGAAATATTAACTTCAGCATTTGAGATGACGAAATATGTAGATTTGGTTAGAGAGATTTTTTCTAACATTAAGATTGCGTCACCGGACATAATAAGAAAAGAGTATAGTAATTTTTCCTCGCATGTTGCAGCATCTGCATATGTGGGAGCTTATGTGTCGCCAGAGGATGAGAAAATTGCGGTTTTTGCTGTAGAACTTAATCAACGATCTTATGTAGAGAATTCAAGAAGTACACAGCGTAGTTATGCTAAGAAATTGATTGAAAATGGTGGATGTGATGCTGCGCTTATTGCATTTTATACACCAGGAGAGAATAAATGGCGATTATCTTTTGTTGTTCTTGATTATGAAATAAAAATAGAAAATGGAAAACTTAAAACAGAGGAAAAAATAACGCCGGCAAAGAGATATTCTTATTTGGTAGGAGAAGGAGAACCATGTCATACTGCGATTTCTAGATTTGGAAAATTTATCAGAGACAATAATTTTCGACCTAATCTTGCAGAAATTGAAGAAGCCTTTAGTGTAGAAGCGGTAACTAAAGAATTTTTTGATTTGTATTGTGAAAAGTTCTACCAGTTGGTTGAGTGTTTGGATTCTAATGAAGCATTTGTGGAAGAATCAGAACGATGTGGTTTTAGTACTGAGCAATTTGCAAAGAAACTATTAGGGCAGATAGTATTCCTTTATTTCTTACAGAAAAAAGGATGGCTTGGGGTAGGAGTTTGGAATTCTGTAATTACTGAACGCGACTATGATAAAATATACTGGACAAAGACAGTATCATCTGCCAAGAGACAGCAGATACAGAAGTATCTTCCGGTTATTTATGTACAAAATGGTGATGAATATAAATTCAGAGGATTGAAAGCCTTGGAAAGTGTCCCTGATGATGTAGAGGAAATGATTGCAAATGCTATGCCGGGTGATAGAAATTGGGGAAGTGGATCTAAAACGTTTCTACGCACGTGGTTTGAGTTTGCTAAGAAGAGGGGGGGAGAATTTTATGATGAATATCTAGAACCTCTTTTTTATGCAACTTTGAATACAAACCGAGGGGAATTGGGATACAGTTCAATTCTGCATTGTAGAGTACCTTTTTTGTCTGGAGGTTTATTTGAGCCAATAGACGGATATGACTGGGAACAGACAGATTTTAATATTCCAAACGAGATTTTTTCTAATCGTGAATCTGAGGATGATTTAAAAGCAGATGGTATACTTGATGTATTTGACAGATATAACTTTACAATGAGTGAAGATGAGCCAATGGAGCGAGAGGTGGCCATTGATCCAGAAATGCTTGGTAAAGTGTTTGAAAATTTGCTTGATGTGAAAGATCGCAAGTCTAAAGGTGCTTTTTATACTCCGAGAGAAATTGTGCATTATATGTGTCAGGAAAGTTTGGTAAATTATCTCACAAAGAGCAGTGATATTAGTGAAGATGCAATACGGAGTTTTATTCTATATGGAGATTTTTACAAAGACGCGGACACAGAAAAGACATTGAGGGTGACTGACGATAATGGGAAAATTCATTATGAATTTGATGTTAATCGTGAATTAAAAATATCACCGGAAATTTTTAATCCTAAAAAAGGTGTAGATAAAATTAATGAGCTTGATAATTTACTTAAAAATATAAGAGTTGCTGATCCAGCAGTTGGATCTGGTGCATTTCCATTGGGCATGCTTAATGAAATTGTAAGAGCTAGACAAAATTTGACGGCCTATATGACTACTAAGAAGAATGCAAATGAAGCTAGACTTATGAGGGTAAATGAGAGATCAGCCCATAATTTAAAATATGAAACTATTAGAGATTGTATATTTGCAGCAGATATTGAACCATCTGCGGTGGATATTGCTCGTCTTCGTTTATGGTTGGCGTTAGTGATTGATGATGAAATTAATCCTAATGCTCAGAGTCCGCTTGATGGACATAGAAATCCGCTACCACTTCCTAATCTTGAGTGTAATATTGTTTGTGGAAATAGTTTAGTAGATGAGTTTGAGGGCTATAAGCTGATTCCAATTAATGAATCGCTTGGAACGGAAAAATCAACTGGGGAATATAGCTGGAATCAGATGGAGATTGATGCGTTGATTCCTAAACTTATTGATGCTCAAGATAGATTGTTTAGATGTGATAATCCAGCTAGAAAAGAAGAATTAAAAGCAGAGATAGAAGCACTTAAGGATCAGATGATACGGGCGCAGCTTGCTTTGATGGACGAGACACACTTACAAAAATATGAAAATAGTAAGAAGGTAGCATCTAAGCCATACGTATTATGGCAGATAGATTTTTCCAGAGTGTTTAATGAGAAGGGAGGATTTGATGTTGTTGTAGGAAATCCGCCGTATGTACAATTGCAAAAGGCAATTAGTGACAATGCTAAACTTGGAGATGCTTATGCTAAACTTGGATATGAAAGCTTTGTAAAAACAGGTGATTTGTATTGCTTGTTTTATGAGAAAGGTTATAGATTACTTAGAAAAGGTGGAACTTTAGCATTTATTACCAGTAATAAATGGATGAGGGCTGGGTACGGAGAAAAATTAAGAGGATTTTTTGCTAATAATACGAATCCGCTTTTCTTGATTGATTTTGGAAGTCAAAAAATATTTGAGTCTGCTACGGTAGATGTTAATATATTGATATTCGAAAAGAAAGAAAATATAGGTAATACAAAAGCGTGTGTGGTCAAAGAAAACTGCGGAGATAATTTGAGCGTTTATGTTGAACAAATGAGTTCA
>Ga0129311_1002661_pt1 | contig 10439 bp, 8 predicted proteins | sample Go1ome_FD_94435 | JGI IMG/M metagenome (GOLD analysis project Ga0129311, IMG submission 94435) | Western lowland gorrila individual fecal microbial communities from Wisconsin, USA - Go1022B metagenome | ecosystem: Host-associated > Mammals > Digestive system > Large intestine > Fecal | place... | reverse complement strand
TATCATGAGATTCAGAAATTAATTAACATCCGTCAGGCGCACAGCGCATTGCAGAGCCGTGGAGAGATCGAGTTCGTCTATGCCGAGGAAAAACAATATCCTCTGGTGTATCTGCGCAGTGATGACAGTGAGAAGATCCTGGTCATCATCAATCCGGCGGACAGAGAGGTCAGCTTCGACGGAGACTATGCGGTAAAGGAAGCTTTGTATACCTTCGGTGGGAAAGCTGTATTTGCAGGCGGAAAGGTTACTGTGCCCGGGGGCAGCGCCGGATTTTATCTGCTGTAATTTCCCGAACGTAATGGATGTAATGGAAAAAAACGAGCGGGAGAGAAGCCACGAAATGGTTTCTCTCCCGTTTTTTTTTTGCATTTGGCATAATCACTAAAAAATCTAATTCAAATTTGGCTGTGGTTACGCGCTTAACCTTTGATTCTTACGGACTTTTGTAATACCATAGCAGTAGAGATAAAAGGGGAAAACAAAAGGAGGAAGTGAGAATGGATGAAAATAAGGTCCGGATCGCCGATGTGGCGGAAGAACTGGGATTAAGCACGGCAACAGTCTCTAATGTGCTTCATGGCAAGACCCACAAAATGTCGGAAGCGACCATAAAACGTGTGGAGCAGAAGCTGGAGGAGACGGGCTACATTCCGAATATGGCCGGAATACTGCTGGCACGGAACAATTCACGGATCATTGGCGTGGTAGTCAATGACGGAGAAAAATATGAGGGAGGAGTGCTGGAGGATGGCTTTGTCATGGCTTCCCTGAACGCGCTGTCCAGAGAGATGAACCGCAAGGGCTATTTTCTCATGGTCAAGACTACGGCGGACATCCGGGAGATCCCGGCATTTGCCTCTATGTGGAATATGGACGGGCTGATCCTGATGGGGTTCTGCGGGGCAGATTATGAGACACTGCGGGCACATTCCCGGATCTCGTTTGTGGTCTACGACGGCTATCTGGAGGACACGCCGGGAATTGTGAATCTGGTGATCGACCATTACGATGGCGGGTATCAGGCAGGGCAGTATTATAAAAGACTGGGACATACGAAGGCACTGTGTCTTGCGGATAATGAGATCTGCATGGACAAAGAGCGCATGGACGGTTTTACGGCGGCATTTGCGCCCGGGGAGGTGACCAGGTGGAAGATCCCCATGCTTGCAAAGGAGAGGAGAGCCTTTTATGAAGAACGGGAAGAAGCATTAAGGCGATCCGGGATCACGGCGGTATTTGCGGTATCGGATTATTATGCACTGGATTTCCTGCGGTTCGTGCAGGAAAAGGGGTGGAAGGTGCCGGAGGATATCCAGGTCATTGGGTTTGATGATAATGCTGCCAGCAGAGAGTCTGTTCCGGCACTGACCACCATCCATCAGGAAGCGGCACTGCGGGCACAGAAAGCCATTGCCTGTATCGAAGCCATGCGGGATCATGTGGGCTGTGAGAGCAGGATCCTATTGCCGGTGGAGCTGATCGCCAGAGAAAGTACGAGGGAAATGCCATGTCACAGTTTATGAGATCCATGTGTAAAATAGCGATTCCCGTCACATTACAGAGCATGCTGCAGGCATCCTTTTCCATTGTGGATCAGCTGATGATCGGACAGCTTGGTGAGACGAATATTGCAGCGGTGGGAATCTGTGGAAATTATTCCATGCTTGTTTCCGTGTTGTTCAGCGCGGTGGGAGCTGTGGCGGGGATACTGATCGCGCAGTTTCTGGGAGCGGAGGACAGGAGAGAAGCCTGGAGCAGCTTTACGGTCAGCATGGTACTGTGCGGTATGATCGCAATTTTGTTTTGTGCGGCATCGTTTTTAGCGCCGGCAGGAATCCTGGGGCTGTATACGAAGGATACGCTGATCCTTGGAGCAGGCTGTGGCTATCTTCGCCTGATCGCGGTCACTTTTCTGCCCATGGGCGTCAGCACGATCCTGTCGGTATGGCTCAGATGCCGGGAGCACGCCACGGCAACGCTGGTGGCATCTTTATGTGCGGTAGTGGTCAACACAGTGGGGAATTATATTCTGATCTTTGGAAAAATGGGAGCACCCGCACTGGGGATCACAGGTGCCGGAATAGCCACGTTGACTTCACAGCTGCTGAATCTGTTGATCCTTGCGGCCTGCTTCATCGGATGCCTGCGCAAGGATGCAGACCGGATGCAGTTGTCCCTGCATTTTGATAAATTAAATAAAAAAGAATATCTGCTCATGATCTGCCCTATCCTGATCAGTGAATTCCTGTGGAGTCTGGGACAGAACGTGGAGTCGGCAGTGTATGGGCATCTGGGAACACAGAATCTTGCCGCCTATACCCTGACCTGCCCGGTGCAGGGGCTGATGGTGGGAGCACTCAGCGGTCTGTCCGCAGCAGCCGGAGTCCTGATCGGTAAAAGGCTTGGGAAAAAAGAATACGATGCCGCTTATGAAGAGTCCGGAAAAATAATGAAAGCAGGTCTTCTGGGAGCAGTGGTGGTATCCGGCATTCTGTTGCTTTTCTCCGGAAGCTATGTCGGCTTCTACCGGGTGGATACGGCAGTACAGGAGCTGGGACAGTCCCTTTTGTTCGTTTTCGCACTTTATGCACCGGTGAAGATCGAGAACATGATACTGGGCGGAGGAATCCTAAAAAGCGGCGGAGACACGAAGACCGTGATGCTGATCGACATTGTGGGAACCTGGGGGATGGGAATCCCGCTGTGCTTCGCAGGCGCTTACCTGTTACAGTGGGGCATCGTCGGAGTGTATGCGCTGCTCACTTCGGAGGAGATTCTGCGGCTTGTGATCTCACTTATTATTTTCCGGAAAAAGAAGTGGATGATCAGTCTGGCATAGCGGCTGAAATAAAGGTGTTCTATACAGTCAACATCAGACATCTAATGCAGAAAAATAATCTTTTAAATACGAAATGATTTTCCAGGTATTTTCAGATAAATAATGATCTTTATGCCAACGGAGAATGATATGCCGGTAATAAGAGATAGACAATGGTTTTAACACTATTTTGCCGGGACGGATAAAAGGAGCCCAGGTCTTGGAAGGAATGACGGAGATTCCCATATTAGCTTTGATCAGATCAAAAATGGTTTCGCGGTTATCGAACTGCAGACTTGTATCAGGAGTAAAACCACTGTCCTGACAGAGGGCATGGGTAATCTGATATAAAGGAAGATGGTCCGGCATAGTAAGGAAGGTTTCGTGCTGCAACATATCCGGAGTGATCAATGTTTCCTGTGAAAGAGGGTTGTCGGTTGACACTCCCAGCAGACAGATTTCAGACAATAGAGTGATCGCATTGCTTTCCTGAAGAGGAATAGTAGAAGAATGCAGGTACAGATCACAGCTTTGGCTTTTATCCAGGTAGTCCTCCTGTCGGATCGACAGATGAATCGTCGGAAAATATTCTTTCACGCCCATGATGATCTCTGGGAGAAAGTGTGTTCCGGCGGTCATGGATAAGACAACTTTGTGATTTTTATGATTATAGTCGGATAATTCGGATAGTGCATCCTGATATCCGGATAAAATACGACAGGCATATCGATACAGGATCCGACCGTTTTCATTCAGCCGGATTCCGGTGCCCTCTCTTGTAAAAAGAGGATATCCGATTTCCTCCTCTAACAGATGAACAGATTTGGATAGTGCCGGCTGTGAGATATACAGTTCATTGGCTGCCTGAGAGATATGTTCCAGCTCAGCCACCTTTTTGAAATAAGATAACTGTAAGAAATTCATATGCAAACCTCCTTTTCGATGTTTTGATTATAACCATAAGGTTATGATATATCAATAAAAATATATTTTACGAGATATGGTTTCGGGAGTATGATCCTTATAAAAGAAAATCGAAGGAGGTAGGGAAAATGCTTGTTACCATGCCAAATGTTACAAAGGAAGAAATCATTGACTACAGCATGAAATATGTGAATCCCGGAAAGACCCAGGAATGGATCGATCGTGGAATCAATATTGTCATGGGTAAAAGAGAAGGATATGCTTTTTGGGATATGAACGGCAAGAAGTATCTGGACATTCATATCAACGGAGGAACTTTTAATCTTGGACACAGAAACCCCGAACTGATAGAAGCTATGGTCCGTGCCACGGCAGATTTTGACATTGGCAATCATCATTTTGCATCTGCCGCCAGAGCAATGCTGGGAAAAAGAATGAATGAAGTGACCCCGGAAGGGCTTCAATACTGTGTGTTTTCTTCCGGAGGCGGAGAGGCAGTGGATGTAGCGATCAAGAGTGCGAGATATGCTACGAAGCGCAAGAAAATTGTATCGATCAAAGGCTGCTATCATGGGCATACAGGATTTTCCGTATCCACGGGAGATCCCATTTTCAAAGATCCATTTCTGGCACAGGGAGAGGAAGGGTGCTTCGTACAGGTGCCATTAAATGATCTGGATGCCATGGAGGAGGAACTGAAGAAGGAAGACGTGGCAGCGGTCATTATAGAATCCATTCTCGCAACTTATGGATTTATGATTCCGGCGCCGGGATATCTGAAAGCAGTCAAGGAGCTGTGTGAGAAATACGGAGCGCTTTATATTGCGGATGAAGTACAGACAGGTCTTATGAGAACCGGAAAAATGTGGAGTATTGATCATGAGGGCTTTACACCGGATATGCTGGTAACAGCAAAGGGATTTTCCGGAGGAATTTATCCTATCTCCTGTACGGTCCTGAATGAAAAGGCAGCGAAATGGCTGTTCGAAGCCGGACGTATGCATGGGTCTACTACCGGAGGCTCGGAAATCGGATGCATGGTGGCCCTGAAAATGCTGGAGATCACCACGCGACAGTCTACCATTGATAATATACATAAAAATGCAGAACTGATGACGGAATTCGCAGAGGATATGAAGAAGAAAACCGATGGCTTCCTACGCGGATACAGTCAGAGAGGTGTTATCATGGGAATGGATTTTGATGTTAAGGATGCCAGCAGAACCGTGACACCGGCGCTGTTTGAAAACGGAGTATGGGCCCATAATTCCCGGCTGCGCCCGCAGGTATTGCAGTTTAAGCTGGGACTTCTGGCAGATCAGGCATACATGGATGAATTATTTGAAAAAATGGAAAAAGGAATTTTACTTGCTGCGGACAGGAGGACAAAAGAATGTATTTAGACAACCCGGAACTGACAAGAGAAAAAGTAATGCATGATTGCGTGACATATTGGAATCCCAGCCGTACGATGGCATGGCCGCAGATGGGAGTGGACATTCTGATCGGCAGGAGAGAAGGCTATTACTTCTGGGATCTGGATGGAAAAAAATATATGAATCTGCATCTGAATGGGGGAACCTTCAATGTAGGACACCGGAATCCCGAGGTGATGAATACTTTAAAGGAAGCAATGGAAGAACTGGATATCGGCAATCACCATTTTGGCTCGGTAGCCCGTGGCGAACTTGCGAAGAAGATGGTCGAGACGGCTACGGAAGGGATGCAGTATTGTATTTTTTCCAGCTGCGGAGGTGAAGCGGTAGATGTAGCCATTAAAAGTGTGCGTTATGCGACAAAGCGGAAAAAAATCGTATCCCTGATCAAATGTTACCATGGACATACTGGACTGGCGTTGGAATGCGGAGATGATATGTATAAGGAAAAATTCCTCTCGGGTCTGGGAGATCCTGATTTCATACAGGTGCCGATGAATGACATAGATGCCATGGAAAATGCACTTAAACAGGAGGATGTCGCCGGAGTCATTATAGAGACGATCCCCGCTACCTATGGATTCAAAATTCCGGAACAGGGATATCTGAAAAAAGTAAAGGAACTTTGCGAGAAATACGGGAGTATGTATATTGCAGACGAGGTTCAGACAGGGCTTATGAGAACCGGAAAACTCTGGGGGATTTCCTGGGAAGGAGTGAATCCGGATGTGATCGTTACAGGAAAAGGACTGAGCGGCGGCATTTACCCGATCGCTGCTACGATCATGACCAAACGAGCAGGACTGTGGGTCGAGGAATTCGGCAGAGGACATACAGGCACCTTTGGGGGTTCTGAATTAGGATGTGCAGTGGCATCTAAAGTGATGGAAATTGTGACGAGGGAATCGACCGTAAAGAATGTTGCATTCCTTACGGAATATCTGAAGGAAGGACTTGATAAGGTAAAGAACCTTTACCCGGATTTCTTCACATCTTACACACAGAGAGGAATTATTTTCGGGTTGAACTTTGATTATCCCGATGGTGGTATTGCAGCGATGAAATCGCTGTGCGATAATGGAATCTGGGCAATCTATGCCAGATTCGATCCTCATGTGGTGCAGTTCAAACCGGGATTACTGTGCACGAAGGAATATTGTGATGAACTGCTGGAAAAATTCGAAAAAGGTGTTGGTGAAGCCAGAAGACATTGCCTTGGATGATAATCTTATATAGGTGAGGAAAAGCGTATGGATGAATTTGTATTTGCAAGTCTGGATGCTGATAAGGTTCTACAAGAGGTAATAGAGAAATATCGGTTTCAGATGACCATGAGAATCCGACTGTTGAAATATTCAGAGAATCTGACCTATCTGCTGTATGATGATGTCACAGGAGAAAAATATGTGCTGAGAGTATTCCGCCCGGGATATCATGAGGATTCCGAACTGGAAGGAGAACAAGTCTGGATCCATCGGATCACAGAGGATACGGATGTAAAGACACCTTGTGTCTATCGGGACTGTGAGGGGAATTTCGTCAGTAATATTAACATCGACGGAGTGCCGCTGCATTGCGCAATGTATGCTTATGTGGATGGAGAGAGTCTTAACAGTCTGTCAGAAGAACAAAAGTATGCTTATCTGGAGAAGATTGGGGAGATGATGGCAAAACTTCATCTACAGGCGATGAACTGGCAGGATAGCAGAAATATCAGGCGGTTTCGCTGGGATCTGGAGGATCTGATCGGAGAAAATGCGCGTTGGGGTAAGTATACGCTGATGAAAGGATTGCCGGAGGCATATATGGATACCTATAGAGTGGCAGCTGACCTGATCTGGCAGAGACTGGAGAAATTCGGCAGAGCGAATGACAGATACGGTCTGATCCACGATGATATCAGCATCAATAATGTTCTCCTAAAAAACGGAGAACTGTATCTGTTGGATTTTGATGACTGTGGGTGGGGATGGTATCTTTATGACATACCGACGGCAGTTCTGGAAGATTTCGGAGAACCCATGCAAATGGGACTGGATGCGGTTCTGCGGGGATATGAAAGATATCGCCCATTGTCTCCGGAGGAAAAAAGAGAACTGGACACCTTTAATGTATTGAAAAAAATTGTCCGGATCGGCTGGATCGCCACAAGGTCAGATAATGATACGGTCAAAAAGGTAAAGCCGGACTATTACAGACAGACGGCTGCTCTGGCACGGGAATATATAGAACAGTACAGTGAAAAAAATACCTGAAAAAGTGATTTTTGTACAATTTTTTTAAAAGACACAGTCATATAATATGATCTAAGCAAAGGCGCTGTTGTAAAAGACAGCGCCTTTTGTACGTTCGAAAGGAGGAGTGTGGTGTATGAAAAAATTATACCTGACAAGAGATATTCTTGTGACCGGTGAAAATGCGCTGGAGTATCTGAGAGAAATAGATACAAAGAAGGCAGTCATTATTACAGGTGGCAGCTCCATGAAGAGAACCGGAGTCCTGGACCGGGTGACAGGGATTCTGGAGGAAGCCGGAGCATCTGTGGCAATCTATTCCGGTGTGGGTAAAAATCCAACGACAAAGATGGTGCTGGATGGGCTGGCGTTTGTCAGAGAGCAGAAGCCGGACTGTATTCTGGCAGTAGGAGGAGGCTCCTCTATTGATGCTGCCAAGGTAATGCTGCTGTTTTATGAGCATCCGGAGCTTAATTTTGACAATGTTTTTTCATCCGATCTGGATGCATTGGAATTCCGCACCCGGTTGGTGGCGGTTCCCTCTACTTCCGGAACAGCATCGGAGGTTACCAGAGTCAGTGTTATTACGTTTGAACAGGAACATTTCAAACGTGCTATCCGCAGCATTCATATTTTCCCGGATGTAGCAATTCTGGATCCCTCACTGCCGGCAACACTGCCTGCCCATATTGCTGCGGAAACAGGAATGGATGCCCTGACACATGCCCTGGAGGCATACATCAATAAAAATGGCAATGATTTTACGGATGCACTGGCAAAAGAAGCCATAGAGGGAATTATGGAATGGCTCCCGGAGTCAGTGCTGAAGGGAACTCTTAAGGCCCGTGAAAAAATACATAATTATCAATGTATGGCGGGCATGGCATTTGCCAACAGTGGTCTGGGAATGGTACATGGAGTATCTCATGCATTCGGTGGAATGTATAATGTGGCGCATGGTCTTGCCAATGCGGTAATCCTGCCGTATTCCATGGACTATAACAAAAAGGATCCTGAAGTGGCGGCAAAATACGCAAAGCTTTCCCGGATTCTGGGGAAGGATGTGACGGAGGCTGTAAAAGAGCTTTCTGCTCAAATTGATATTCCTGCAAAAATGCAGGATGCCGGAGTGACAGAGGAAGATTTTAAGAGAGACTTTACACAACTGTTGGATTTTTCCATGCAGGGATCTACCGTCGTGAATCCGATTCCGGTTTCAAGAGAGGACATGGAAAAGTTTCTGAACTGTATTTATTACGGAACCAAAGTGGATTTTTAAGATAAGGAGGAGAATATTATGACACTGGCAGAAAGATGTAAAAAAGTAATGCCGCCTATGGCGGACAGAGTAACGGATCTGGGAATAGATCATGCTTCCGGATGTTATCTGTATACAGATGACGGCAGAGAGATTCTGGATTTCGCAAGCGGAATCGCAGTATGTAATTTGGGACATAACTATCCCACGGTAGTGGAAGCTGCCAAAAAACAGATGGATAAGCTGGTCCACAGCTGCCATAACCTGACCTATTACGAGGAGTATGTCAAGCTCGCAGAGAAGCTTGTAGAAATTACCGGCGGAGACCGGATGGTTTATTTTGCCAATTCCGGAGCAGAAGCAAATGACGGAGCACTCAAGCTGGCAAAGTATGTGACAAACCGTCCCGGAATCATAGCCTTTAAAGGCTCTTTCCATGGACGTACTTTCATGGCGGCTACGGTGACAGCTTCCAATTCAAAATACCGTAAACATCTGCATTCCAGTCTGTGCCCCAATGTATATCATCTGGAATATCCAGATCTGCTGCATACACCATATCCCTATGACGGAGAACACACTCCAGAGCAGTATTTCAAGCAGTTTGATGATCTGTTTGAACACCTGATCTCACCGGATGAGGTGGCAGCAATCTTCATGGAGCCGGTACAGGGAGAAGGAGGATATATCGTTCCGCCGAAGGACTGGATGGTATATGTCAGAGAGCTTTGCGATAAGTATGGCATTATGCTGGTCTATGATGAGGTACAGAGCGGATTCGGACGTACCGGTAAAATGTTCGCTCAGGAACACTTTGGTATAAGACCGGATATCATGTCCTGTGCAAAGGGAATTGCCAACGGATTCCCGCTGAGCGCAATTGTGGCTAAAAAGGAGATTATGGAACAATGGCCTGCAGGAGCTCATGGAGGAACTTTCGGCGGCAATCCGATAGCCTGTGCAGCGGCGAATGCCACGATAGCTGCCCTGGAGAGCGGCTATGTGGAAAATGGTGCTAAAATGGGTGAGTACTTTATGGGAAAATTGCGCGAGCTCCAGAAAAAATATCCCTGCATTGCACAGGTACGTGGACTGGGTCTGATGATCGGCATGGAATTCCTGGATGAAAATAAGCAGCCCATGACGGAATTTACGGCTGCTCTACAGAAAAAATGTCTGGAAAAGAATCTGTTTATCCTTACCTGTGGATGCCATAAAAACGTAATCCGGTTTATTGCACCGCTGATCGTGACAGAAAAGGAAATCGACAGATGCATTGAAACCGTAGATACCATTTTGAACGAAATGGCATAAAAAGTGAAAAAAATACTATTTTTTACCAAAATATCTGTTACAATGTAACCTAACAATTACATAAGTTTCAAATCGGATGGCAAAGGCGTTGATCAGAGATGATTAGCGCCTTTTTCATTACCCGTTTATCGGGGAAATAGATCAAGTGCAAAGGGAAAGGAGAATTATTATGAAAAAGAGAGTATTGGCAGTTATCCTTACAGGCATCATGGCAGCATCCCTGCTGACCGGCTGTGGAAGTTCTTCAAAGGAGGAAAGTACCGCTGCGGCAGGTACAGATTCTGTTACAGCCTCCGAAAAATCAGAAACAACAGTTGAGGCGGCAAGCGGAGAGATCCAGCCTACAGAGGCATCTTCAGATGCTATCGAGAAGAAAATTTTCAGGATTGGTATTGAATGTACTTATGCTCCTTATAACTGGACACAGGAGAGCGAAGAACTTGCCAATGGAG
>Ga0129311_1002660_pt1 | contig 10447 bp, 9 predicted proteins | sample Go1ome_FD_94435 | JGI IMG/M metagenome (GOLD analysis project Ga0129311, IMG submission 94435) | Western lowland gorrila individual fecal microbial communities from Wisconsin, USA - Go1022B metagenome | ecosystem: Host-associated > Mammals > Digestive system > Large intestine > Fecal | place... | reverse complement strand
TTTATCGTTGGAAACGCAGATATGACGGCACAATCGAATCATTACGCTGCCGTTCCAGCCGCCCACACCATCACCCGAATCAGCATACACCTGAAGAAATAAAACTGATTCATGATGTCAGAAAGCGAAACCCTCATGCAGGACTTGTTATTCTCTGGGTAAAGCTCATGCAGAGAGGATACAAACGCTCTATTACAGGACTATACCGTTTCCTTCGCAAACAGGGCATGCTGACTACAAAAGCCCCTAATCCCAAATACGTTCCTAAGCCATATGAAAAAATGGACTATCCCGGACAAAGAATACAAATAGACGTTAAATTTGTTCCTGCTGTTTGCCTTGTAAATGGAGCAAAGGGACAAAAATTCTATCAATACACAGCGATTGATGAATATTCGCGATGGCGTTTTGTCGAAGCCTTTGAAGAGCATAGCTCCTATTCTTCTGCACAGTTTTTAGAACATCTGGTAAAAGCTTTTCCCTATCCGATTGAATGTGTTCAAACAGATAATGGGCAGGAGTTTACCAAACGATTCGGAGCAGGCGTAGGCTCTGATAAACCTACACTTTTTCAAGCACACCTTGCAAAGCATGGTATAAGGCATAAGCTGATTCGTCCATTTACTCCGAGACATAACGGCAAGGTTGAAAGAAGTCACAGAAAAGATAATGAGCGTTTTTATGCAACACACACCTTCTATTCTTTTGAGGACTTCAGAAACCAACTGAAGCGCTATAACCGCATGGATTATAATCATTTCCCTATGCGTCCATTGGGATGGAAAACGCCTAATGAAGTATTAAGAAATTTTTGTGGTTCAGTGTAACATATGTTTGACAAACCTACATTTTTTAGCATTTTTGCAACAGACATTATGTACCGGAATGAATATCATTGTTGCTTTCGGCATATTTACTGTTAAAATCCTCTTTAAAACGCCTTTTAATATCCTTCACTATTATATCAGCAATGACCTTTGGAAGTATATCCGAAATACGTTCGGAAAAGTCCGACTGCTCCACAAAATGTATATCCAACTTCTATTCTCCAATATGTTTTTATTAATTATATTATTTACAACATTATTTATGATATAATTATAATAAAAAGAACGGCGGTGAATGCCTTATGGCTGAATACGAAAGAAAAACCAAAGACAGCAAGCCCGTACTTGCAATATGCTACGATTTTGACAGAACACTGTCACCGGACGATATGCAGGCACAAGGCTATATACAAGACGTCGGCTATGATGTGGATAAGTTCTGGACAGAATCCAACCAGTTTGCAAAGGCCCACAACATGGACAGAAATCTTGCATATATGTATAAAATGGTTGAAGCTGCCAAAAACAACTTTGTGCTCTCCAGAGAAGCTCTTGCCAACTATGGCTCAAAGGTTAAACTGTTTAACGGCGTTTAGGACTGGTTTCCGAGAGTAAAGCAATACGGCGAAGAAAAAGGAATAACAGTCGAGCATTACATAATATCGTCAGGCCTTAAAGAAATGATAGAAGGCACATTAATGGCAAGAACCGGACAATTTGAAAAAATATATGCCAGCTCATTTTATTTTGACGAAAGCGGAAAAGTCAAATGGCCATCACAGGTAATAAATTATACAACCAAGACACAATTTCTTTTCAGAATACAAAAAGGCTTTCTTGATATAAACGATCCCGATGTAAACAAATACATAAAACCGGAGGATATACGCATACCGTTCAGAAATATTGTATACATAGGCGACAGCGATACAGACATTCCATGTATGCGTCTTGTCAACATGAATGGCGGCCATTCAATAGGCGTTTATAATCCCGAAACAAAGGAAAAAGAAAAGGTCTACAAAATGATAGACACCAATCGCATAAGATATTTTGCACCTGCTGATTACAGCAAAGACAGTGAGCTTGACATCCTTATAAAAGAAATAATCAACAAAACGGCATCCTACGAAATACTTGAAAAACGCTTTATAAGCAATCACTCCGAGGCAAACAGTTTTATTAAGCCTTGTTAAACAGTCCGGATTTCCAATCATTCCGCATTTGAATATTTTTCGAATGCGGTTTTTCTTTTTTCTAAAAGTTCATTCAAAGCAATATGTCACTCCAAGAATATATTTTGTTTTCTCCATTACCATTGCTCTTGTCGAATCAGACATTAGCGAACCTAAAATACTGTCATCATCGGCAAGTACAAGCATATTTTCCATATCTATAAAATCCTTGCCTATTCTGTTATGGCCTTCGCCGTTTCCTGCCTTACGGAAAACTATATCTCCATGGATATTTTCGAGGTAATATGAGCAAACCGAAAGTCCGCTTTCAACAGATATGAGATTATTCACATCAACAACCGAATTTATATGATAAAGCTCGTCATTTCCAGAAACTCTTCTCAACAATGTCTCGTAAGATACGCAATAGCATCCGGGATTTCTTCCGAAAGCCTTGTATGCCGCACGACTGCCTTTTACTCCAGGAATTTCACTCCATTCTTTACCTTCGATATTTTACTTATACCCGGAAGTATCGCATTATTCATATAGCTCCAAAAGCTGTCGTCCGACGGCTTTACTCGGCCTTGAATTTAAGACAGCCCGGCCTTATTTCCGAATAAGTATCATAAAGTTCTTCATAAATTTTTACACAATCCACTAAACAACCTACTTAACCAACTTAATCTTAATACTGCCGATATTATCTCTAAATGTCAAAAAGGCTTATCCACATACTGCGAATAAGCCTTTTGATATATAAGCTATATTTTATCCAACAAGATTTGTCATACTCTTTACACTTATTCCGAGAGTAGAAACATTATGTAAAAGAGCCGATGTTGCCGGAGGAAGAATTCCCGCTACACCAAGAGCAATGAGCATTGAGTTAAATCCTATAACAAAACGATAGTTTGAATTAATTCTCTTCTGAAGTCCGTTTGCAATCATTTTAAGCATAACAAGCTCAAAGAGATTATCCGCACCGACTGTTATATCGGCAATTTCTCTTGCTATTGCCGCACCGTCGCTGATGGCTATTCCGACATCGGCAGCAGAAAGTGCCGGTGAATCGTTGATACCGTCACCAATCATAATTACTGTTCTGCCTTCTGCCTTTTCACTTTCTACAAAGTTTGCTTTGTCCTCGGGAAGAACTTCGGCATAATACATATCAACACCTACCTGCTTAGCTATTGCCGCAGCGGTACGTTCATTATCGCCTGTCATCATAACAGTTTTCTTTATACCGAGCTTTTTAAGGCTTGTAAGCACAGCCGCAGCCTCTTCTCTCAGAGGATCGGATATGCAGACAACTCCGGCAAGAACGCCGCCGATTGCAAGATAAAGGTGTGAATATTGTTCGGGAAGATTTTCGAATTTGTACTCTTCACCTTCGGGAACAGTTGCATGTTCATCTTCAAACACAAAATGCCTGCTGCCGATAATGGTTTTTTTACCTTCAATTATACTTGAAATACCATGTGCAACAACGTATTCAACCTGTGAGTGCATTTCCTCATGGTTAATATGTTCTTTTGCGGCCTCTTTAACAACGGCATTTGCCATTGAATGAGGATAATGCTCTTCAAGACATGCCGCAACCTTAAGAACTTCATCTCTGTCCATACCGCCGAAAGGAATAACCTCTGCAACGGTAGGTGAAGCATATGTAAGAGTACCTGTCTTGTCAAATACTATTGTATCTGCTTTTGCAACGGCCTCAAGATATTTTCCGCCTTTGACCGTAATCTTATATGTACCGCATTCACGCATTGCCGATAATACAGCAAGAGGCATTGAAAGCTTAAGCGCACATGAGAAGTCAACCATAAGTATTGAAAGTGCCTTTGTTGCATTTCTTGTTATAAGGTATGTAAGTGCTGTTCCGCCGAGGCTGTAAGGCACAAGCTTATCAGCAAGATTAATTGCACGGCTTTCAGTTGCCGATTTAAGCTTTTCGGAATTTTCAATCATAGAAACGATGTTATCATATCTGCTTGAGCCCTGCTGGCTTTCAACACATATTACACATTCGCCTTCCTCTATAACAGTACCGGCATATACATATGCACCGTTTGATTTCATAACTGCGATTGATTCGCCCGTAAGAGATGCCTGGTTTACAGATGCTTCTCCTTCAACAACCTTACCGTCAAGAGGAATAAGGTTGCCTGTATGTACAACAATAAGGTCGCCGGGACGTACCTGAGTAACAGGTACAAGTACCTCTGTATCGTCCTTTTTCAGCCATACTCTGTCAACATTGAGTGACATACATCTTGCGAGGTCATCTATCGATTTCTTTCTTGTCCATTCTTCAAGAAGCTCGCCTATTCCGAGAAGGAACATAACCGAACCGGCAGTCGAGAAATCCAATCTTGCTATTGACACACCGATTGATACGGCATCAAGCACCTCAACCTCAAGCTTTTTATTAAACAGACATTTAATGCCCTTCCATATGTATTTAACCGATTTAACAGCAGTATATGCAGCTATAATTGGTGCAGGAAGGAATATACTTCTTGCTGCTTTGAACAAAATCATATTTACGAGCTTGTCCTGATACATTCTGTTGAGCTCTCGTCCTGTGTTTTCCGGAACCTGTTTAATAAGCTCTTCGTCCTGTCCGTTATAGTTTTTCAGAGCAGCCAGAACCGCATTTCTGTCGTCATTATATAAAACCACAATATCGCATGTTCTTTCATATACTGTTGCCTGATGTACATTCTCTATACCGTTAAGATAATATGAAAGTACATCGGCTTCTTTAATTGTCATTCTTTTTTTATTATTGATATGAAGCCTTATTCTTCCCTTACTCTCATGGAGAATTGTGCATTTCATTGGTAATCAGTCCTTCTTTCTGAAAAAAAGAGCCGCCCACCCTGAGGTACACGACTCTTATATTATTCTGTTTTTTAAATTACTTTTCTTCTTCAGCTGTTTCTTCTGTTTCAGCTTCAGCTTCTTCTGTTTCTTCGTCGTCAATTACCTCATCAACATATTTTGTTTCGTTAATATCCTTAGCCTGAGCAAGAATATCGCCTGCATTTTCCTGAACCTTTGTTACAACGCTCATAACACATTCTTTGGCACGAAGAACAGCAGCAGTTGTATGTGCATATACGTTCTTTGCATCTTTGCTTGTAAGTATTTTAATTCCGGCAGTTCCCATAAGAATACCGCTGATAAAGATAGTAGGTTTTTTCCAGTTTTTAATCATAGTTTTTTCCTCCTTAGCATAATTGTGTATATTGGTGATTCGCTGTTTTATGTCCATATTATTTTAAATTTATGTTTTATTGTTAAATCACCTTTAAATTGGTTTTAAAAATTTACACCCATATAATACACAAATTTTTTCCGTTTAACTATCCTCAAAAGTCAAAAAATATTTATTTTCGTTTTTTATTCTAATTTCAACATAAAAACTGCTTGATTTTTATTAGTTTATGCTAACCTACTACTTTTTCGCTGAAATTCTATTGTATTTTTATGTAAATTTATTAGCTTATGCTAACCGCAATTTTACGAACCCCACTCGGAGATTGATTTTTGTACTTTTTGTACACTGCCGAAAATCTGCTCGGACTTTCATAACCGACCTTTGCGGCTATTTCGGACACACTCAGTTCCGTAGTTTTTAAAAGATATTCAGCTGTATTCATTCTGTATTCTCTCATATAGGAATCAACCGGTGCACCATATATATTTTTAAATATACTCTTGAGTGCCGTCTGTGAAATATAGAACTTTCTTGCAAGCTCTTCTAATGTTATATGTCTGTCAAGATTATCTATAAGGTACTTCTTCGCTTTTCTTACAATTTCAACCTGATCCTTATAGAAATACATCTTATCCGAAACAAATTCATTTCCGCTGTATCCGTCAAGGAAAAGCATAAGCTCAAGAACCTTAAGTCTGCAATATCCTTCAACGGCAGCTTCCCTTACATTATATAAATCATAAAATATATATCCGGAAGCTTCATGTGAGCGAATAACCATGCACTCTGTCTGGCACAGTCTTTCGGCAAGCTGTTTTACACTTATCGGATACCCGAATATTGAAGATGTAACATCATATACAGCCTTTTCCGCTGTACCTATCTCTATTTCAACCGATATTCCGTAATATCCGTCACCTTCGGGAACGCTTATATACCTTTTATAATCGGAATACATAAGCATTATATCTCCTGCTTCTATGCACACGCACTTTCCGTCGTTTCTTGTGTATTCAAGCCTGCCCTTCATGCAGTGATATATTTCAAAATATCCTCTTCCCTTGCTTTTAAATTTATAGGAATGATTTTTTTCAGCCTCATTTACAATTATTTCAGTACCCGGAAGGACGTTATAGCATAATTTATGCTCCAGCTGTCTGTTGAATACGTCCTTATTGTAATTATAAAGCTCATATCTTTCCATTGCACACATCCTGTTAAACGCACCTCCTGCCGAATTTAATCCAAATTTTGTTAGTTTTTACTAACTTAGTTAGCTCAATCTAACTTTAAATCAAAAAAATAAAAACCATATATTAGCTTTACCTAACGAATTTTAGCATTACTTTATTGACTTGTCAATAAATCTTAAACAAATATTCTTTAAACAAATGGAAATAATTTTTAGCTTGTATACATAAATAATCTATGTAAATTTTTATTTTCAACTGCTATAATAAATTTGTCGGTTTATGCTGATTATATATTGATTATTCAAGCAATGCTGATATAATACGATTACGTAAATAATATTTACATAATTCTGTCGATTTTATTAATATTGAAAATTTTACTTTCTTTTATGGTATAAATAATAATGAGGTATTAACAACATGAATATACGGTCATACAGACGTTTTATTATAATTTCGGCCGCAATACTTGCCTTTACCGGCTGTTCTTCAAAAAAGGATTCCGGTGAAGATGCCGTAGCAGCGGTAATGTCCGAACTCGAAACAACCGAAAGCTCTGCCGAAATTTGCAGCAGCTATACGGTAGCGGACAAAAAAATATCAATTCTGTTCAACGGCCTACCGGACAAAGACATATTGCCACAGCTTATACAGACGCTTTCAGACGGAGGAATTTCAGCTTTATTCTTCACCGACAGCTCAGACACCGAAAAGCGTTCGGAAGATATTGCGGAAATAGTAAATTCCGGATTTGATATTGGCATTATGCTAAAAAGTATCGATGTCAAAAAAGCCGTTGAGGAAATATATAACGTAAAGCAGTCTTTTTCTTCACTGAATTACGAACCTAAATACATAATGTCAAACGACGGAGAATATTCCGAGGAATTACTTAAGGCCGCCGCATTGAGCGGCATAGATGGAGCTATTTCTCCGGTATGCACAATAAAGGCCGACGGTCTTTCATCTAAGGAAGATGCCGTAATGCTTCTGCACAGAACTACAAAAGGCTCTGTAATTTCCTTTGATATTGCCAACGAAAATAAGGACTCTGCCGCAGACAGCCTTATAAATACAGTCGGCTTTATGGCTGAGGCTCTTTCCGAAAAAGGCTTTTCAGCAGTTTCTGTTGCAGACTTGAAGGACAGCCAAAGCAGTACGGAAGTAATCAAAATTGATGAGAACGACAAACGCTTTGATATAAACAGCTATGAAAAGTATGTAACCGACAAGCCCTTCGGCATACAGGAAAGCGAAGCAAAGACAGAGGATTATTTCAACAATACCGTCTTTGTCGGCGATTCAATATCTGTAAAGCTGAGAATGTACGCTGAATATATGCGCAAAATAAACGGCTCGTTTATGGGCAACGCTCAGTTTCTTACAACACAGGGCTTGAGTGCCGGAAACGCCTTATGGGAGCTTACCGACGAATCAAAGCACCCATATTACAACGGCGAACATATGCTCATACAGGACGCAATAGCAAAAATGGATGTTGACAAGGTTTACATAATGCTTGGAATAAACGATATTCCGTCATACAGCCTTGACCGCTATCTGGAAAACTATCAGACGTTAATATCATTAATAAAGGAACAGTCGCCTAATGTTGAAATATATATCCAGTCCATAACTCCCTGCATAGCAAGCAGAACAAAAATACCTACCAATAAGGAGATATTCACCTTTGACCTTGCTCTTGCAAAATTCTGTGAAGAAAACGGTTATAACTTTGTTGACGTCGCATATGCTATGAGAGATGAAAACGGAAATCTTCCGGACTCTTATTGCTATGACGCCGACACAATGGGACTGCATTTTACAAACGACGCATGCCAGAAATGGATAGACTTTTTACTTACACATACAAAACAGGAGGAATAAATCATGAAAAAAAGAATATTACTCGCAGGAATTATCACCTGCTTTACATTAATTGCAGCAGGCTGCTCTTCATCATCAAGCAATGAAACATCAGCAAAGGATGTTGATCTTAACGACGTATATACAAAAATAACCGAAACCGTAACTCTTCCCGGCGACATGAGCGAAATCTCCGAAAGTGAGCTTACCTCTCTTTACGGAATAGATATGGACGAGGTTAAGCAGTATGCCGGTTCCATAACAATGGTGAGCACATCAAGCGACGAAATCATTATGCTTGAAGCAACCGACAGCAATGCGGCGGCAGATTTAAAAGAAAAGGTAGATAACAGATACGAAGCAAAACTCAATGAAATGCGTGATTATCTTCCCGATGAATACGAAAAAATTAATGCCTGCAGTGTATATTCCGAAGGAAACTATGTAGCTATGTTTGTTTCCGATGATTCCGCTGCAATGACTGAAATTTTTAAAGAAGCAATAGGGAAATAACTTTTTAACCGAATAAATATCTGTTATAATAATATCCCGAACCGAGTCTTTCGGTTTGGGATAATTTTTAGCAAAAATAAAACGGCAGACAGGAGAATATTCTATGGTTTTCAGCTCCACAATATTTATTTTTATATATCTCCCCATTGCATTAATGCTTTATTACATAACTCCGTTCAAATGGCGTAATCTGGTTCTTCTCATAGAAAATCTTGTTTTCTACGGCTGGGGCGAACCTGTTTATGTTTTTCTTATGCTTGCATCGGTTGCGGTGGATTATTTTCTTGCATTAATGATTGAACGCTCACACAACAGAGGCGAAAAAGGCAAAAAATGGCTTATAATATCCATTATAATAAATATAGGCCTTCTTGTACTTTTTAAATACCTTACATTTATATGTGACACATTAAATGCTTTGTTTTCTCTGAACATAGCTTTAAAAATGAATATAGTAATGCCCATAGGCATATCCTTCTACACCTTCCAGAAAATGTCCTATGTAATAGACGTTTATAGAAATGACTGCAAGGCACAGCACAGCTTTACTGCCTTCGGCACATATGTCAGCCTGTTTCCGCAGCTTATTGCCGGCCCGATCGTTAAATATCGTGATGTTGCCGAGCAGATGGAAACACGAAACACATCGGTTGACAAGTTTTCCAACGGCGTATGTGTGTTTATTGTCGGTCTTTGCAAAAAAGTATTACTTGCGAACAGTATCGGTATTCTTTGGGATACGCTTTATAACAGCGGAAACCTGTCCGTTCTCGGTGCATGGCTTGCCGTTGCCGCTTTCACCTTCCAGATTTATTTTGACTTTTCCGGATATTCGGACATGGCAATTGGCTTGGGAAAAATGCTCGGCTTTGAGTTTAAAGAGAATTTCGATTATCCTTACATATCAAAATCAGCAACGGAATTCTGGCATCGCTGGCACATATCACTTTCCACATGGTTTCGTGAATATGTTTATATTCCTCTCGGCGGCAACCGAAAAGGCAAGCTCCGTTGGTATATAAACATACTTATCGTCTGGGCGGCAACCGGTCTTTGGCACGGTGCAAGCTGGAATTTTATTGCATGGGGATTATTCTATGCCTTCTGGCTCATAATCGAAAAGCTGTTTTTGCTCAAACACCTTGAAAAAGGCAGAATACTTCCGCACATATATGCAATACTCATTGCAATGCTCGGCTGGGCATTATTCGCCTGCAACTCATTGTCGGAAGGCTTAACGCTTATCGGCTCAATGTTCGGAATAGGCGTATCGGCATTGGCTTCTCAGTCGGATATATTTTATCTTGTGAGCTATATGCCGTTGTTTGTGATACTTATAATCGCATCATCACCTTCAGTTAAAAAAGCTTTCTTACGCATCCCGGAAAAGAGCCGCAATGTGCTAACACTGATTTTATGCTTATTCGGTCTGATATTATGCACAGCGTCCATAATAAGCTCCGGTTATAATCCGTTTTTGTATTTCAGATTTTGAGGCAGGTGAAAAACTAAATGAAGAAATTCTCAAAAATATTAACAGGAATATTCATCGCATGGATTGCGGTATTCATGCTTGCCATAATAGCATTGCCTGATAAAAGCTTTTCGGAAACCGAAAACCGATATTTGGCACAAAAGCCC
>Ga0129311_1002658_pt1 | contig 10449 bp, 12 predicted proteins | sample Go1ome_FD_94435 | JGI IMG/M metagenome (GOLD analysis project Ga0129311, IMG submission 94435) | Western lowland gorrila individual fecal microbial communities from Wisconsin, USA - Go1022B metagenome | ecosystem: Host-associated > Mammals > Digestive system > Large intestine > Fecal | place... | reverse complement strand
GTTTCAATTGCAGAATGCTCCGCATTCTGCGCTGAAACTACGTCTCCTTTTTTTGAAATGGGGTTACGTTGGGCTGCCGCCCAAACCCGCTTGGGGCTTCACCCCAAACCCCAGCAAGGAACTTCGTTCCCTGCACCCTTTCTCCGCTTCGCGTGGAGGCACAAAACGAAACCACTCAATCAAAAGTGATTGAGCGGTTCCATTTTTCAATTTGGAAAGATGACCTCACATGAAGAACTCTATATCATCAAATCCGCATCATCTGCGTATTTGTTTCTTTTACATCGGCATCCGGCTGGCGTCCCATTCGGACATCGCACCCGCGCCGCTCCAATCGCAGCTCGTCGCATAATTCGATACCGTCACCGTATATTCGCTATCGCCCTGCACATAAACCGTGCCGTCCTGACCGACCACACGAACCGCATTTCCCGCTTCATCCACAATCGCGCCTTCATTAGCCAGATTGGTCACGACGCTGTCACCCGTCACGATCCACTTGGAATCCGCATCAATCATCAAGTTCGCCATTCCATCGCCGCCTTCTCCCGCATAGCTCTCATCATCGACAACCGCGCCTGTCAGCGTGCTTCCCTGCGTCATATAGAAGTTAAGCGTCGAAATGCTATCCCAGATCACATCGCCGTCCATCGTCTGATGGATTGCAGTAAAGGTACAATCTGCGCCATTTGCGCCCGTCTGACCCCAGCCGCGCTGATTCGCGTTGCCCGTGCAGCGGAGGAAATATTCGCTGTCATCCGCGGAAATTTCAACATTCGAAAGCACAAACTCGCTCTCCGTATTGGTAGTATAGAAGATACCGCCGTTTCCGGAAACCAGCGTGCCGCCGCTCATCTCAAAGCGCCCCTCGCCGATCGCCGAATCTCCGGACATACTCTGATAGAGAATCACCGTCCATGTATGATCGTTCTGTTCCAGATCCGACATATTGCCCGTCAAATCGCAGTCATACAGGCGGACGGAATTCAGTCCCTCAAGGCACAGCGCTTCCGAGCCGGTTGCCGCCAACGCTGCTTCATGAATCGTGATATCTGCCGTCACATACACCGCCGGAGAACCCACGCCGGAAGAAACATAGGTGCCTCCGTCCACGATCATCGTTCCGCTTCCGCGGTCGGAACGAATCGCCGCCGAGGATTCACCCTTCGTCGTAACAGTCAGATCCTTTGCATACAGCGTTCCGCCTCCGGCGACGTGAATACCGCCGGATGTATCCTGTGTCGTGGAAATGGTCGTATTGCTCACCATCGCCACGCCGTCGCCATACGCAAACACGCCTGCGCCGCCCTTCGCGTCCGTGGTGATTGTGCTGTCGCTGATGGAAACCGTGCCGCCGGTCGCCAGTACAGCCGCACCCACGCCATAAAAGCTGGACGTATCGCCTCCCGTGCTGTCCGCAGACGTGCGGTAGATCGTCGTGTTGGTAACGGTCGCCGTGCCATCCGTAACAAGCAGCGCGTTCTCATCCGCACCGGTCGAGGTAAGCGTCGTGTCAGAAAGATCCGTATCCTCCGAAACGGTCGTCACGGCATCATAGCTTTCCGGCTGGCTGCTCTGTCCGCCGCCGGGACCGCCCATCATTCCGCCTCCTTCCGGCGGATTGCCCGGCTTCTGTCCATCCGGCATTTCAGGCGGTTGTTCGCCGCTCGGCATCGCGGGCGGTTCTTCGCTTCCGCTCGGTTTTGCGGGCGGAGCCGCATTCTCCGCAAAAGCCATCGTGGTTGTCATAAGCATTGCGCATGCTAAAACCCATGCAATCGTCTTTTTCATGGTGGATTTCATCTCCTTTACTGGATGGGCATATTTTACTGCCGCATTTTGGCAGAATTTTGAACCCATCGAAGCAAAGAAAGGCATATTCTGTGGCAGATTCACGGACAGGCACGACACATTTTTCGGTTGACCCGCATCCGATTTCGCGCCCATTCAAAAAGCCAAAAACGCAAAAAGCCCCCGCCTTTCGGCAGGAGCTTGTAATTTCGGGAAAGAAATTACTTGATTTCGACCTTCGCGCCAGCTTCTTCGAGCTTCTTCTTCATGGTCTCGGCTTCTTCCTTGGAAGCGCCTTCCTTCAGGGTCTTCGGAGCGCCTTCGACGATATCCTTGGCTTCCTTCAGGCCCAGGCCCGGCACGACCTCACGGACGGCCTTGATGATGGCGACCTTCTTGGCAGCGTCGAAGCCAGCCAGAACGACGTCAAATTCGGTCTTCTCTTCAGCAGCAGCAGCCGGAGCGCCAGCAACGCCAGCAGCAGCAACCGGAGCAGCGGCGGAAACGCCGAACTTCTCTTCGAGGGCCTTAACAAGCTCAGAAGCCTGGATCAGGGTCAGGCTTTCGATAGCGGAAACGATCTCATTGATTTCCATGGTAATTTACCTCCATTATGATGATTTTGGGGTGGATAGTGATGCCGTCTGTCCGGCTGTCTTGCGGAGCTTACTGCTCGCCGGCTTCGGCCTTCTTGTCGGCAATCGCCTGGATGACGTAAGCCAGGGCAGTCGCCTGAGAATTCAGGCAGCCCATGATCTTGGCGATGAGCTGCTCGCGCGGCAGGATATCGGCAAGAGCCTTGACCTCTTCCACGCTCTGAACAGCGCCGTCCATGATGCCGGCCTTGATGGTCAGCGGGGACGTCTTCTTGTCCTTCTCAGCGGCGGTGATGAACTCCTTGACAAGCTTCGGAGCGGACACCGGATCGCCGTTGCTGAAGACGAAAGCGTTCGGTCCCTCGAGGATCGCGTCGTCGATCTTGATGCCCTTGTTCTCCAGCGCACGCTTCACCAGCGTGTTCTTCAGAACGCAGTAATCAACGTTCGCAGCGCGGCACTTCGCACGCAGAGCGGTGACGGCATCCACGGTGAGCGCCTTATACTCGACGATCACGATGGACTCAGCCTTCTCGATCTTCTCCTCGATTTCGGAAACAACGACTTTCTTCGCTTCAAAATTCTTGGACATGTCATTTTCCTCCTTCCCGAAAGGTTTCGGAAAAGAAAAGCCCCTGCGCTTGGCGCAAGGGCAGAAAACCGTTTTCACGGAAAAATCGCACTCGCACCTCGGCTGGCACCTTTATACGCACGAATGCGTGACCAACTGTCTTAGGCACAGAACTTTTCAATTCACGGGTGCTATCATAACATATTTATCAAGCGTTGTCAACGGTTTTTCACGGAAATTTATAACCGACGACCTGAAAAATCACATCTTCCGTTTTCTTCTGCAACATATACGGCGCAAGCTCTTTTTCGGCTTTGAATGATCCGCCGCTTATCATACTTTCGTTATCCTCCGTCCTCTCCTGCAAGACGTCAAGGATATGTCCTTCCCTGTCGCTGACAATGACGCTCAGCGACACAAAGCCGCTCAGATCAAGCCCTTCTGCCGTTTCCAGATGCAGCTTTCCGTCCTCGATCCACGCCTTCGCATCCGTGACCGTTTCCAAATGCCCCCGCGTCTGCGAATCAATCCGCGCCTCCAGCCGCACCCGCAAGAACTTTGCCTGCCGAATCTTTCCCGCGAATTCGTCCAATCCGTTCTGTTCCACCGTTTTCCATTCTGTCGTTCCGCGCTTTTCGTCATATGTGCCCGCCTGAATTTCCTTGGCTCCCGCGAACAATACAACCCGTTCGCCCGGCTGGATCACGCGAACCGTGGAATAAAACGCCCCGCCAATCGCCGGGACATACCAGCGTGCAAATTCCTCTTTTTCCGCGTTGCAGGCAATCAGCCACGTTTCATCCAGCACGATTTTGCTTTCCGACTCGTTTTCCACTTCGATAAAAACGGACCACTGCGTCCCTTCGTCATCCCACGGAATGACCGATTGGCGCACAACCTTGAGCATGTCCGGTTTCATCTGGATTTTTTCACAAGCCGCTTCTTCTTCGTTTAAAATCGCTTTGGGCAAATACGCATTAAAGAGCGTTCCGCTCGCCTCTGCCGTCATGCCGAATCCGATGCACACGCATAACATCCACACAAAAACCAGTTTTTTCATGCCCATCCTCACTTTCCCGCCGTCAGCAGCCTGTACCCCGCCGCTTCAACCCGTGCATCCGCTTCCTGCTCCAGCGTCACCCAGCTGCCAATTCGTTTTTCAAAGATCCAGCTCTCGCCAGCCAGAATCTGTTCGCCCTCTTCCAGCGATGCGCTGAATCCGTCGAGCAGCATGCCCTGCGCATCAAACGCCCACGCGCTGAGATAGCCATTCGCTTCTTCGCCGTCCGTGTCGTTTTCCGTCAGCGTCGCCACAAAATAGTGGTCGCGCAGCGCGGCACTTGCTTCCTGCTTCTCTGCGGATTCCGTCTTGCAGACATCCAGCCACATTTCAAACCGCTCGGCATGGTCCATCGCACCTTCTTCGATTTCCACGCTGAGCAGCGCCTTTTCTCCGGCGGGAATCACGGCGTTTCCGCGCACGTCATATGCCGTTTCCAGCCGATTTCCCGCCGCGTCGAACCCGACGAAATACATGCCGCCCGCCGTCAGCTCGCTGTCGGTCGTGTTCTCAACGAGCGCCAGCATCATATAAATGCCGCCCATATCATCGACATCCGCGTAGGTCTGCGCCAGCAGACGGAGCTTTCCGTCTTGCGTCGCTAGATTCTTTTCTGCTGCCTGCGCCAGCGTCAGCGTTTCCTTTTCAAGCGGGATGATCTCGCGCTCTGCGCCGTCCGGCGCTTCGCCGATTGCGTTGTTCTGCGGATTATCCTGCATTTCTTCCAATCTGCGCGTGTGGTCGTTTCCCGCCAAGCCCAGCACATCGATTACGCCGCCCGGCATCAACGTGATGACCGCCAGAATCGCCGCCATCGCGCACGCCGTCGCCGCAAATTTTCCCATGCGCGGCATCCGCTTCTTTTCCGTTTTCTTGCGGATCTGCCCGCGCACGGTGCGCAGGTTATCCGTATAATGGCTGTCTGCCGTTTTGCCGCCGAGCGTCATCAAAAACGTTTCGCAGGCATCCACAAATGCCATGTCGATTTTCTCTGCCGGCTTGCTCAGCTCTCGATCGATCTCGTTCTGGATTCGCTTTTCCGCGCATTCTGCCGTCAGTTCGCCGGTTTCAATCTTTTGTTTGATTTCGTTCAGTGATTTCAGCAATTCCGCAGTTTCGCGCATGCGTTTTCCTCCTTTTTCGGTTTATCAATCCGTCTGCTCGTAGTCCTTCGCCATTTTCCTGACCTTTTTTCTGAGCCTTGTCAGCAAAACCCGAATCGCGCCGTTCGTCGCCTTTTCCCTTTGCGCAATTTCATCAATCGGCATGCCTTCAACATACCTTTTCTGAATCACGTTTTTCTCCCGTTCGCTCAGCGCATTCAGAATATGTTCAAGAAATTCGCGGTCGCCAATCTGTTTGGGCAGCGCATCGACAGCCGTCGCCAACGCCGCGTCGGCAATCGGGTTTCCGTCGATCGTGACATGCCGCCTTTGTCGTCTTCTGTATGTATTCAGCTCTGTCATCAGCCGATAGCGGCATGTTTTGTACAGCCATGCCTCGATGTATTCACAGTCCTTGAGCTTGTCATATTCCTCAAACGCTCTCAGAAATGTCTTTTGGATGCTCTCATCCACCAAATCGCGGCACTCCGCCTGATAGTGAATGTAATAAAGGCACATGCGTTCCAGTTTCGGGGCATACTCCGCATAGATTCGTTCGATAAATTCTTCTCTCTCGTCCGCCATCGTGTATACCCACTCCGTTTCTTTTGCCTTCTATCCCTTATAGCGCATCACTCAGCCAAAAGTTACGGTGCATGGATTATAAATCTTCCATCCGATAAGCCCACGCCTTGCACACCGCATCCGTCCCGATTTTCAGCGTTGCGGCATCCTCAAGCCGTTTCCTCCAAACGACGCTGCTTCCCTGCGCGATGCCAAGATCGTCCGTGTCATATGGGCTTTGCATCATCATATCCAAAATCTGCCCGTTCGCATCCGATACCGTCGCGGCGCAAATGACGCCGAACAGCGTCTTTTCCGACGTATTGGTGAATTCCACACAGAGATAGTCGCCGTCCAGCCATGCGCGTACATCACCCAGCTGCTTCCATTTTTCATTAACTCTCGAAGCCGTCTCCACCGAAATCTGAATGGAATCGACCTTGCCGATCTCCTTGACAAAGTCGTACATCCATTCGCTGACGAGCATCGTTTCGCCCGGCTCGACGACGCTGGGCATATAGCTGACATAGTCTTCCTTATGCAGCGTATTTCCGTTCGCGCCAAGCACGGTCATCTGCACAGAACGAATCGGCAGTCTTTCGCTGCCTGTGTTTTTCAGCACGGCATAAACATGCGCTTCCGCCGAATAGTCGTTTTCCAGCAGAACGCCGCAGGCTTCCACCGTCAGCCGCTCGTCTGTACAGGTGACCGTCACGTTTTCCGGTATCTTTCCCGACGCAGCATCTTTTCCGCTATCCATCATCTGCATCCAAAATGGCTTTAAAAAATCCAACGTATCCGCCGATGCCGACGCGCCCCAGAGCAGCATCGCCACCGCCAAAATCGCGATCATTTTTTTCATAGGTACCCCTCCCTCAAGCGATAGCAGCTTGATTTTTCATCGATTGGTCTATATACAAAACGAACCCCCGCAGGAAATTCATCCCACGAGGGTCGTCTTTGTTCAAATTAGAACTTGAGCGGGTTCACCTTGATGCCCGGGCCCATCGTAGAAGACAGGACGACGGAGCGGAGGTAGATGCCCTTCGCCGCAGCCGGCTTGGCGCGATTGATCGCGTTCATCAGCGTGCTGAGGTTAGCGGTGAGCTGCTCAGCAGTGAAAGACTTCTTGCCGATCGGGCAGTGGATGATCGCCTGCTTGTCCAGACGGTACTCAACCTTACCAGCCTTGATCTCGTTGATCGCCTTGGCGACATCCATGGTGACGGTGCCGCTCTTCGGGTTCGGCATGAGGCCCTTCGGACCGAGGACGCGGCCCAGACGGCCAACGACGCCCATCATGTTCGGGGTCGCAACGACAACGTCGAAGTCGAACCAGTTCTCACCCTGAATCTTGGCGACCAGCTCTTCAGCGCCAACATAATCAGCGCCAGCCTCTTCGGCAGCCTTCGCCTGCTCGCCCTTGGCGAACACGAGAACGCGAACCTTCTTGCCGGTGCCGTGCGGCAGCACGACAGCGCCACGAACCTGCTGGTCCGCCTGACGCGGATCGACGCCCAGACGCACGGAGATCTCCATGGTCTCGTCGAACTTCGTCTTCGCGGTCTGCAGAGCGAGCTTCACAGCCTCTTCCGGATCATACAGCTTGTTGCTTTCGATGAGCTTCGCGCTCTCAAGATACTTCTTGCCATGCTTCATAGTGTTGTTCCTCCTTGTGGTACAAACGGCTTAAAATCCTCCCACAGTTTCCGGTTCGCTGCTTGCGAACCGCCTCGCACGGAAATCCGTGCTTGACTCCGCCTTATAATCAGGCGTCGGCGACAGTGACGCCCATGGAGCGGGCGGTACCCTTGACCATGCTCATCGCAGTCTCAATGCTGGCTGCGTTGAGGTCGGGCATCTTCTTCTCGGCGATCTCGCGGACCTGAGCCTGCGTGAGCTGGCCGACCTTGGTCTTGTTGGGCTTGCCGCTGCCGGATTCCAGACCCAGAGCCTTCTTGATGAGCACCGGAACCGGCGGGGTCTTGGTGATGAAGGTGAAGGAACGGTCGGAATAAACGGTGATGACGACCGGGATGATCAGACCGACATCATTCTTGGTGCGCTCGTTGAACTCTTTGCAGAAGCCCGGGATGTTAACACCGTGCTGACCGAGCGCCGGGCCGATAGGCGGCGCAGGATTGGCCTTACCGGCCTGCACCTGCAGCTTGATCATGCCAGTTACTTTCTTAGCCATGGTAATAATCCTCCTCAATCTGTGGTCACGCGGAACAAATTGTTCCTCCCACGTCCGGCGCAGGTGCTAATCCCGCGTCGGGCTGATGCTCATTCGAAAAATGAGCCTTCTCAACAACCGGGAAAATTCCCGGGGTTGTCTGTTTCTTTTCCGTCGTCAAGCCGCCCGATTACAGGCGCTCAACCTCGGAAATGTCATACTCCACCGTCGTCTTACGGTTGAGGATTTCGATCGAAACCTTAACCTTATGCTCCTCGGCATTGACCTCTTCGACCGTACCGATCGCGTTCTCGACGCTTCCGGTCTTGATCCGGACGTTGTCGCCCGGCTCAATGTCAATTCGAATCGTGCCCTGGCAGCTGGTCATCCGCTCATATTCCTCGTCCGTCAGCGGGATCGGCTCGCTTCCCGGGCCCACGAAACCGGTGACGCCGCGCGTATTGCGCACGACATACCACGTTTCCGTCGTCTTGATCATTTTGACCAGAACATAGCCGGGGAACAGCTTATGCTGAATGGTATGAGGCTTGCCATTGCGGATCTCGACGACCTCTTCCACCGGCACGGTGACTTCCTGAATCAGGTCGCCCATGCCGTTGTTTTCAACCGTCTTGACGAGATCGTTGGCGACTTTGTTTTCATAGCCCGAATAGGTATGTACGACATACCACAGAGCCTTCTCGTCCGTCATGTCAACCCTCCTGTGGTCAGGTCTTAGAGCTCAATGAGCTTCTTGACCAGGAACGAGGAACCGGTATCCAGCAAACCGACGATAATCGCCAACGCCACGACAAACACGATGACGACGATAGAGTAATTGATGAGATCCTTCTTGGACGGCCACGCGACTTTCTTCAGCTCAGCCACCATGTTCTTGAACGCACCGGAAATGCGACCAGGCAGAGCGACGATCCAATTCTTCGCGCGGGTGAAGAAACCGGGCTTTTCGGTATTCTTCGCGCCTTTGGTTTCAGACATCTCTTTCACATCCTTGTCCGTCTTGTTGCGTGAATTAGCGGGTTTCCTTATGAACCGTGTGCTTCTTGCAGAAACGGCAGTATTTGCTCATTTCAATACGGTCAGGATTATTGCGCTTATTCTTCATCGTGTTGTAATTGCGTTGCTTGCACTCCGTGCAGGCCAGCGTGATCTTCACGCGCACACCAGCAGCAGCCATACAAGACACCTCCTTCTCAAAAAGACAGACTTTTATCGCCTGTCCAAACATGCCTGCATATTGTACACCCGCGCAGAGAACTTGTCAACCGTTTTTTGCAAGTTTTTTTGATTACTCCGTAACTGCTCCGTTTTTCTCACGTTTTCTCCCGTTTCCTTCGTTTTTCATCTCAGGCATCAAAATTTTTTCATAAAAATCAGCATTTTTTATCGGCGCCGCAAATCAAATTATCGCAGACCTTCGTAAACCCGCCGCGAAGCGAAGAAGGGAGTCTGAGGGGATAATCCCCTCAGGCGGGTCTTAGGGCGGCAGCCCTAACGTACTCCCCATCTAAGAAAGAGTAGTTTCAGAGCAGAACGTGAAACGTTCTGCAATTGAAACGGGTTCTCGCTGTAACCTACATTTTTAGACGAAACTCCTTTTACGCTTTTCCCGCCGTTTTTTTGCATAGCAAAAAGAGGACTCCCTTTCGGAAGTCCTCTTCGATGATCGTTTCAGACCGGGTATCACTCAAGGATCTTGGTGACAACGCCGGAGCCGACGGTACGGCCGCCCTCGCGGATAGCGAAACGCAGCTTCTCGTCCATAGCGATCGGGGTGATCAGCGTGCACTCCATGTCCACGTTGTCGCCCGGCATAACCATCTCAACGCCCTCCGGCAGCTTGATGTTGCCGGTAACGTCGGTGGTACGGAAGTAGAACTGCGGACGATAGCCGTTGAAGAACGGGGTATGACGGCCGCCCTCTTCCTTCGTCAGAACGTAAACCTGACCCATGTAGTGGGTGTGCGGATGGATGGAGCCTGGCTTAGCCAGAACCTGACCACGCTCGACCTCGTTGCGCTGGATGCCGCGCAGCAGGACGCCGATGTTGTCACCAGCCTCAGCCTGATCCAGCAGCTTGCGGAACATTTCCACGCCGGTAACAACCGTGCTGCGCGGCTTGTCCTGCAGACCAACGATTTCAACCGTGTCGGATACCTTAACCACGCCGCGCTCGACACGACCGGTCGCAACGGTGCCGCGTCCGGTGATGGAGAACACGTCCTCGACAGGCATCAGGAACGGCTTGTCGGTATCGCGCTCCGGAGACGGGATGTACTCATCGACAGCGTCCATCAGAGCAAAGATGCACTGGCACTCCGGCGCTTCCTTCGGGTTGGTGCCGCCGTTCTGGACATACTCCAGAGCCTTCAGCGCGGAACCGCGGATGATCGGGATCTCGTCGCCCGGGAAACCGTAGGAGCTCAGCAGCTCGCGGATTTCCATCTCGACCAGCTCCAGCAGCTCTTCATCGTCCATCATATCGGTCTTGTTCAGGAAGACAACGATGTAGTGAACGCCAACCTGACGAGCGAGCAGGATGTGCTCACGGGTCTGCGGCATCGGGC
>Ga0129311_1002657_pt1 | contig 10451 bp, 7 predicted proteins | sample Go1ome_FD_94435 | JGI IMG/M metagenome (GOLD analysis project Ga0129311, IMG submission 94435) | Western lowland gorrila individual fecal microbial communities from Wisconsin, USA - Go1022B metagenome | ecosystem: Host-associated > Mammals > Digestive system > Large intestine > Fecal | place... | reverse complement strand
CTCGGTCACTTCTTATAGCTGCTGAGGAAACACCCTGAGTTTCAACATTTAAGTTACTGGCATATAATGTGCCTCCACCTGCAACGTGTATTCCACCAGCGGTATTGCCTGTAGTAGAAATATCTGTATTTGAAACATATACAACTCCATCGCCATAAGCAAACACGCCTGCTGCACCATCAGCATCAGTATCTATAGTGCTGTCACTTATATATGCTGTTCCATCAGTGTTAAGTATTGCAGCTCCTACACCATAGAAGCTTGAATTATCACCACCATTACTTTCTGATGATACACGACTTACAGTTATGTTTTTTAGAGAAACAGTTGCTCCGTCAGTTATATGAATAGCATTTTCGTCCGTTCCTGTAGATGAGTAGCTTTCGCCATCAATTTCTGTGTCAGAGTTGTATTCATTTACAGCGTCATAAGATTCTACATTGCTGTTTCCTGAGCCGCCAGGCTGTCCCATGCCTCAGGATGGAGCACTACCCATGTTATCTGAAGCTGTTATGGAAATACTTGTAACATCCCCATTGTCATCAAATGTTATTTCTATGCTGTCGCCAACGGATATATCTGAAATTGTTAGTTCATGTGCTGCATTACTTGGAAATGCTACGTTTGGAGCTTCGCCACTTGGAGCCTCCCCATTCGGAGCTTCCCCGTCAGGCAATTCAGGAGGAGTAGAGTTGTCAGAATTATTGTCAGGCATAGACATCACCTGACCTGTGATAGATGTTTCGTCAGTTACATCCATGGTGAGTTCCTCGTCAGTATCATCAGTTTTTATCGTTACAGAACTGTCAGTTACCTCGGTAACTTCACCGGATATAGTTTTTCCTGCATAAGCATTTTGCTCAGTGGCAGTTTCTGTTGTTTCAGTAGTTTCGTTACCACAACCTCCTAATAATGAAGCTGCAATAATAGTTGCTGTAAGTAAAGGTAATAAATTTTTTCTTCTCATAACGTTCACGTCCTTTCGGTTGATTTTATTGTTTACATTTTGAATTATATCCAGTCAACCTTATATGAACCTTAGAGAATAAAATTTTTTATTACTTAATACAAAATAGCATACAAAAGATTGTCGCATTGATATATAGAAGCATATGACATGTTTTTTATACATTTCTCCCCGTTACTGATTTGCTTGTTGTATGTCATCTTACAATGCAGTATACATCACAGACATATCAGTTGCCCCTTAAATGCTATTTTGTACTAAGCTTGTCCCCATGGTTATTTTATTATAGTGTCAATGAATAGACAATATGTATTAAAGAAATAACCATGACAAAACTGGCACGAATCATGCCACAACTTCTTGACTGAAATTAAAACATAATATATAATTTTTATGTTAATTTTTTATAGGGTGGTGAAAAACTTGGTAGCAGAAAAATTGGATTTTATTATGAAGGTTACTAATGTAAGTAATAGTACATTAGGAAAATATCTTTCCTTTGATCCATCTTATATAAGCAGGATTCGTACAGGGAAAAGAGGATTACCTAAGCACCAGCCATTTATTGAACCTGTTGCCGATTTTTTTTCCAGAAATATAAATGAGGAATATCAGAAAAAGCTTATTGCTGAGGTAGTATGTCCATTTCAGACATTTCCAGAGAATAGTGATGATATAAAGAACTTAATAATAGAATGGTTTAATAATGATAGTCAGGAAGTAGGAAAAATTACTGACAGTTATACTGATAAACAAGAAGTTAGTGTATCAGTGGAAAATGGTAATTGCCAGTTCTATTATGGAAATAAGGGAAAACGTCAGGCAATAGAAAAATTCTTTAAGGATATATGTGAGGACAATAAACCAGTTACTGTTTTACTATATTCAGATGAGGAAATGGAATGGTTCTGTGAGGATGAGCAATTTAAAAAGATCTGGTCAAAATCCATTATGAAGCTTATTTCTATAGGCTGTAGAATAAAAATAATTCACAGTCTGAATCGCGGAATCAATGATATGTTAGAGATATTAAATAACTGGATTCCAATATATTTATCTGGTGCAATTGAGCCATATCATTATGCAAAATTAAGGGATGGCATATATCATAGAACATTATTTGTTGCACCTGGACATTCGGCGTTAATATCTGATTCTGTTGGAGCGAACACTGATAATACACTGAATATACTTATTAATGATGAACAGGCTGTGGGTGCTCTCAAAAATGAATTTAATGATTATCTGTCGCTGTGCAGACCATTGCTAAATATATATAATATGTGCTATACGAATGCATTTATATCAAAAATGAGTACAATCAGGGAAATAAATGGAGATGCGATAATATATGGCAGCACACCATCTATTCATACGATGCCTAAGAATGTTGCTCTTCAAATGTCAAAAAGGACAAATAACCCCAAATTTATGACTTTATATGATAAACATAAATTATGGTTTGAAAAAAAATTGAAAAAGGGTAATATGGTTATAGAAATTATAAACCTTACTAATACAAGTGACTGCGATTTCTATGATAGATATGTTCCTATGTGTGATATATATAGAATACCGGAGCTTAAATATGAGAGACAGGAGTACATAGAGCATTTGGAGAATGTTCTCAGTTTATTATCAGGATATCCTAATTTTAAAGTCGTAATTTCTGATAATATTATGGGGGATATGAGTCTTCTTGCCATGGAGGAATATGGAGTTGTAATCGCCAGAGAAACACCTCCGACAACTATATTTGAGATTACTGAGCAGAGCTTAAGAATGGCATTCTGGGAATATCTCATAAGAATTGCTGACAGTGAGAGTGATAGAGAGGACAATGCCAAATTACTTAAGAAATATATAGAAAAGCATCGTGACGTGGGGGATAACAATGAAAAATACTAATTGGGACAGAAAAAAGATAAGGCGTGGGGCGTGGAATACAACATTCAGACGAGGTGCTAAAGCATGGTTTACATTGGTTGCAGTCTGTTTTGTATTTGCATTTTTGGGAGTGTCCGAGACATCTCAGGTCTCTTTTGTGAAGGATATAGACCATATATTGGGTCTTAACAAGATGCCTGTTTCAGATAATGTTCTTATACTTGAGGAGTACATAGTGAGGACACCTGTGGTAAAAGATGTTCCGTTTATTACTTCAAATTTTGCAGTTCATGCTATAGATGTTGCTTCCAATAATGCAACGTGGATAATTAAGCTTCTTGGAACTAATCCTGCATATTTTGAGAGGAATACAGGCGAGGTTGTAGTGACATTATTGCTTGCAGCACTGATAACTGCACTTATACATTTCTTCATACAGAATGCTGCAATCATTGGAAAACACCGATACGTGATGGAATGTCGATACAGTGATGATGTGTCATTTAACAGGATATTTGCTCCATATCACAGAAAAAATCTCCCTAATATTATTATGTCACTATTTGTATATAGAGTGGTGCTGTCATTATGGTGGCTCACGATAGTTGGAGGAGTATATAAGACATACCAGTATCGATTTGTTCCGTATATTCTGGCTGAAAATCCTTCTGTAAAATGGAGGGAGGCAAAGAAACTGTCAAAGGAGATGACCGATGGGCATAAGTGGGATATGTTCCTTACGGATTTATCTTGTTTGTATATAACAATTCTTAAGGTTATACCTGTTGTTGGTATCTGCGTTGCAGTTCCTTACTGGGCAGAGATAAATGCAGAGATGTATTTTTCTTTGAGAGATAATGTCAGGAGCAATTTGTTTGTTGAAAATGCATTTAGCTTAACGCCTTTTATAAAGGGAGAGATAAATGCCAAGCCTATATATGTTATGGAGGATATGGCAGTCGAATTGCCAGAGGATCTTAAGAAAAAATGCGAATATAAGCTCACAGATTTTATAGTGTTTTTCTTTACCTTTTGCTTTATAGGATGGCTGTGGGAGGTAAGCCTGCATATTGTAAGAAATCATGAATTTGTAAATAGAGGAACGATGTATGGACCATGGCTTCCGATATATGGAGTAGGTGGCGTTGCAATAATCTTTTTGCTTGACAGATTCAAGGCTAATAAGCTTAAGCTGTTCTCTTTGACGGTACTTCTTTGTGGAATTATTGAATTTGCTGCAAGCTGGATATTGGATTTCTTCTATAATTCACATTATTGGAACTATAAGAATTTATTTATGAACCTTAATGGAAGGATATGCTTTGCCGGACTTACTGCATTTGGACTTGGTGGATTATTTGGAGTATACATAGCTGCACCGAAGCTCAGTGAGTTTGCACATAAGTTAAAGAGAAAGACACTTATAATTTTATGCGTGCTGCTGTGTGTTGCATTTGCGGCCGACCTTGTATGCTGTGCGATATTCGGATTTAATACAGGTGCAGGAGTAGGAGGAGCATATAAATAATTAACAAAATAACAGATTGAGGAACAATGTAAATGAGAGAAGTATTGAAAAAACGTGAAAATATAAGAGCAATCATTGTACTTGGTATATTTTTCTTTGTATTTTTAGGCACCGAGTATTTGTTTGACAATAACATGGCACAGCTTACAGATTCTAGTGGAGTTGTGTGGGCACAGAGTTATATACTGTTTGCCTCTGCTTTAGGATTTATTGCGTATTCAGCAATTTTTAAGTTTATCAGTATCAGAAAAATATCATCTTCTACATTAAATATTATTGGTATTTTATGCACTGTGCCTGCAATAGTTAGTTTTATTATCATTAATATACACAGTACATATGGACAAACTCTTTTCTTTGGAATTGTGTTGTTTTTTATAATGGGTATAGCGGGTGCTCATATACATTATTATGTCGCGTTTTCGGTTACTGACAGAGCGTTTCTTGCAAGAATAGTGGGAATATCATATGCATTTGGTATATTGCTGCAGTTTATAAATAATAATCTGGTTAAAAAAGACGTGACAGAGATGATTGTGCTCGTGGTATTTATGTTAATTGGTATAACATTGATAATCACAGGTAAAAAGCAAGATGCATTGGAATTAGAAAAAGACAGGGGCGATGATAGTCAGGGTAATGATGAAGATAGCCTTGTCAAATATAAAAGGAACAGAGCAGTCCTGCTTATAGCAGCTGTGGCACTTATGACTTTGATATTTGCGGCACTAGACAATACTGTTACTATGGTTCATGCAGGCGGAGGCACAGATATAGGACAATGGCCAAGGTTATTGCTTGCGATAAGCGGACTTTTAGCGGGATTTATATATGATATTTCTGAGAGAAAATATATGAATATCATTATGTACTGTGTTACAGTTTTATCCACCATATGTATTGTCGTTATATGGTTTGGCGGTCCATTTTTGGCAGGTCTTATAGTATTTTACTTGTCTGCCGGATTTTTCTCTGTATTTTTCATGACAGGCTTTATGGAATTGTCATATGACATGGGTAATCCGAGACTGTGGGCTGGACTTGGAAGAGCAATAAATAATCTGTGCGCCATAGTGATAACGTATATATCGGGATTTTATAATAACGAGAATTTATATATGGCGATTATATTCGCACTTGTCTTGTTTGTGGCAATAAGTGTAATTATATTTATCAGTGAAAATAACATGAGAAATATGAGACTTGCTGCTGATGAGTGTGTTGCTACAGCCATAAATGATATTGACAGCAATGATAATTCAGTGCAGAAGGATTTGTTTCCTGTATTTGCAAATGAGTATAAGCTCACGGACAGAGAGCAGGAGGTTATGCTGGCGTTAATGTCATCAGACGATAATGTTCAGGATATAGCAAAGCAGCTTGGCATATCAAGAGCGGCTTTATACAGACATATTTCCAATATGAATGAAAAGACAAGCACCAAGGCGAGAATAGGACTTCTTCAGTTCTACTATGCGTGGAAGCCGCAAAAATAATCATTTTCCATAAATTGAGACATATGTCAACTTACAAAAAATAAGATAATAGTATATTCTTTCATTATATATGGGGCTTTTGTTACCTGAAAACTATAATGAGAGGAGAATACATAAATATTGATGAAAAAGACAAAAAGAAGAGTGGCAGGTATTTTGCTTGCACTTGTTTTGGTTGTGACTGGAATATCGGGAATTGATATTTTGGCAGCTGATTTTTTTGAAGTGGGAGCAGACAATCATACAAATTGGGATTCAGTAAATGACGGAGTATTTGTATACCCGAATGGTAAGATGGAGATAAGCGGAATTGGATTATCCGGAGATGAGACATCTAAGAATGTTCCGAGTGGTACATTAGTAACTGTTACGCTTACCCCTAATCCTGGATGTACAGTACAGGGATTGATGAACCAAGGACGCTCACTAACCCTTACAGATAGTGGTTCGGATGGCTCTAAGGTTTATACTGTAAATGTTACGGACAATATGAGCTTTGAACCTACCTTCGATTCACAAGGAGGCTCGCAGCCTGGTGGTCCACAACCGGGAACATCATGCATTGCATTTAGAATTGAGGGAGATGCATGTACATCATATTCGGATATGAAATCAAAGGACAACTCATTTGACATATATATCAAGCCTGAAAATGGTCAGTATATGAGCTTGCAGGAGCTTTTAGATTCAGGAGTAATGGCATTTACAGGAAGTGAGTATGTTTTTGATGACAGCGTTAATTCTGCCGATGTATATATGACAATCAACACTAATAAATATATGGTACAGTCTGGTGTTGGAATTGGTGCTTCCGGTGCAATAACAGTAAATAAGGGAACGACATTTATTCAGATTGATAACAAGGCATTAACTATAACTTGGGCATATGACAAACAGACATATGGTGATGATGCTTATCTTGAACATGGAAAAGCGTATGTCATAGCTATTGAGGGAGTAAATGATTTGCACAGTATTCCATTTGCCAATAATCCGGGAGATGCCAAAGGTGGTCATATAGCTGTTGAGACAGGAAAAAAGGTTACAATTAAGCTTATTCCAGATTACGGATATCAGATAGCAGGAGTAAGATTAAATGGTGGAGAGACATTGACACCTGATGCAAATAATATATCTACCTTCACATTTGTGATGGGAGACGGAAATGTTCATTTTAAGGGTATATTTACAAAGGCAGCTGATACAATATCTGTGTCAGGTAGCAACGCGGTCGGACAGGCTTCTATACAGGATGGCTCAAATGCTGCTCCAAGTGGTAATCTTAGACTTACTGTAGCTGATAATAAGAGTTATAATACAGATTCAGTCAAGAACATGGTGAAGGGTGCAACATCAGCACAGGCAATTGACTTGACTCTTGATCAGATTGTCAGCAAGGGTAACGGAACTAATTGGGAGAACAATATAACAGAGTTTGATAAGCCTATAACACTTAATATAGAGCTTGAGGATTATGACGCCAATTATGATTACACAGTTATAAGAAATCATGATGGAGATATTGCGGAGCTTGAGACAAGTGTAGCTGATGGAAGTATATCATTTAAAACAAACAGATTCTCTACATATGTTATCGTTAAAAAGGCAAAGAATAGCAGTAATCAGGGGACAGCAGAAGCAACAACAGAGCCTGCAACAACGACAACCAATAGTGCAAATAACAATGGCAGCAATACGGATTCACCTAAGACAGGAGATTATAGTATGCCATTTATGGCTATGATTTTTGTGGTTAGTGGGATGGCATTGTATTATGTCACAAAGAAAAAGAAAGCATAAGGGATAAATATAAGAGGGGCTATCACATGGGAGATTTAGAAATATCTCTGATGGGGCAGCCCCTTTTTTATTTTAATTAACTTGATGGCTTGATTATATATGGGGACATATTTGTGCTGACAACCAGACTGCTTAGTATTAGATATACTTGCAGTCGTAGAGTTGCTAACAAATATGTCCCCATATATTACAAGTTATATGTATTATATCTAAAAAAGGAGCTACCCCACCAGAGATATTTCTAAATCTCCCATGCGATAGCTCCTTTTATATATTATCCGAAGATACTTTCTATTAATTCCTTGCGTACACTGTCATAGTGCTCGCCCACAATACCGAAATCCTTTTCCTTGTAAGTCCATACAGCACGTCCTATGCCATATTTTTTGAATACTGCATTGATATCATTAAACCAGCGCACTGTGTCCTCTGGTGGTGCCTGGTCTATGACACCATATTCGCCACAGTAGAGAGGTACATTTAATCTCTCAGCAGCCTCTATTCCATCACGGAACATCTCTTCGAAGAAGTCTGGACCAAGTGATGTGAGATGTACATTTTCATCAGCAAGAGCACCATGCATAGCACCATTCATTGTTTTGCTTATCTTCATATATTCATCTATGCTGCCTGGGTAATTGATGTGGAAATCATTAGGCATATCATCAACCCACCATGCTGTCTGGTGTGTAAATATGAGTGGTTCATAGCAGTGGAAGTTATATACTATATTCTCATCTGCCGGTGGCATGAGCTTTTTGATGGATGTAACTGCATTGTAGCCAACTCCACCATATAATATTTTAATATCCTTAGATATGTTTCTGATTACTTTTATTGCACGAAGTGCAAGCTCGTTCCACTCATCAACCACATCGTTAGGGACAACTTCGTTGAGAAGCTCAACCATAAGTATATCTGAGTCCTTCGCATATCTGTTGATAATAGTCTCCCAGGTCTTAAGGAATCTTTCCTGAAGCTTGCTGCTGTGGAAAAATTCACTTGAATACTCCGGATCATCAAATATATATCCATATGTTTTGTGAAGGTCAAGAACAATATTTAAGTGATATTTTCTGCACCATGAAATACAGTTGTCTATGTAAGAGTAACCCTCTGCTTTTATACTTCCGTCTTCGTTTTCTATGTTTTCATAGTCGAGAGGAAGACGTATATGGTCTGCACCCCAAGAGTCAATTCTTGCGATATCTTCCTCAGTGATAAATGTGTCTAAATGCTGCTTATCAAGTGTTCCCTGCGATAACCAGCCACCCAGATTAATACCTTTTTGAAATCCGTAAACCTTACGCATTTTTATACCTCCTGCTTTTATTAAATATGTGCATTTGTTTTCTTTTGTTTTGTGAATTTAATTTAACATGATATATATAAACATAGTATCAAAAAATTGTGTATTTTATCAAAAAATTGTGGTATTTTAAATATAAATAGCAAATATTACTTTATACGAGAGAGGTTTAAGTATGAATAGCGATACATATGAAAAATCGGATAGAGAGTTGGTTGTCAGACAATTTATACAGAGGGAGGAGGGCATATATCATCCTACTTATGATACAGAACTGAACTTTTATGAGATGGTAAGTGACGGAAATATCGGAGACTTGAATAGGAAAGATGATTATGGTGATATTGACGTTAAATCCAGAGGAATATTGTCAGATGATAAAATTAGAAATCTGAAATATCATATTATAGTAACGGTTGCTATGATTTCGAGATTTTGTATTGAGAAAGGCCTTGATGAAAGAACAAGTTATTCTCTGAGTGATTTTTATATAAAAAAAATAGATGAAACAGATTCGGAATCTGAGTTAAAGAGTATACACAAAAAATTAATATTTGATTATGCAAAAAGGATGAAGAATGTGCATCATAAAATAGCCTGTTCAATACAATGTACAAGGGCTATGGATTATATACAGAATCATTTACATGAAAATGTCAGATTACAGGATATTGCTGACTATGTAAAATTAGAGAGAACATATTTAAGTAAGCTGTTTCATGCAGAGACCGGTATGAAGATTTCTGATTATATAATCAGGGAAAAGATACATGTGGCAAAGAATATGCTCGCATACTCAGAATTTACCTGTACAGAGATTGCTGAATATCTTTCTTTTTCATCAGACAGTTATTTTGGTAAAGTGTTTAAGGGAGAAACAAATCTGACACCAACGGCATATAGAAAGCTAAATTATAGAAAACATTGGAGCACAAATAAATAAGATGCATTCGATGACCTGCCAGTCAGTTTAACGAATGCATCTATTATGTGATGATTGTTATAGAAAAATTACTCTCTGTTCTTTAAGGCTTCCTCCATAGGAATACGCTTAATCTTTCTGTACTGTATCATGCTAAGAACTGCATAACATATAATATCCCAAAGCACAACCTTAACATATATAATAGCATCAATGTTGACTTCAAGCCATATATCAAAGGTGGTAAACATATATCCCAAGATAGATTTAATTCCCAGAACAGATAATGGAAGAGTAATGGCTATACTTAAGATTACTGCAATTGCAGTTGTCAATATGTATATCTTACTTATTTCAACATTATTGTAGCCAAGTATCTTGGTGAGAGATATGGATTCTGCATTCTTTTCAAGCACAATTTTGGAGAGAAGATAAATAACAATTACAAATATAATCAGTGAAAGATATTGCATCAGAGGCATCATACGCTCAAATGAATCATTCAGCTGGTCACTAAGCTTTGTATAATCAGCAGTTGTGAG
>Ga0129311_1002654_pt1 | contig 10465 bp, 7 predicted proteins | sample Go1ome_FD_94435 | JGI IMG/M metagenome (GOLD analysis project Ga0129311, IMG submission 94435) | Western lowland gorrila individual fecal microbial communities from Wisconsin, USA - Go1022B metagenome | ecosystem: Host-associated > Mammals > Digestive system > Large intestine > Fecal | place... | reverse complement strand
GTTCCTTTAATTGTGACCTTACCTGCTTTTTTAATTCTAAAAAATGAATCACCATTAAATTCTAGAATGTCGGAATCACCATCAACCACTTCAAATTTAACATCTGTTCCATTATATGCTGAATACGGTTCAACAGTATAATGAAACCAATAATTCGTGCTTGCACTAGTTCTTGATGTACATATTCTTTCTTTTTCGTTAAATCTAAAAGAAGTTGCTTCCGGTCCAACATCAATACTCCATGAATTTGTCTTCCCTAATTTATCTGTTAATTTCAAATAGTAATATCCATCTTCATATGCAGTAAACATCTGTGTTTTCTTATCAAACTTTGCTTTTTTTTCAGATACTTCAGTATCAGCCTGATAACTGCTTGAGATTGATACCTTTTCAATAGAGTTCTTGCTACCTAATTTATATTCAATTTTTTTAGATTTTCCTGTATGCGCTTTCATATAAGAATTATTTATTGTGAATTCGTATGGATCATCACCTTCATATACATGTATTACACAAGATGCAGTTAACTCTTTATATTTCGCTGTAACTGCCACATCACCTGCTTTTTTTAAACGAATATATTCATTATTTATTTCAGCTACATCGTTATTATCAACTGAATATGTGATTTGATTTGCCGAAACACTTTGAATTGAGTTATTGTTATCAGAAACCAATAAATTTTGTAGAGAAAAAGACCATGGCACTACACCATAAGAATATTCTTTTTGATCAAATGCAATCCAAGTTGGCTCATCCGCAACAGTGATGTTATATGTGATATTTTCTCCATTTGCTAATTTTGCAACAACTTCTCCTGAACCATAGCTTTCACCTTTTACCACACCATCATTCAATTCAAACGCAGATGTTTCATAAGATTTTTTGAATTCAAATTTTTCATCAGAAAAATCTGCATTTTTGGGATATAAATGTTGTAAAAGATCGTTTTTTAAATCAAATGTTTCCCCTACTTTTAATAGTTTTTTTATCCATATTGTATCCGTATTTTCGACATAGTTACCCATAAAAACATGATATTCTGCTGTATCTGAATATTTATCATCTACAATGCCGGTTACGTTAAATGTTCCAGAATGATTTGCAACAAGGCACGTCTGATCAACGCTATCTTGCGTAACAACCCCATCTGGGTCATCAATTTCAAACTTTAAAGTATCATAAAATGCTGGTATATTATCTGGTTGCACAGAATAACCATCAACCCAAATAGTGGATGAATAACCTTCAACACTTGTATTAATTACTCTAGTATTAGAGTTAGAATACCACTTAAAACCTGTAGCCTCTTCACCTACAGAAACATTGATTTGATAAGTACAAGAGGTAGTATCATCAGTTCCAACTACAAAATAAATCAAAGCATTTCCATAGTTTTTTGCAGTAATCGTACGTGTATCCTTATCATAGTCAATAAATTCTTCACCTTCGAAAATATAAGCATCTTTTACTTTCATGTCTTCAGAGATATCATATTGAATTTGATATTGGTCACCAATATGCATTCTGACATCATTTGCTTTAAATGCAAAATAACCTATTTCTCCTTCCGCATAAATAGGAGTTCCTAGTCCTATCACGCAGAAGAATGAAAGAAGAATTAAAAAAAACTTCATTCGTAATTTTTTCATAATCATCACTCCACATTGTTAATTACTGAATTTATTATCTCTCGTGATCAAGTGTCTTGCAAACGCTTTCGTAAATGCAAATAAAAGAATCAGGTCATACATTCATCATCTAAATGAAAGTATATCCTGATTCTTTTTCATATATTATCCAACCATTCTTCTTAGGAATGCTGCCATATCACATCTAGCTACCGCAGTGTATGGTTTGAATGTTGTTGTGCCATCTTCTTCACTCCATCCCTTCGATAAACCAGAATGTGCCAGCCACAGTACTTCTTTCGCATGTGGACTGTCTGCATCTATATCTGCAAATGCCCAGTCTGCTTCACCTGGTTCCCAAGCAGATGCATCAGATAATCCCTGTTTGCTTGCCAGTCTTTGCAAGAATGCTGCCATATCACATCTTGCTACGGTTTCCAGCGGTCTGAATTCCTTCTTTCCATTTCCAACATCCCATCCCTGTGAGATTTCAGCATGTGCCAGCCATAATACATCTTCTGCGTGTGGACTATTCTTATCAATATCTGTAAATGTATTCCAGTCTGTTTCACCTGGTGTCCATGTAGCAGCATCCAGCCAGTTATTATTCTTAGCCAGTCTTCTGATAAATGCTGCCATGTCACATCTAGCTACATCAACGTATGGTCTAAATGTTCTTGTACCATCTATTTCTGTCCAGCCTTTAGAAACACCTGTTTTAGCCAGCCACATAACTTCATGAGTATGAGGTGTTGATTCATCAACATCAGTAAATGTCAAAACAGGAATAGCTTTAACATCTGTGACTTCATCACATCTTGTACAGTGTCTGGATTCACTGCCTTCCTCAGCAAATGTAGGTTCTTTATCCACTGTCCATTCTTCACTAAAATCATGTCCTAAAGCAGGAAGTGTTTCTTCTTTTGTATTTCCACAACTTTCACATGTATAAATCTTTGTTCCATCTTCTGTACATGTTGGTTCTTTTGTTACTTTTCCTTCATTCCAAGAATGTGGCAGAGAAGCCAATTCATCTTGTGCCTGCTTTAAATTATCTTTAGCCTTCTCTAATTCTTGATTTTTATCATCAAGAGTAGCCTTTGCAGAATCAACCTTTGCCTGGGCATCTCTTACAGCCTTGTCAGCTGTGTCCTTGTCAGACTTTGCTGTTTCAAGACCGGCCTTTGCTGCATCAACTTCAGACTGTGCAGAGCTTACAGGAGCCTTTGCAGAATCTGTTTCAGCCTGTGCGGCCTTTACAGCTTCCTTCATTGCAGTCACATTGCCAAGCTGTGAAGTTACTTCAGCAGCCTTTGCTTCTGCTTCAGCAGATGCCTTGTCAGCTGCATCCTTTGCGGAATCGTAAGCCTTCTGAGCTTCATCGACCTTCTTCTGTGCATCGGCAATAGCTGAGCCTTCGGAAGAAGCCTGGAGTCTTGCGAGTTCAGCCTTTGCATTTTCAAGAGCGGCATTTGCAGCATTTAATGCATCAAGCTTTGCCTGCTTGTTTGCATTGCACTGTGCAATGTAGTTCTGAAGAAGAGTTCTGTATTCAGCGACTGTATAAGTCTTGTCAATCATTTCATATTTTTCAGCATTGAAGTTCTGAACATCACAGTACTTATATCTTGTATCAGATTTTTCAGAATATCCAAAGCCTGTAATATTTCTGTCATTCCACGCAATATTGTTGTAGTGACCAGTAGATCCACCAGAGGCATATGAATACTTGCCGGCTTTCTTTGCGGCAGCAATGACTTCTTCGTCAGTAGCATTTGGATGTTCCTGTCTGTACTGAGCCATGAATTCGGACTGTGCTTTTTCAACTGTGTACCAGCCATAGTATGGATCCTGGTTTCTGTGAGGGTTTTCGCCCCATGAAGCATTTTCACCTGTTGATGTTCCAGCTGTCCATTGCCAGTGATCGAGAGTATAGTTTTCCATGTTTGCTTCGATCTGTGCAACAGCCATCAGAGAAGCGGAAACTTTCCATGGGTCACAGTTTGAATCGGCACGGCATTCGTTTCCTCTGTCGAGTGCAATGAGCATGTTTTCAAATGATGTTGCGTCGCCCTTTTCACCAAACTGAGTCTTGCCTGCTTCAACACCACCATCTTGCAGGTAAACATCTGGTTTTTGGAATTCATCGAGAAGATCAAGTGCATATTTAGCATCTGTACCAGTCAATGTCTGGAAGAATCCATAAGAGCTGTTAGTCTTCTTTGAACATGCCTCATCATATTCAGCCTGTGCCTTCTTGGCAGCTTCTTCAGCATCCTTAACTGCCTGTTCAGCAGCAGAGAGTTTGTTTGCGGCATCCTGCTTGTCCTGCTTAGCCTGCGTGAGTTCCTTGTTTGCACTGTCAAGATTTGTCTGGGCATCCTTCTTCACTGCATTTGCAGCCTTTACAGCTTCGTCGGCAGCGTCCTTTTCAGCCTTGGCAGTTGCATATTTTGCTTCTGCTTCGCTCTGATTTGTCTGTGCCTGTGCAAGTGCATCCTGCTTTGCCTTCAATGTATTCTGGGCATCTGTGAGCTTTGCATTTGCATTGTCCAGAGTCTTCTGGGCTTCATCGAGAGCCTTCTGTTTGTCAGCTGCGGACATGTTTGCATTGTTCAATTCAGCAGCAAGTGCATCGTAGGCCTTCTGAGCATCTGTGACAGCTGTGTTGGCATTTGTGAGTTCAGATTCTGCATCTTCAACAGTTTATTTCTTAGCTTCGTAGTTTGGCCCTTTTGTGCAGATATCATCTTTTTGTGTTTCATTTAGAGCAGCATTTGTGCTTGTTGCATTATTTTCTGCATGTATACTGACTATGTTAACAGGAAGCAGCAAATTGAATGCAAGAAATTGTGCAAAAAAAGCTTTAAATTTCATAAAATAATCATCCCTTTCAACGAATAACTAACCTAATATCATAATAATAAATTTTTTAACAAAAGCAATCAAGAAAGAAAAAAAGCAGACAGGACAGACAAAACCTCACATAGTGAGGTTTTGTCAAAATTTTTTATTTACTAGCCGCTAGTTTGGCATATGATTATTATGAGGATAATAAGATGAAATCAAAACAAGATAAAGCACAATATGATATGAATTATCAAAAAAACAAAATGTCTCGCGTTACACTATGGTTTAATTTGGATAAAGATGCAGATCTTATAGAATGGTTAAATCATTCTAAAACATCAAAATCCGAACTCATTAAAACTACGTTAAGAAATGAACTTAAACATTCAAAAACCAATTTATAACTTGAAGTAAGAATGAACACCTCACTTCCTAAGCTAATCTGTCTATTTTTAAGAGCCATTCTCTATTTTGGCAACAAAGCAATTCATTTCAACAGAGTAAGTAATCATCAGATTGTAAAGCCTACAAAAATCGAGAAACACTACTTTCTTGGAGTACTAGGTAATCGCCAAATTTCACTCCAAATGCATTTAGCATTTTAACAAATATCAGGATGTTTCTTTCATTACTTCTTGAAAGAACATCCTGATATTTTCCGTTATCTAAATGTTAATTTTTAATTTTCGACTAATTCAAATCATTCAAACGATGCAGGAAGGCTGCCATATCACATCTTGCCACATTGTTCAGTGGTCTGAATGTTGTTGTGCCATTTCCTTCATCCCATCCTTTTGATACACCAGAATGTGCAAGCCACAGTACATCTTCCGCATGTGGACTATATTCATCCACATCTGTAAATGTCGTCCAGTCATATCCATATGGTTTCCATGTAGCCGCATCACCCACCTTTGCTTTTGAAGCAAGTCTATGAAGAAATGCTGCCATGTCACATCTCGCTACAGAATCATATGGTCTAAATTCCTTCTTGCCACTGCCAATATCCCAACCTTTTGAAATGCCAGAATGTGCCAACCATAATACATCTTCTGCATGTGGGCTTGATGAATCAATATCTATAAATTCCCCCCAGTCTGCTTTTGATGGCTTCCAATACGATGCATCAAGCCAGTTATTATCTTTCGCAAGTCTTCTAATGAATGCAGCCATATCGCATCTCGCTACATTTACAAATGGTCTAAATGACCCATCTGGATATCCAGTACTGATACCACGAATCGCAAGCCACTGAACATCTTCATAATGAGGTGTTTCCATGGAAATATCGTTGAATCCAACCGAGATTCGATAATAGATCGTATCTCCATTCGCTAAATCAACTTCAACAAGACCAGAACCAAAACTCTTACCCGTAACAACTCCATTCTTCAATTCAATTTCTTCTGAAAAATAGACATTTCTACAAGTATACTTTTCATCTGAAAAGTTTCCATTTTCTGGATAGAGATATTGTTTGATATCTTGTTTAATATCAAAAGATTCTCCAATTCTAATGTTTTTATCAATCTCATCCTGGAAAATATCTTCTGCATAATTTCCCATCAACACTTTAAATTGTGTTGTATCAGAAAATTGATTATCAATGCTTCCAGTGACTGTAAATGTTCCAGATTTGTTCGCATGAAGAAGTGCACTCTCATTCGCATCTTGTGTAACAACGCCATCTGGATCCTTCACAATAAACTTTACCCCATCATCAAAGACTGGTTTGTTCTCTGGTTCAATTGTGTATTTTCTAGAATCAATCCAGAAATCTAAAGAGTAATCTGGAGAACTTGTATTGATTGTTTTGATTACAGGTTTCACATTCCAGTAAAATCCAGTCGCATCTTCTGCAATTGTCAAATTGAAATATTGAATGTATTGCTCTAGGCCGTTTTTTCTAGAAATGTCAAATTGGATTGTTGCGGAACCATATTGTTTCGCTGTGACTGTTTTAGTACTTTCATTATAGTTTATATTGTAGTCACCGAATAAAACTTTTGTTCCAGTAATCACATAATTGGATGATATCTGATATTGGATTTGATAACTTTCACCAATATGCATTTTGACATCATTTTCATTGAATGAAAAATAAGTATCCTGTCCAGCGGCAGAAATAGGTATTCCCATTCCCATCACACAAAGGATAGAAAGAAGAATTGCAAAAAACTTCGCTAATAATTTTTTCATGATTATCACTCCCTTGTCTATTTCTAAGTTCATTATCTCTTAAGGCTAGCATTTCCGCAAGCGCTTTCTTTAGCTTATATATGCATATGTAAAACAGTGATGATTTTTAATTTCATCACTGCCTTTTAGCATCAAGGATTACAAATCATACATGGAGAATATCCTCTAGCAAGCACGTCATCTCTTGTTCCCGTGAATTCCAGCTTATTCTTGTCTTTCATCCTCTTAATACTACGACAAGTTGGATAATGAAACTTTCCTGTATTTGTGTTAATAATATAATATTGTTCAATTGGTTTTTGTTCTTCCATTACTGGCTCTGGAGTTGGTTCAGGTGTAGGCGTTGGTGTTGGTTCTGGCGTTGGAACAAAACCAGGTGTCAGTAATTGATTGAGATTAGCTTTCTTTGCTGTTGATATATTAATGGATTTTCCATCAGATACCAGTTTAATATCTCCATTACAATCTGTTCTATAAAGATCAATATTTCTTTGATGCAATGCATCTAAAACTTTACTTTCAGGTAAACCACTGCCATCATTACCATCTACAGAAAGAATCGCAATCTTTGGATTAACTGTATCTAGAAAAGTATCAGAAGAAGAAATACTAGAACCATGATTTCCTATAAACAGAACATCACTCTTTAAAGCTTCTCCATATCGTTTACATAAAGCACCTTCCTCTTCTGCTTTCACATCACTCGCAAATAAATATTTTGTATCAAAATGCTGTATCTGTAAAATAATAGACTGCGCTGCATCAATTTTAGATGCACACGCCAAAACAGATATCTTTGCATCTCCTAATGCATATGTATCGTTCACTTCAGGAATGGTTACACTTCCATTTTTCTTCTCCGTGTATTCCAAAAATTTAGCATACGCTTCATTTGCAGCTTCATTTGTTGGTGCCAACACCATATCACAGTCATATTCTTTTAATGCTGCCGCCAGTCCGCCAACATTCTCTTCATTTGTATTTGTTGCCACAACAAAATCTAACTTTTCAATATCTTTCTTTTCTAAGAAAGAATAAATTTCACTAGATTGATCAGATGCTCCTCCATCAATCAACATATAATGATCATCACATTCTATAAATACACTATTTCCTTGTCCAACATTTAAATACGTAATAGAAAGAATAGAAGGTTTTTCTTCAATTAAAGTTTTCTCTTCTGATTTCTTTTTTCCTTCTTTTTTAGGAACCGTCGCTACGTCTTTGATATTCTGTTCCTCTTTTTTTGTATCTTTTTTTATGCATGCAACTGTACCCACCGCAAGTAATGTCAGAAACGAAGCTAAAACAGTCTTCATTGTTCTTCCATTCTTCTCAAATGCATTCTTTTTTATTTTCATAATGATCCTTTTTTTCAGTTCAACAACTGTTATATCTTTACTAGTATTGTAACGCTACCAAATTAAAAACTCTAGCTGCGCGGACAACTAGAGCTTCATTCCATATTCATTTCAAATACACAAACAACATTCTATCCTTGCCATTCATGTCTTTCAGTATTTCATACTCACATCCAGGAAGCATTTCTTCAACAAGCTTAGACATTCTTTCTCTTTGATCCCACCCCATTTCAAAAGCCATGAATGCTTTTTCTTTCAAAACTTTCTTGCAGTTCTTAAAAATTTCACGATAGAACTTCAATCCATCTTCGCCACCAAATAAAGCAACATGAGGTTCAAAATCAACAACACTCTTTTCCATTACTTCTTCTTGAGGAATATATGGAGGATTGGATACCAATACATCCAGCTTGATACCTTTTTCAATCAAAGGCTGCAACATATCACCAGTCACAAATTCAATGTCAGCTTCGTTGTTCTCTGCATTCTTTTTCGCAGTCACAACAGCTTCTTCACTGATATCCGTAGCCATCATATGCACTTTAGGTTCTTCCTTAGCCAATACAATCGCAATTGCACCACTGCCTGTACCAACATCCGCACATGCAATCGATTTGTTATCTACAAACCATTCATCCATTCTCGCAAGAATATTTGCACACAACTCTTCCGTCTCAGGACGAGGAATCAATACATCTTCATTTACAATCATCTTGTAACCATAGAACCAGGAATATCCAAGAACATGTTCCATTGGTTCATAATGCAAGATTCTATCCATACCAGCTTCAAATTCCTTTTCCAATTCTTCTGGCATTTCATCTTCATAATGAAGATATAAATCATATCTTTCCCTTTGTGACAACTCTGTCAAATACGCCATCACAGTTTCACAAGGAATATCCTTGTTGTCACAAAGCTTTTCATATTTTCTAACAATACTAGAGAAAGTTGTCATTCAGAAACCTCTAACTTTCTTCTTTCTTCTTCTAGCTGTAAAGCATCAATCACTTCCTGAAGCTTTCCTTCCATGATCTGATCCAAGTGGTTTACAGAAAAATGAATTCTATGATCCGTTACACGGTTCTGAGGATAGTTGTATGTTCTGATTTTTTCACTTCTATCACCTGTACCGATCTTTGCTCTTCTTTCCTTACCAGCAGCTTCTTCTTTTTCCTTCTGCATTTCTTCATACACTCTAGCACGAATGATACGAATTGCAGTTTCTCTATTTTCAATCTGAGATCTGCCTTCCTGGCAGTTAACAGTAATACCTGTAGGAATATGCACAATTCTAACAGCACTATCTGTCTTATTGATATGCTGACCACCGGCACCACTCGCTCTATGCGTTTCAAATGTCAGATCATTCATATCCAATTCAAAATCTTCTTCTTCAATTTCAGGCTGACACAAAACAGTCGCAGTAGAAGTATGAATTCTACCCTGTGTCTCTGTCTTAGGAACTCTCTGTACTCTATGAACACCAGATTCCCATTTCAATGCCTTATACACATCTGTACCCTTGATAGAGAATACAATCTGAGAAAAGCCACCAGCTTCAGAAACAGAAGCTTCCATGACTTGTACTTTCCAACCCTGACTTTCCGCATATCTTGTATACATACGATACAAGTCACCTGCAAAGATGTTGCCTTCATCTCCTCCAGCACCACCTCTGATTTCCATAATGACATCATTGCCATCTTCAGGATCTCTAGGAATCAACATCTTTTGAATCTTCTCTAAAAGTGCTTCTCTTTCAGGAACACATTCATCCAATTCAATCTGTGCCATTTCCTTCATTTCAGGATCTTCTTCTGTAAGCATTTCTTCTGCCTGCATGATTCTAGAATCCAATTCCTGTAATTCATGCCAGGCTTCTACAGAACCACTCAACTGTGCCTGTTCCTTAGAAAGCTTTGTAATCTTTCTAGGATTCGAAATGACTTCATCACTAATCAGCTGATCACTGATTTCATTATATTGCTTCTCTAATTCAATTAGTTTTTCCCTTACTGCGTCCATTCCTCACTCCTCATCTAAGTCCGTATATTCTTCTTTTGTCTTGATGATCATTTTCAATCTTCTCATCGCTTTATTTTCAATCTGACGGACTCTTTCCTTAGTAATCCCATATATTTTACCAACTTCATCTAAAGTTTTCACTGTTCCTGTGCCATCTAACCCAAAACGCATACGAACAATTGCTTCTTCTCTTTCAGGTAATTCTTTCAACACTTTATCAATCTGATCTTTCAAAGCTTCACTCTTAAAAACATCTTCTGGTCCTTTAATAGAATCATCTTTAATAAAATCACCTAAAGTACTATCTTCTTCATCTCCTGTAGGAGATTCTAAAGAAATTGTATCCTGTGATACAGACAATAAATCTGTTACTTTCGCTGCATCCATGCCAGGAAT
>Ga0129311_1002652_pt1 | contig 10475 bp, 13 predicted proteins | sample Go1ome_FD_94435 | JGI IMG/M metagenome (GOLD analysis project Ga0129311, IMG submission 94435) | Western lowland gorrila individual fecal microbial communities from Wisconsin, USA - Go1022B metagenome | ecosystem: Host-associated > Mammals > Digestive system > Large intestine > Fecal | place... | reverse complement strand
TCAGACATCTCTGTCATTCTCACCATGGGTATCTTATAGACCCCCGGCATATAGGATGCACCGTCCACCTCTGGACAGCTTTCGTCAGCTTAACCTGTTACGGCATCTCTCTGCCGGCTTTACCGGGCTTCACACAGAGTTTGGCCTCTGCATGCCGGAGTATCAGGGAAGGCGTTTCAGGGCGTTACTCCTTCATTCCACCTCTCGAATTATCAGTTCACAGAACTGATTGAAACAGCGCTGTGCGCCACCTTTTCAGCGGCGAACAAATCGCACGGTTATAGTGCATGGATTTCTTGAAGTTGATGGTGTTCAGAATTTTCAGACGGTAGCCGTAATGCAGCAGCATCTTTCCGCACTCGGTAACGATGCTGCCCTTGGGATCGGTAACAACAAAGCTGACGGGGTACTTCTTGGACGTACATTGCATCAAATTGGGCTTCAACCAAAACCTCGTCTTACCGGAGCCGGAACCGCCGATAATCAGCACGTTTTTGTTCCGTGCGGTACGGGGATCGGCGGGACGGTTGTTCATGGTCAGGCTTTCCGTCTGGGTGAGAATGATGTTATTCTCAAAGGTCGGATCGACATAGGGGGCGATGTCGGCGGCGGTACCCCACCGGGCGGAACCGTACTCTTGGTTGTGCCGAAATTTCTTGGCGTTCTTACCCTTGATATACACAGCCAGCCGCATGGCGGCGGCAATGCAGATTCCGATGCACAGGTCAGCCGGATGAAAGCTGGGCATTGGAGAGGCAAACGCATCCCGGACACCCTCCATCATGTGCAGTGCTTTCCCGCTGAAATCCGTTCCGGGGGCCAGCCGAATAGCCTGCCCAATCTTGGTCGCAAACAGGGCAATAAAAAGATACGGAATATTGGGAATCAGAAGCTTTTTCCAGTTTTTCTTTCTCAACGTTCCAGCTCCTTTTTCTTCTCCCGCTTCACGCCCATGGACTGCATCAGTTCCTTGAACAATGCCAGTTTTGCCAGTACAGAGGGGCGGCTGTGCTGCTTCATTGTTTTTGCGGTATACTCCTTGAAAGCGGCGGTCATGGCATCCGCATCCTGACTTTTGAAAAAGACAAGATAGCGGTCCTGTCCCTTGGCCTTATAGGGCGCAAAGTCAATACCGTACTTTCGGGCAATCTTTTGAAAAGAGCCGATGTTCTGGTCTGTGACCTCCACGCTCTGTAATCCCCGATTCTGGGCAGCCAGCTGTTTGACGGTCATTTTTCCGTGCGGGCCGTTTTCCTGATGTGCCTTCCACTGCTGCAGCAGCTTTACAAGCGCCTTTTTCAGCTCCTGCTCTGTCAGCTTCGTGCAATTGATTGCCAGCGTTACGACCCGCTGCTCCACTTCTTCCTGCATGGATCATCCCTCCTTTCTCAGGTTCGCAGGGAGAAGCAGACAGCCTAGGGCGGAACCACCAGGCGGCGTAGCAGATTCTTCATGTTGATCCCTCCTTTATCGGATTTGGTCTTTGCGGTCATAATGCAGGTTTCCGTGAATCACTTTGGCATGGGAGAGAATGCGGATGTTGCCGCACTTCTCGTTTTCCAGAGCCTTCTGGTAGCCGTTGTCAGAGAGATACAGGCGCATCCGGTCACCTTTGTCACCCACGGGGGAATCGTGGGTCAGAACATGGAAGATGATCATGTGCCGGGTGTTGTCATAAAACCGGGCAAAATCCATGTAGTCATGCCCTTTGTAATTCTGGGCACCGGCACGAATCCGGGCTTCTTCCATAAGCTGGGCGATGGTTTTACCCATTCTGGCACCTGCGTCCTTGTCCCCTTACGGTGAGAATGCCGTCCAGGGTGGTGGCAGCCTTGTGGAAGCGGGCGGCCAGAGCAATGTCGTTCTTCATGGTTTCATCAACGATACTCCCACAAACGACCAGCAGCGCAGAGCGATAGAGGTAGTCCTTGGACATATCCAGGCTGTCTTTGTGTTCCTGGGGGATGGCATCTCTCAGGAACAGTGTGTGCATCATCATGGGACAAATGGGCTGGTATCCGGCGTCATAGACGGAACGGCAATATTTCGCGGCCAGTTTCATGTTGTCCTCAGTGCAGTCGCCCCAGTGGGCGGTAATGTAGGCAAGGGGCCTTTTCATGCTATTTCATCCTTTCTCCCGACTGTCGGGCATGAAAAAAGCAGCTGCTAGGAGCTACCAAAATCATGGTTGTATTGCATTGTGTAGTGGTTATCGATGGTGGACACAGAGTTAAAAAGTGAGGCCAGCAAATACGCCTTGGTATTGCGCACCTGAGTACGGTTGTCTGCAATTCCATCCAGCACACGCTCTATGTGCATGGCGGTTATTTTTTGAAACCGTTCTTGGACATATTGCGTTGGATATGCGGCATCTCTTCCGATACGGATGGTATCACTGCGGTTCATGGCAACCTCCACCATGATTTCCAGCAGTTCATCTACCTGCTCCTGCCGGAACTGTTCCCGCAGCCAATCGTATTCAATCTGATGTTTGATACGTTCTCTCGCGTCTTGTATTTCTGTCTGTCTTTCAGATGGAGAGCTGGCGGGAAAGAATGAATGTATATTTGATACATCCATATTTGATTTTTGAGTATTTAATTCTTCTATATTTAATTGTGCGGGATTCTCCTGCACAGGAAGAACCTGCGTGGGGACTGCCTGTATTGGATTTTCCAATATGGGTTTTTCCTGAGCGGGAGGCGGAATTGCCGTTTGGTGAGGCTTTTCCAGAATCGTATACTCAATGGCACCATATTGACCGTTGCTATTTCTGCGGCGTTCACGAACCAGATACCCATTGGATTCAAGCTCTTGAATGCCCATCCGAATACTGTCTACGCCATCTTTGCAAATGCACGACAGTCCTCTGGTGGTGTAGTCCCAATCCTCGGGCAGGGAAAGCATAAGAGATAACAGCCCCTTTGCCTTTAGGGAGAGAGACTTGTTCCGCAGGTGGTGGTTGGCCATAACGGTGTAATCTTTGGTTTTGTCTACGCGAAATACAGCGATTGTTCATCACCCCCTTTTGCAGCCAGATTGCGACTGCTATCAGGATTCGTAGATCACGGTTTCCTCGGCATCAAACTCCTCCGGGCACAGGTCGGACAGATGCTCCAGAAAATCGAACAGGTCAGGGACAGCTTCGGTAGAGGGCCAATGGCTGCCTTTGTACTCCCGGTACTCGATGGTGTAGTCGCCGTCATCGCCATTGTAGTCTGCCTGGAAGCAGGAGGTAATGGCAAGGGTCATGTCCTCCAGCAGCCACATTTCCAGATACCGGGTCGTGTCCAGTTCATCACCTTCATCAGAATGGGTAGGTTCCCGCCAAAGCAGGGTTGCGTTGCGGTCAAAGAGCTTTCTGCTGCGGTATTTGAGGGCTGCGCAGAGAAGCCCGTCTGCGTGAAAGGCGAAGACAGGTTCAGCTCGGTCCCGGATTGCATGGAACAGGTCCTTCCAGTTGACATCTTCCGTAAGGGTGACAGCAACCGCATCCGTATAGCCGCCTCGTACTGCCAAATCCGTGCAGATTTCAGCGAATGTAAAAAGCATGGTTTCGAGATTTGTCATAGTTCATTTCCTCCTAGCGTTAATTAGTGCTTTCTTTTTTTATCGTCAACGAGATACCCGTTGATTACATTTGCGTGGTGCAGAATCCGCACCTTTTTGCCTGCAGCCCAAAGGCGTATCACCTTGTATTCTGCATCCGTCAGGAACAGCCGAACCCGGTATGGCATATTTCCGTAAGGAATGGGCAATTCCAGTCGGAAGGTTTCCAGCTCCGGCAGGATATACAGCACCTCGAAAATTACCATGTGCCTGGTTTCATCTGCAAAACGGATATTGGAATATTCTGTGTGCCCACAGGAAACACCGAAATCAGGCATCAATAGAATCAGCCTCCTTTTTCAGCCGCATAGCGGAAACGCCGTATTTTGCAATGAGCATGGCGTTGATGATGAGCCGGAATACTTCATCCTCAATAAGCTCCGTATCATCCAGCTCCGACATGGTTACACCCTGACGGTCCGAGGAGAGAGCCAGAGCGGCACGGTACAATGCGTAATTGTAGGTGCTGATGCCCCGGAGAATGGCATACTGGAAGTCCAGGCCATTGGGGCAGAAGCAATTGGCCATGCGCCAATGGATGACTTCATTGGAAGTCAGCAGATACATGGTGGCATAGTAGGCGGGAGTGTTGCGCCCCGGAACATAGCCAAGCTGCGTGTTCAGAAACTCCATGCGGGAGCGGTGGCGTTCATCCAGGAAAAAGGTTCCCGGATATTCTTCTGCCAGTTTCGGCAAACGGCGGGAGCAGCGATACTGTGCAGGAATCAGAGCGCTTACCGCATCCCAATAGGTAACAGCACCGGCTTCAATCCGCTCCGCAATGAAGGGACATACATCGTGAGGACAGGAATGCTTTTTGCCCCGATATTCCGTACAGAGCTTGCAGTCCAAGTCCTCTTTTTTGTAGGTGAATTTGCGAATGTACATTTTGTGGTCCTCCTATAAAAAGAACCGGGCAAGCATGGCTTGTCCGGCGGGTGTTGGGGATATTCGGTTTTATCGGCTTTGTTCCCGCTGCCGTTTGCGCTGCCATGCTTCCAGCAGCTTGAAAATTACCTCTTCCATCTGAAGGGGAGAATAGGAGCGGGGAAAGTATTTGCGCAGCCGCTCCCCGGAAAGGGTAATGTTCGTCTGTACCGGTTTTTTCTGCTCCGACATAATGGAAAGCATGGTATCCTCATTCAGCTCGCCGGATTGGCTCAGCCTCTTTAAGCGTTGGGCCTGGGAGAGTGAAGGGGTAGACTGCTCGCTTCCAATGGTTTCTACCAGAAGCTCCTGCTCTTTCTCGTTGAGGGATGCCAGCTGATAGGCGGGGGACAGGGCAATTTTGCCATCGTCCACCATCTGCATAAGCGGAGGCGCAAGGTTGTTCAGGGAAATGTAGTTGCGGATGGTGTCTCCGCTGATTCCTTCCTGCTCACCAATGGAATCATCACTTCGGAACTTCGCCGAAATTTTCGGCGAAGTTAAATCGGAGCGCATACCCTGCCGCTTCATGGCCTCCATCTTCAACTTGTAGGCTTTGGCACGTTCCGAGGGGAGAATGTTTTCCCGTTGGATGTTACTGTCGATCATCCGAATGATGGCATCATCATCCTTCAGATTCAGAACCATGACCGGCATGGTGTCCTGCCCCAGCTGCTCACAGGCGTACTTTCTACGATGACCGGAAATCAACTCATATCCACCTCCCTTTCTGGGTCTGGCAATTGCTGGGATAAGAACGCCGTTTTCCTTTACGCTTCCCACTAGCTCCTGCATAGCCGGATCATCCCGAACACCATAGGGATTCAGCGGGTGCGGATGCAAATCTTCCAGGGGCATACGGTAGATGATGCCCAGGGTGGCGGGCGGTTTCTTTGGCATAAAATAAGCCTCCTTTTATTTTGGTTAGAAAAAAGGCCCCCATTGCTGGAAGCCTTCTTTACGAAAAGTTATGGAGATTTTTAGTGCTGGGAATGAAAGCTGTTGGATGTTCCTCTATACGTGAACATCCAACCCAATATTGGTTTTGGTTTGATGTGCGGTTGAATTTTGGAAGATATATGGTAAACTACGCATTGCCTGTTGAATTGCGGTGTTGTCCATATTATCAATCACTCGCATGCCTTGTACAATGCCCCCTGTGGCCTTCAGCAGGGCAGGGTCTGTGACCCGCAGCAGTATATTTCGCCCATCGGCCCGGCTGGCGGGGTAGAGCTTGAGGATTTCCACGGAGTAGTCCCCGGTGGCAAAGCTGCTGACGGTGGAGCGGATGCTGGCCTGGCCCAGGTGCACCTGGTGTGCCTGACCTATGGGCAGAGGCTCCCCCAGCCATCCCCGGGTGGAACGGCCAAAGACACCCTGGGGAGTATTGCGCAGCAGTTGTCCGCAGCTTTCGGCATTGCCGCAGCTGCCCTTCAACTGGCCGGGATGGCCGCTGGTTCCTTTGGTGACGGAGAGCACCTGGGCGGGATAGGTGTCTCCCTCCGCCATCTGCATCAGCACCCCTGCACTGCCGTTGACCCCATGGCCCAGTGCGCCGAATTTTCCGGTGGCAGGGTCATACCAGGTGACGGTACCGATGCCGGTGATGCCCTGTTTCAGATACACCCCCAGCTTGGCCCCCTCCGAGGTGCGGCTGAGCCGCACAGATTGCTCCAGCTCCTTGCTGCCCCGGCGCAGGGCTACCCGGGCGGTATCCCCGGCCTCCTCCAGAGCATCACGCATCTGCTGGACGTTATGCACAGCCACACCGTTGACCTTGACAATCTGGTCACCGATTTTCAGCCCGGCCCTCTGGGCTTCGCTTCCCAGCAAATCGTCAAAGGCGGCAATGGTAATGGTGTTGTCCCGCAGCTGCAAACCCACCGTCTGCCCCACCGGCACCAATAGCTTTTCAGCCGCTACCACCGGAGACAGCATAAAAACCAACAAAACTGCCAGCACAGCAGATATTTTCTTTCTTTTCATCTTCAGCCCTCCATTTCCTGCAACCTTAATATGCCGCAAGCCACGGATTGTAACCGCTGAAAAAGTCGAGAAATGAGGAAGTGTGTGGGGAATTTGTAAAAATGAGGTTGCAGAAAAAACGGTGCTATAGTATGATGAAAAAGTGAATGGAAGCGGGACGAGAAGAAAAGTCCCACTGCCCATGCCTTTGTCAACGGGAAAATTTATGCAGCGTGTTCGGCAAAACGCAGCACCCCGCCGAAGGGAATAAGGAGGAAGCAAATGTATACGATAAACTATTCTGAGCTGGCCTGTCAGCTTCGGGCCCTGATGGAGGATGTGCCCTATTCGGTAAGCAATCTTTCCAACGCCTCTGCTCTTTTGTGGCAGGCGCTGCCGGACATCAACTGGGTGGGCTTTTATAAGCGGATGGGCGACAAGCTGATTCTTGGCCCCTTCCAGGGAAAGCCCGCCTGTATCGAAATACCCATGGGCAGAGGCGTGTGCGGCACGGCGGCCCAGAGGCTGGAGCCGGTGCGAGTGGACAATGTCCATACCTTTCCGGGGCACATTGCCTGTGACGGTGCCTCCAACTCCGAAATTGTCCTGCCGATTTTCTGCGGCACTATTCTCTGGGGCGTGCTGGACATCGACAGCCCCCTTTTTGGCCGCTTCTCAGAGGAAGACCAGGCTGGGCTGCAGGAGATAACGGCAGCCCTGAGCCAAATGATTTCCGTAACGGAATAAAAAAACCGGCTGCGCTCTTGCTTTTTTTGGGCAGATTGTGTAAAATACCATAAATGGGTGCACCTTTTGCAGGGCAGATGGGCACGTAAATACTATTAAAAAGGAGTTATATCGTTATGGGTTTGATGAAAGCTCTTGTAGGCTCAGCCGGCGGTGTTCTGGCGGACCAGTGGAAGGAGTATTTTTACTGTGAAGCAATCCCCGAAACCGTTCTGGCTGTAAAAGGACAGAAGCGGGTTTCCGGCCGCTCCGCCAATACCAAGGGATCCGACAATATCATTTCCAACGGCAGCGTGGTTGCCGTGGCAGACGGCCAGGCCATGATGATTGTGGACCAGGGTAAGGTGGTGGAGTTCACCGCCGAGCCGGGAGAATTTACCTATGATGCCTCCAGTGAGCCCACTATTTTCTGCGGCAGTCTGGGCGACGGCATTCTGAATACCTTCAAGACCGTGGGCAAACGCTTCACCTTCGGCGGCGACACCGGCAAGGACCAGCGGGTGTACTACTTCAACCTGAAGGAACTGGTGGGCAACAAATACGGTACCCCCAGCCCGGTGCCCTTCCGGGTGGTTGACCGGAATATCAACCTGGATTGGGAAATCTCCATCCGCTGCTTCGGCGAGTATAGCTTCCATATCTGCGACCCGCTGCTGTTCTATACCAATGTCTGCGGCAATTTCTCCGATGAGTACCCCCGGGAGAAGCTGGAAGGCCAGATGAAGACCGAGCTGCTCACCGCATTGCAGCCCGCCTTTGCCAAGATTTCCGATATGGGCATCCGCTACAGCAGTCTCCCCGGCCACACCATGGAGCTGGCCGATGCCCTGAACGATGTGCTCTCCGCCAAGTGGCGCAACCTGCGGGGCATCGAGATTGTCTCCTTCGGCGTTTCCAGCGTGAAGGCCTCCGAGGAAGACGAGAAGATGCTCAAGGATATGCAGCGCACTGCCGTCTACTCCAACCCCAATATGGCCGCCGCTTACGACGTAATGGCCCGGGGCGATGCCATGAAGGCCGCCGCTACCAACACCGCCGGGGCTATGACCGGCTTTATGGGCATGGGCATGGCCCAGAATATGGGCGGCGGCACCAATGCGGCCCAGCTGTTCCAGATGGGTCAGCAGCAGCCCGCTCCCCAGGCGGCCCCGGCAGCACCTGCCGGAAGCAGCTGGAAGTGCAGCTGCGGCGCCACCGCCACCGGCAAGTTCTGCCCGGAGTGCGGCGCCAAGAAGCCCGAGGCCCCTGCCGGCTGGACCTGCTCCTGCGGCGCAGTGAACCAGGGCAAGTTCTGCTCCGAGTGCGGTGCCAGGAAGCCCGCCGGTGTTCCCCAGTACCGCTGCGATAAGTGCGGCTGGGCCCCGGCAGACCCCAAGCATCCCCCCAAGTTCTGCCCGGAGTGCGGCGACCCCTTCGGCGATGAGGACATCGTCGGCTAATCAATACGGTTTTTCTGTACCCTGCCTGTAAAAGGGCAGGGTACAGCTGAAAAGAGGAAAGGGAGACAACTGCCTATGGCAAATGAAGTAACCAATTACCAGTGCCCGGCCTGTACCGGCCCCCTGCATTTTGGCAGCGAGTCCGGTGTGCTGGAATGTGACTACTGCGGCAGCCGCTTCTCGGTGGAGGACATCGACCGGATGTACGCAGAGAAAAATACCAATGCCCAGGAGGCCACCGAAGAGCGGGAAGCCCAGGAAAGCATCCGGGAGGGTCAGTGGGATATGGACTCCGCCGGAGAAAGCTGGGGCCAGGAGGGGGAGAACCTCCAGGCCTACAACTGCCCCTCCTGCGGCGCAGAGCTGCTGTGTGACAAAACCACCGCCGCCACCTCCTGCCCCTATTGCGGCAATCCCAGCATCATCCCCGGCAAGCTCTCCGGCACCAAAAAGCCGGATTTGATTATCCCCTTTCAGGTGGACAAAACCGCTGCCGTGGCCGCCCTGAAAAAGCACTATAACCACAAGCCCCTGCTGCCCAAGGCCTTCCGTGCGGAAAACCATGTCCAGCAGATCAAGGGTGTGTACGTCCCCTTCTGGCTGTTTGATGCCCAGGTGGAGGGGGATATGACCTTCCGCACCACCCGGGTAAATACCCGCACCACCCCCAAGGAGTACATCACCGAGACCAGCCATTTCCTGGTGCATCGGGAGGGAACCCTGGACTTCCGGCAGGTGCCGGTGGACGGCTCCACCCAGATGCCGGATGCCCACATGGATGCCATCGAGCCCTATGACTATGCCGACTTGAAGCCCTTCTCCCTGTCGTATCTCCCCGGCTATCTGGCGGACCAGTACGACGTCTCCAAAGAGGAGTGCGCCCGGCGTGCCAATGCCCGATGCACCGCCAGCATCGAGGATGCCCTGCGGGACACGGTGGTGGGCTATTCCAGCTGCACCACGGTGAGCAAGAATGTCACCGTCAATCCCGGCCGGGTGCAGTATGCCCTGATGCCGGTATGGATGCTCTCTACCAAGTGGAAGGACAAGAATTTCCTGTTTGCCATGAACGGCCAGACGGGGAAGCTCATCGGCGATTTGCCCATTGACAAGGGCAAGCTGGCGCTGTATTGCCTGGGCTCCTTTGCGGCGGCTGCCCTGGCATCGCTGCTGTTCCTGCTGTAAGGAGGTGGCCCTATGAAGAAAAGATATGTTGCCCTTTTCCTGGCGGCCCTTTTGGTGCTGGGCAGCCTTGCGGTATGCGCCTTTGCCACCCAGGCCCAGCTGAACTATGTCACCGACGAAGCCGAACTTTTCTCGTCAGAGGAGCTGGCCAAACTGGAAAGCCGTGCCAAGGCCATCAGCGAGGAGTACAATTTCGGCGTATACATTGTTACGCTCCCGGATTATCGTGACTACACCAGCATCGCAGCCTGCGCCATGGAGCTGTATGACGGCTATACCCTGGGCTGGGGCAGCGACCGGGGCGGCACCATGCTGCTGCTGAGTATGCAGGAGCGGGACTTCAATCTGGATTTCAACAGCAGCCGGGCCAATGGCATCTTTACAGAGCCCGGCCGGGATGCCATGGAAACCCGGTTTATCCGCTATTTCCGGAATGACGATTTCTACGGCGGCTTCCGGGAGTATCTGACCACCTGTGAGGAATATCTCCGGGCCGCTCAGGAGGGGCACCCTGTAGGCGAAGAAGAGAGCCATGCCTCCCCGGCTCTGGCTCTGATTCCCGGCGGCATTGCGGCGCTGCTGGTGGGCCTGTTCACCACGGCC